>FWWM01000380.1_pt1 | contig 149596 bp, 131 predicted proteins | sample 2228351 | NCBI WGS metagenome assembly FWWM01 (sample SAMEA103939774, study PRJEB20133) | metagenome
AGCGAAGGGGCAGCGAAGAGTCTCTTGTGAGCTTCATAAGAGATGCTTCGCCAGGCTCAGCATGACAAACCTGTGATCTACTGAGACTGTCAAAGATCAAACGTGAAGCGTGAATTCCCTGATTAGCTTTCAGCGTGCAACTATCAGCCCAGTACCGGGTTTTAACCCGGTTATCGCTGACCGCTAATTTCCGTTTGAGGCTTCACGCCTGACGTTCACACGCCACTACCTCATGCTGGGGCAGATAATGCTCCAACTGCACAGGGTAGTTCTCAAAGCGAATCGTATAGTAGCGGTCAAAGTGCTCGCGAATCTCCGCCTCAATGGCCCGGTCATAGGCCGGAGCCACGAAGAAGGTGCGCCCGTAGGTCTCCTCACGAATGTGGCCATCTTCTACAATCACCTGCCCGCCTTTGATCACATAGCGCGGCGTGGCGAACATCTTCTCCTTGTCATCCTCCTTGGTATAAATGGTGATGTCGGCATCGGCGCCCACGCCGAGATGGCCTTTGTTCTTCAGGCCCAGCAATCGCGCCGGCCCGGCACGGGTGATGATGGCGATCTCATACAGCGAGTATTCGCGGTCAAGCTCCGGCAGGGTGGTTTGGGCCAGAGCCTTCTGGTGGACCTTCTGCATCATCTCCCGCCGGAACTCGCGGTCCATGAGCAGGCGGATGATGCGGGGATAGGCCACGAACGAGGCGCCGTTGGGATGGTCGGTGGTCAGGGCGATGCGCCAGGGGTCCTGGACCAGCAGGAACCATTCCAGCCCGATGGCCCATTGGGTGGTGTGGATGTAGTTCTTGTCCTTGTACTCAATGGGCACGATGCCGCAGCCTTCCTCCGTCTCTATGTCCACATTGGCCCATTTCCGGCCCGTCACCTGGTACAGCAGGTAGCCCAGCGGCCCATCGCCGGTCATGGACGTTGTGTCGCCGAACAGCACCTGGCCCACATCCACGCTCAGGTTGGGGTGCGTGTTGACGTATTCGGCCAGCACCGGCACCTGCGAGGTAAACAGCCCTCCCGCTGTGCTGCCGTAGCTATGGAACTGAATATGGGTGAGGTGAGCGCGCCGCCCGTCCAGCGCCTTCATCGTCTCCAGGGTGGTCTCCCAGTTGCCAGCGATGCCCAGGTTGTTGCAGTGGATGTGCACCCGATGGGGCAGGCCGAGTTCACTGGCGACATCGGCCATCGTCTGCACGATCTGGCGCGGGGTGACGCCGAAGCCGGTCACCTCGTCATCTATGCTGTGGACGTTACCGCGAAACTTCCACAGCTCCACGCCGCCTGGATTCACCAGCTTGATGGCATAGGCTTTAGTCGCCTCCAGCAACCAGGCCGCGAAGTCGCGCACCTTCTCAGGCTCTCCGGCGGCGATACGCTGCATGATAAACTCGTTGTTGCCCATGAGCACAAAGAAGCCCTTGTCCACAATGGGCGTATCTAAGAATTCCTCATGGGCGTGGCGGGCGCCCAGCGGGGCCACAGCCGCATCAAATGCGGTGGTGTAGCCCATGATGGCGTAGCGATAGCCGGTGGTGAAGGTTGAGGGGATGCTGCCGCCGACGCCGGATCGGGTGAGCGGCGTGCGGGGCATCACATCGCCGCGATGGTCCTCCGGGCGCATCTTGCGGGCCAGGTTCACCTTCGGCCCGGCGATATGGGCGTGCATATCCACGCCGCCTGGCATGACCACCATACCGCTGGCGTCAATCGTCCGGCCCCCTTTGACCTCAGGGACGATCTTGCCATCCTGCACGCAAATGTCGCGTACCTCGCCGTTGATCCCGTTGATCGGGTCGTAAACCTCGCCGTTGACGATTCTGATCATGACTTCAACTCCTTCACGCGGGCCAGCAGCCGGCCAAGCACCTCTTCATCGGATGGATAGGGCGATGGCAGCACCTGGCGCAGGCGGATGGGGATATTGTCCATGCGATAGACCGTGCCTTCTACATGGATACCGGCGGTGGCTGTGGTAAACGCCACCCGCGCCACGCGGGTAGTTTCACTCTCATGGGTGTCCAGGGCAATCGTGGGTATCTCCGCCAGGCGGCGACCGACCGGGCGCGGCAGGTTAGCGACCGGGTCGGAGGCCACGATCAGGGCCGCATCCGCCTCGCCCCGGCTGAGCACATCCACCATGGTGAACTCGCCCGGATTAAACCGGGGGTAGCCCAGGCTGAAATTCACCCCGAAGGGATAGCCCGTCTGCCAGGCCATCACCGCGTCAATGCCGGTGACGTTCCCGTGGCCGCGCATAGGGATGAGCGCGAACTTGGTGACAGCGTTCAGGTCACGCACCAGCAGGAAGGCCGCCGAGGTATTCATATGCTTGCCCCGGCTTTGCGTCAGCCCCTGGCCGATGAACAGCACACCGAAGCGGGCGCGCTTCATGCGCCCGGCCAGGTCGGTCAGTTGCGCCAGTGTCAGGCCGGTATCCGCCAGGCTGGCCTCCTCCACGGGCTGGCCCTTGACCCGTGCCCGCAAGGCCCAGAGCACCTCAAAGTCTTTGCCGGGCCGGATCTGAAGAAAGAGATCGGCAGCGCGGGCGCTGGGCGTGGGGCGCACATCCACCAGGATGATGGTGCGGTCCTTGCGGCCACGCGGGGTGAACATGCCTTTCGGCGTGACCGCATAGCGGGCCATGTGGCGCGGATGCGAGTCCGCCGGGTTAGACCCCCAATAGATCACCAGGTCGGCCCGATTCTTGACTTCGCCCAGCGTGCAGGTCGGCTCGCCCACGCCCTGCAAAGCCATGCCCGAAGGGCCATGGCAGACGGAGGTACAGCAGTCAATGCAGCCGCCCAGCACATCGGCCAGCGCCACCGCCTGGCGCTGGGCCTCACAGGTCGTGCTGCTCAGCCCGTAGATCATGGGATAGCGCGCCTGGACCAGCAGGCGGGCCGCTGTATCCACCGCCTGTTCCAGCGTGGCTGGCTGGCCGTCTATCAGCGCCACAGGCCGGTCTGTGTGGTTCGCGTGGCCCTGTAGCCAGGCCTTGCCCAGGACACAGGCGTTTTTGATCTGCGTGATGCGGCCATCCTCAACCACGACGCTGAGGTCATCGCATACACAGCCGCAGAAAGCGCACACAACGTTGTCAATTTGCATCTGAGAAGATCCTCCTTGATAGCCTGCGATAGCGGTGACCCCACGACATTCAGGGGTAGGCAACGTTGCCAGGGCTTGCTTTGCTAACCTCTAACCCGCTCACCTACGTTCAGGGCAGCTTGCTGACAATCGCCTTAAACTCTTCCTCGCTGAAGGCCCGCATCGTCTGCGTGCTCACATTCCCCGCCGAGCTGAGAGCCAGGGCAAACAAGCCTGCCGTGTGGTCATCCGGTGCATCCCCGATGGCGACGAGATCGTACTCCCCCAGCGTGACCCACACGCCGACCACCCGAATGCCCAATTTCTCGGCCAGGGCCTTAGCGGCCTCCATGCGTTTCGGCGATTCCTTCACGGTGGTGATCCCCTGCTGGGTGAACTTCATCAATATGATGTAGCCAGCCATGGCAGTCTCTCCTTTCCGCAAGCCCAGTACCGGGTTTTAACCCGGTTATTCGCTGCACCTTGATCCTCCAGGATTCTCGTGGGGTCACTGCCATCGCAGGCTATACCGGCTGTGCTGAGGGATACTCAGGCCGGGACCCGCTCCAACTCCACCTCAAAGCCTTTCGTATCCGGCATACCTGAGGCATGGGTCTCGCCACCGATCAGAGCGCTGGTTACCGGGCCGAAAGCGATAAACCCTACCCCTTGAGGCATCTCTGCCCGGCGACATTTGACCGTCGCCTCGCCATAGCGCGTCTTGATCTTGACGCGATCGCCCTCGTTTAGCCCCAGACGGGCCATATCCGTTGGGCTGAGTTCCAGAACGGTGGTCGCCTCCTGGTACTCAGCCTGGCTCTTGCCCACCGAGATGCCGGTCCCCTGCTCCGTTGACCGGCCCGTAATCAAAATGAGCGTTGCATCAGGCATAGATCTCTCCTATCAGGGCCTTCGCCTGGGCGACCAGGCTGGCAAAGCAGGCATCGCGGGTGGGTGCGCTGGCCAGCAGCGTGCAAATCGGCCCCCCCTGCCTCAACCCCTCTCCCGGAAAGGGCACATCACGGATGCCGCGCTCCAGCCAGCCCGTCGTATCCGGCGCACGGCCATCTTTTCCGGCGTACAGGATGGCTTTCCCATAGAAACCCGTATTGGTCTGCGGAAGCCCGGCTTCCGCAAGCCGCAGTCCCAGGCCGACTTCGGGTAACTCCCCGCCTGTGATCGCCCGCACGTGCATATCAAAGATGGACAGGCCACAGGCCCGTTCAATCAGCTCCATAGAAGCCGAATAGCGCGGGTTGACCTCCAGAGGGATCACCCGCCCCGCGTTGAGCACAAAATCAAAGCCGTTCACCCCCACCAGGCCAAACTCGCGGGTCAGGGCTGCGCTGATACGCCGGACCTGGGCCAGCACATCCTCTCCTTCCCCCTCCCCATGTTGTGGGGGGTTGGAGTGAGGGGACAATGCCCTCCCCTCTGTGTGGGGGAGGGGCGGGGTGGGGGGAGCATCACCCTCTTCCCCTCCCTCCCCCGTTAAGGGGGAAGGTAATGAGGGAGGGACCAGGGGCAGGATATTCCCACAGTAATGAAAGCCCCGCGCCCCGAACTCCGGCGTGCCAATGAGTTGCTCGGTGATCCCCAGCACCACGCACTCCCGACCGTTGGCCACAAACGACGCCGATCCGGCCAGTCCAGGGACATACTCCTGAAGCAGATAGCCCTTTCCCGGCCTTCGGTGGGGCGGCCAGAAGGTGATGCGGTGGCCGCCCCCGCTGCGGATAGGCTTACGCAGCCAGCGGCCCTCACCCCCTCTCCCTGAGGGCAAGGGCTGGCCCGGGTAGATCGTCTCCGGGGTCGGCACCCCCTGTTGCCGCAGGAAGCCCGAGACAGTCGGCCAGTGCCGCACACGGGCAAGCACAGCCGGGCTGTTGCCCAAGAGTTGCTTCCGTCTCCCCCTTCTCACGCCAGCGGTCAGCCGCTCCACGATGTCCGGGTAGTTCTCCAGATTAGAGATGTAAACCACAGCGTCAAATTCCAGGCTTTGACTGGCCCGATAAAGCTGGCCCGGGCTAAAGGGCAGGCCAAAATCGCGCTTGAGGGAGTAGTTCGGGCACAAGCGCTTCTGATCCGAGTCGCCGAAGTAGTCCAGCGTGATCACATCGTACCCCGCTGCGCAGGCCGACTCGGCGATGGCTCTGGTGCTGACCCCGGTGATCAGGATACGCATCCAACACGGTTATAGCCTAATATAGGCCAGCCTGCATCCGCAGAATAGTGCTAAATGTCACAATCCTCTTATGACAGATGTCACCGGCCTCGGTTTACTCCCCCAGGTACTTCTGCTTGAGCGCCACGCTGTCACGGATGTAAACATGGTCAAGGACAGTGCCTGAGGCACCGCGGATCTCCATCACTTCCACCAGTTGAGAGAGTGGCCCGCCCGCCAGGCCATCGGCGAGGAGCGCCGCACCCTGGGCCGCTTCCTTGGCCACGTTGGCCAGCCCCCGCACCCGGCGCACAGGGAAGCCAAAGCGGGAAAGCCGCCGGACCAATTCCTGGCGGATCCTCTCGGTGCGGCATAGCCGGCCTGAGATCAGGATCTCGCGCGGGGCAGGCACCACCACCAACTCTGCCGCCACGCTCTTGACCACGCCTTCAAGCAAGGCTTCCCAGGCAATACGGGCCTGCTTATCCTGCTCGGCCAGGTCAGCGAATTGCTCCGGGGAAAGCTCTGGACGGCCCGCGATGTAGGCCGCCCCGCCAGTGAAGAGCAGCTCTTTGTGGAAACCGCCCAGCAGGTAGGCCAGTTCGCCATCCATGCTACCCAGCGAATAATAGCCCGGCCCGCCCACCGTTCCGCCCAGGCCGTCCACCACCTTGCCCCTGTCCACCGCCATCACCGCCGTGTAGGCGCCGCCTACCTCGGCAAAGATGAAGGAGGTCTCCTGATAGGGGATGTTGTAATAGCGGGCCTGGTCATAGATGCCCAGCGCCACGCAGCACAGCTTGTCGGTTGTGCCCATATCAATCTTGTTGGCCTTACGGTGCTCCGGCACGGTGGGCAGGTGGATCACGCCGGGGAGGAAGAGCAGGGGCAGCCCGCTGGCCTTCATCAGAGGGATCATCTTGCCCATGCCACCCAGCACCGGGATGCGTCCCCGCTCGCGCTCATCCACCAGGGTGAAGAGGAAGCGTTCCCGATCCCCAAACTGCTCAATAGGTACCAGGGGCAGGCCGTACCCGGACGGAGCGGCGATCAGGTCCACAGGTTGGGCCGCCTGGAGCAGATCGATCAGCGCCTGGGGGTTGGCCGCGAACTCCGGCGAGGGCAGGGTTGTGTCCAGGAACACCTGCCCATTTTCCAGCCCACACACGTCAAAACTCACGGTCCCGGGGTCAATTCCTATCGCTCTGGTCATCGGTTGCCCTCCACCTCTATGTGAAAGCCATGAAAGTCCGGAAGGGGCAGGGGGAATCCCTGCCCCTTCTTCAGCTTAGCAGCATCTCAAACTCGGTCTCGTGCTCCACCTCTTCCCCCAGGATGTGCACGATCAGGTTATAGGTGATCGGGTCTTTGCCGTGCGTCTTTTGGGCCAGCCTGTTATACACCTCAATGGCGTCGCGTTCGGCGGCGATCACCGTCTTGACGATGCCCTCAAAGTCCTTCTCATTCGCTGGCGGGGTCGGATAGCCCGCGTTGCTGACCTCCACCAGCCTGGTGATGTCGGCCACCGGCTTGCCGCCGAGTTGAGCAATGCGCCCGGCCAGCTCATCTTGATGCTCCAGCTCATCCCTGGCCGTGTCCTTTAACAGCTTGGCCAGGAATGTGGCCGCCGGCCGGCCGGTCACCACCTGCCCCATGTAATTGTAAGCATAGGCCGCCAGCCACTCATCCGCATAGGCGCGGTTGAGGTCGGCGATAAGCTCAGCCACATTCAGTTCCACGATCTGAGCACCTTTGGTCCCCATTTGGTTTTCTCCTTTCTATGCAGTGGTTGTCCGCCTGCACTGGATGCAGGCAACTATACGCACGGCGGCCTGAGAAGCCGTCCTACCTGCGGACGCGCTCTCCCACCCACTCGCCGTTCACCCGCACCAGCCTGAACCAGGCTTTACAGTAGGGGCACTGAATAATGTCCCCCTCGCGGACATTCTCATCCAGGGGGACATCGCGCAAGCACACCGGGCACTCCACCGTCACGGGGCTTCTCCTTTCCGAAAGTCGCGCTTATCGGCGGGCTGCGGCGAAGCGCCTGGCGACATCGGGCCAGTTGACCAGATTCCACCAGTTGCTGACCCATTCCGCCCGCCGATTCTGATACTTCAAATAGTAAGCGTGCTCCCAGACATCCACGATCAACAGGGGCACCACACCCCATACGGTGAGGTCCTGGTGCTTCTCCACCTGCAAAATGGCCAGCTTGCCGAAGGCCGGCAGCCAGCCCAGCAGGCCCCAGCCGCTTCCTTCTACGGCGTTGGCGGCGGCGCTAAACTGGGCCTTGAACGCCTCAAAACCGCCAAAGTCCTGGGCGATCTGCGCGGCCAGCTCCCCGTCGGGTTCGCCGCCGCCCCCTGGCGTCATGTTCTCCCAGAACAGGGTATGCAGCAGGTGACCCGAACCGTGAAACGCCAGTTCCCGCTCCCAGTGCTTGATCAGGGCATAATCCCCTGAAGCACGGGCTGCGGCAAGCTGCTCCTCAGCCTTGTTCAGCCCGGCCACATAGGCTGCATGGTGCTTGTCATGATGCAGGCGCACCGTCTGCTCGTCGTAATACGGCTCCAGTGCGTCGTAAGCATAAGGTAGAGGCGGAAGTTCGTGGGCCATCTTTCCCTCCTTTACATAGCCTCAGGCGCCTCACAACGCCTTACCGATCTCGTAGATCTCCTCAACGTCAAGCACCAGGTCGTTGCGCTCAAATAGCTTCGCCACCGCCCCACGGTGGATCTTCATCTTCAGCCCGCCGATGCCGATGGCGCCGAAGGCGATGCGCCCCTCACGCACCTTGCCGTCATCCGTCGGCTTGATGCCGCCGATGCCGGTGGGCGGCACCGCGTTCACATCGGCGACCACCTCCACGCTGGGGCTGGCTGTCCACAGCTCCTGCTTCACCAGTTCCACGCCGGCGGCGCCAGTGGCCAGCACGATGTGCGCACCCTCCAGCGCCCTGGCCACCCCCGCATCATCCCGGACCTCCATCGGGGTCACCTCCAGGGTGAAGCGGTCACGGATGGCCCGGCTCACCCCCTGGGCGCGGTCAAAGCTGCGCGAGGTGATCGTCACCTGGCAGCCCTCCTTCGCCAACAGCGTGGCGGCGCGCCAGCCCACCGGCCCGGTACCAGCGAAGATCACCGCTCGCTTGCCCGCCGGGGGCACGGCGCGGATGATCTTGAGCACGGCAGCCGCGGCGGTCGTGTTGGAGCCGTTGGGATCGGCCATAACCGAGACGCGCACCGGGCCGAAGAACGTATCCAGCACCGCTTTCAGCATGGCCTCCCCTGCCGGCACAGACGAACCGCCGATAAAGATGGCCGTGTTCTTCAGGGCCTCGCCGCCGCGCGTGAACATCGCGCCATACACCAGATTGCGCACGTCCTCCACGCTCACCCCGCCGTAGCTGAGCACGTGGTCCACCCCGGCATCGTAGGCCGTGATCGCATCAAACGAACTGGCATGTTTATCGCTATCCAGTTGCAAGAGCAATTTCTTCATGGCTTCATTCCCCCAATCTTTGTCATCTTGAGCATAGCGAAGGCCCCCTGGCCCGCATCCAGGAGACACTTCGCCCGACGTGACACATCTGTGACCTGCGCCCTCTGTCGGATAAAAATAGCGGAGCATCTTAGCCCGGCGGGGGTAAGATGCTCCGCTGTCTGGATGATATAGGGTGAATAAGTAAAGACGGACGCGCCTGGGGTGCGCTCTACCCGCCTGGTCTCATACCAGGCCAAACTCCCTAGCCTGCTCCAGCCACTCCTCAAACAGGGCTGAGGCCTGGGCCCACTTCCGTTCGCGGTAGAGCTCCACCACGCCCAGGTAGAGGTCCTGCAACTCCCAGGGCAACAGGTGGAAGGCATCGCGAAGGAGGTCCCTGGCAGCCTCCCGCTCCCGCAGCGAGAAATGCTCCTCCACCACCTGCTCAAACTGCTCCAGCGCGTCACCTGGCCGTTCCATATCCATGCGACTATCCTCCTTGGGCCTATGATCGGAACCGCTGCCCTTAGAGGATCATAGCACGTCTCGTATTTATAGACAAATAAGGCCTGCAATCTCATCATGGTCATTACCGGCCCACGAGGATCGCCACACCGGCCAAAATAAATATTCCTCCGGCTATCCACCTCACCGCATCGGCGGGCACCAGCCTGTGCAACACCTCACTGAGCAGCACGCTGGCGAGTGTAACCACGACCAACGCCAGCGCCGCGCCAATGAAGACAGTCAACCGTGACTGGGTTCGGCAAGCTATGGCCAGCGTAGCCAGTTGCGTCTTGTCCCCCATCTCCGCCAGAAACACCAACGCAAAGGTTGAAAGGAATACGCGCCAATCCATCTCCATAAACCGTCACCTTTCTTGCGTTTCAGCCTGTACCCCCGCGCAGCAGAGACACCTTGAGCACCTCAGGGTTGGGCCGGCCCGCGCGGAAGGTCCGACCACTCGTCAGATTGGTGATGCTTACCTGCGAGGGGCAGAAGAGCAACGGATCAATACTGTAAAAGTCCCCGTAGCGTTTGAACAGCTCGTAGCAAGGTGTGCCGTAGTCCGGCGAGGCTGGTGAAGGGATGCGCTCAATCAACGCCTCCAGCTCAGCATCGTGGGCGCGCACGGTGTAGTGCACCCGTCCCCCGTAAAGCACGCAGTCATTCGCCAGCGCGCTCGCCAGGTCCTCATCTGGGACCACCGGCGCGATGGGGCAGGTGCCATAGCCGTGCAGCACCTGGCGCACGTCAAAGCCCAGCTTGACCATCTTGTGCATCCCGGTGGCCACCACCCGCGCCGAAAGCTGGACCGAACCCGCCAGACAGGCCGCTGGCGCCATCAGCATCGTGAGCCGGGTCGGTGACACGCGGCACTTACGGGCGATGTACTCTGCCACCTCGTCATCAGGCAATGTACGCCCTTCCAGGATGATCACAGCCACGTCGGCATTGTCCCGGTAGTCCAACTGCTGGAATACAGGCTCCGTCGCCGCCAGGGCGCGCGCCGGGCCAGAGCCAATAGCGAAGAAATCCCCCCGCCGGATGCCCCAACCGGCATATTGCGAGGCCATACAGCCGATTTCAGGCTGGTCCACAGCGATACTGACACCAGGCAACCAGAAATTGTCGCCAAACTCCAGCGGCACAAAGGTCACCTGGCCCATACCGCCCAGGCTGACCTCAGCGGTGCACTTCCCGGCGAGTAGGCCACCCGTGGCCTTCAGGCCCAAGTCTATCACCCGCGCGCCACAGGCGAGAGAGGTGACTGCAATGCCCAATCGCTGTGCCTGGGCCACCATTTGTTCCACGATTGTCGCTGCCTGCCGATTCACGCTGATCATGGGTCCTCCACATCGGCGGTCGCGCCACTCTGGCATTGGGGTAGAGCAATGGGCGCACCCCACCTGGCCTGTGGGATGCGCCCTATCGCTCCTCTGAGTATCTAGCGCGCACGCAGGGCTAGACAGCCACGTCCCACTGGCACAGGCCCTTGGCCTCAGCGCCCAAGGCCTTCATGTAAGGCACATTGCGCTTGATCAGGTCGGTTGTGGCGCAGCCCTTGCAAGCGCGGGCCGGGGCGGCCACCCTGGTGGGCGACAGCGCGATGATGTTGGTCATCAGCGTGGCGGTGACGCACTCCGTGGTCAGGAAGCACGGGTAGTCCGCCAGGGTCATCAACGCCGCGAAGCGCTGCGTGATAGCGCAGCCGGGGTAGGTGTAGCGCTGCGGGTTCATGATGACCTCGTTCTTGTTAACCGGCTCAAGGTCAACGGGGATGCCCCTGATCTTGCCGCCGCCACCCTTCGGCTCAATCTCCAGGATCTCCTCGCCGCGCTTCAGGATGTCAATGAAGTCAGCGTTGTGCAGCTCATCCGCCTCGCCGCGCCCGGGGTTCATGGCCGCGTAGTTGTGGAAGCGCTTGTTGAGCAGGTCAATCACCATGGGCGCGGTGAAGGCATCCAGCCACAGGATGTAGGCCACAGCGCACGCGCCCGCGCCGGTCGCCACGCTCAACACGTCCCACTCGCTCTTGTAGGCGTCCAGCTCCAGGCCCTTCTGCAGGGTGTTCTCGTACACCCTGGTCACGGCCTCATAGATGGCGAACACCATGTCGTCCTTGAACATGTTGAAGGTGGCCGGGCCCAGGTGGTGGCCGATATCACCCACGCAGTAGGCCGGGACGACCACAATGTTGCCGGGATGCACGCCCGCCTTGACCGCCGCCTCCACATAGGGTGCGATGCGCTGCTTGTACTCCTTCTGATACTTGTCTGTATCAAAGGAGGTATGCGGGCCATGCCCACCCAGGTTGTGGGTGGCCATCAGGTGGTTCTGGGCCGCGATCGGCTCGCGATAGACGAACTGGAGCATCTCCACCTCGGCCTTCTCCGCCTCAGCCAGCGTCTTGCCCGCCTGCAAGGCCGCGCGGAAGGCCGCCCCCAGGCCGTAGGAGGTGGTCATGCCCCAGGACTTAGCCGCCAGGATGGTGCGCTTGTGCTCCTTGGGGATGTCCAGCTTGCGCAGGATGCGGTTGACCAGGTTGGGGACCGAGCCGACCGAGAAGGCGAAGTCCACCACGCAGGTCAGGCCATACATACCGCCGTAGCGGGCCACCACTTCGCGCCCGATGAGCGCACGGTTCTCCGGCTCGGCCAGGGCATCAATGAACTTCCACATGGAGGCCTTGAAGGCCGGGTCCAGCTCGTAGAGGATCTCCAGGATGGGCCCCGTCTGATAGTGCTCCACGAAGGGGTCATCCTCGGGCCGGATGGTGCCGTTGACGGCGATCTTGGTGAGAATGTCGTAGTGGGCGTTCACCGACTGCACGTGCAGGTCAAAGACCTCCTTGGACTGCCCTGGCCCCGGCTCCATCGTGTTGACGGCATCCACATAGGGCTTGGCATCGGTGAACTTGAAGGGGCCACCGCGCTTCTGCCGAATGACCTCCAGGTCGGCATCGGCGGCTGCGGAGGCTTCCTTAATCATCTTGGCGTAAATGGCTTTGTCTGCCATGGCTGTCACTCTCCTTTTTTCGCGAATTCGGTGTTCCGAATTGAGGAACTGGGGCCCTGACATTTACCTGCGGTCGGGCCGACCACAGACGGTGTGAAAGACCAACACCTAACGTCTTGACTCCGCTCTCACCTCCTTTCGCGTGGTATGGGGTTGTGGATAACGGGTAGCCTGCGGCACCGTCATGCGGGCTTCAGGCCACCCGACTTGCGGGCCCCTCGCACCTCAGAACAGCGAGGGCACCGCCCTCTCCAGTTGATCGCGATTGAACCCGACAAAGACCCGATCATTCACGACAACCACGGGCCGTTCGGTTTGTCCGGATAACTCTTTTAAGTCCTGAAGGAATTGAGGATACGCCAAAACGTCCAGTTCCTCGTAGCGGACGCCTTTGCGGTTAAAGAAGTCCCGCATCTGCTGTGTCTCAGGGGAAGTTGCAATTCCGTAGATGATCACATCTACGGAGGGCACACATTTACAAGGCATAACCTGCCTCGCTCACGTCACGAATGATTCGCACAAGCCCCGATACTACTTAATATAGGCTATCCTGTCCCTGGGGGATAGTGCCAAATGTCATAAACGCAATATGACAAATGTCACTCTATAATAAGAGATATTTGCGGTGTTAAACACCTTAAATGTCTCCTTTAGTATAGGAGAGCAGGGACGGAGAATCAGATAAACCAGGCTGAAGCCCGAGATTGGGAAGTCCGGTTGATAGGAGGGCAGGGCTACTGTTGGGGCTGGGCTGCCGCCTGGCCCGTCATCCGCCGTCCGTCATCTGTCGCCCATTGCGGACGGCCACGATCTGAGCCATGACCGCCAGGGCGATCTCCTCCGGTGTGCGTGCGCCGAGGTCCAGGCCAATGGGGCCATGCAGGCGAGCCAGTTGCGCCTCGGTCAGCCCGGCCTCCAACAGACGGCGGCGGCGTTTGGCCTGGGTGGTACGGCTGCCCAGCGCGCCCACATAGAACGCCGGGCTGGAAAGGGCGATCTTCAGCGCCGGGTCATCCAGCTTGGGATCATGGGTGAGCATCACAACCGCCGTTGAGGGCGTCAGGCCGACCTGGGCCAGGGCTTCATCCGGCCAGGCCCGGATGAGGCGGTCGGCGTGGGGGAAGCGCACCTCGCTGCCGAAAGCGCGGCGCGGGTCCACAACCACCGTGCGATAGCCGAGCGTTTTGGCGACCGCTGTCAGTGCGATGGCGATATGCACCCCGCCGACGATGATGAGCGTAGGCGAGGGCAGATTGACCTCAATGAAGACCTCCACCGGCTCAGCAGCCTGGGAGAGGGTGAGGCGTTGTGACTGTCCTGCGGTGAGCGCGGCACGGGCGGCGGCCCGCGCCCTCGCGTTCAGGGCCTCGCCCAGCGTCCCAAAAGTGCTCCCATCATCGTACACCATCAGTTTGTGGCCGAGCAGCTCCGCCGGGCCGCGCACCACGGTGACAACTGCCGTCGGGCGTTCGTCCACCAGCGCCGCGCGCAGACGGTCGTATAGGGCCAGGTCCAAGGGCTCAACGAACACCTCAATCGTGCCGCCGCAGGCCAGCCCCACCTCCCAGGCCGTCTCGTCGGCCACGCCGAAGTGCAAAAGTTGCGGTTGGCCCGACTTAAGCGTTTGCACGCCGGCCTCAAACACCGCCCCCTCCACGCAACCGCCGCTGACTGAACCCGCGATCTCGCCCCCCGGTATCAGCGCCATTTTGGCGCCCACGCCCCGCGGGGCCGAGCCCCAGGTCTGGATCACGGTCGCCAGGGCAATCGCCTGGCCCTGCGCACGCCAACGGTCAATATCGGAAAGCACGTCTCGCATAGCGTCGCCCATCCAATCTCGCCAGATGCTCAGCCAGGTCCTCCAGGCTGGCGAGGTTATGCACAGGGAGGAAATCGTCAACGTAGGGGAGCGCGGCCTGCATCCCCCGCGTGAGCGGTTCATAGTGGGGCGAACCGAGCAAGGGGTTCAGCCAGATCAGGCGATAGCAACTCCGCTGCAGGCGGGCTATCTCCGTGCGCAGTAGCTCAATATCGCCGCGGTCCCAGCCATCGCTGATCAGGAGGACGACCGCGCCGCGCCCCAACACCCGTCGCCCCCAGTCAAAGTTGAACGTCTTGAGGGCCTCGCCGATGCGCGTCCCACCCGACCAGTCGGGGACGGTGTGCGCCACGGCGCGCAGGGCGCGGTCAGGGTCACGCCCGCGCAGTTGGCGCGTGATGCGGGTGAGGCGCGTGCTGAACACGAAGGCCTCCACGTGCTCGTCCAGCCCCTCGGCCAGCGCGTAGACGAAGTGCAGCAGCAGGCGGGTGTAGCGCTCCATAGAGCCACTGATGTCGGCGATGATCACCAGCGGGCGCGGCTTGAGCTTGGGTTCAAGTGTGGCCCATTCAAACACCTCGCCGCCATGCCGCAGGTTGCGCCGCAGGATGCGCCGCAGGTCAAGCAGCCGCCCGCGCCCCGGCTGTTGCCGCCGGGTGCGCCGCTGGCCCAACTCCCAGACCAATTCGCGCATGAGCCGTTTGACGGCTTCAAGTTCTTCACCGGTCAATTCGCCGAAGTCCTTATGCCGCAGCACCTCGCGCGGGCTGTAGGTCAGCGTAACCTGGATGACCGGCGGCTGGTCCGCCGCTGGCGGCTCAGCGCCCTCCGATTGAGTTGCGTCGGGCTGGCGCAGCGGCGGCGGGGTGAAGCGGGGGCGCGTGGAGCGCCGACGGGCGGCCAGCGTGTTCAGATCGAGCGTGACCCAGCCCTCAGCCGGTTTACGCCAGAATAGCTCAAACGCTTCATTAAACAGAGGGAAGTCCTCACGCCGATGGACGAGCAGGCTGCGCAATGCGTGATAAAAGTCCTCTTTGCGCCCGATCTGGATGGCCTCCAACGCCTGTACCAGGTCCAGCATCCGACCGGGGTTCACGTCCAGCCCCAGCCCACGCAACACGCGCCCGAAGAGGATCAGGTTATGGAGGAGGTGGCCGCTTTCCACTCCGTATCCCTCGGTATTCAGCCGCCGATTAGAAATCGGCATCTACTCATGGGAAACCGGCTGAAGCCGGTTTGATCCCAGAAGCCGTCGGCTAAAGCCGACGGCAGGCGCTAAGATGAGGGTAGAGATGCTTCGCTGCGCTCAGCATGACGGGTGAAGTTCTTATGAGACCACCCGATCCAGGATCATCCGCGCCCGCTCCCCGCGCACCTTCTCCACATCGTCCTGGTATTTCAGGATAACGCCGAGGGTGTCGTCCACGACAGCGGGGTCCAGCGCGGTCTGGTCAAGCGCGACAAGTGCCGCCGTCCAGTCCAGCGTCTCGGCCACGCCGGGCACCTTGTACAGGTCCACCTGGCGCAGCTCCTGGATGAAGGCGGTCACCTGTCGCGCCAGTCGTTGGGGCGCCTGCGGCACCTTCGCCAGCACGATAGCGTATTCCTTCTCAAACGAAGGGTAGTCAATCCAGAAGTACAGGCAGCGCCGCTTAAGCGCGTCATGCACCTCACGGGTGCGGTTGGAGGTGATCACCACCGTAGGTGGCCGCTCGGCCTTGATCGTCCCAATCTCCGGGATCGTGATCTGGAAGTCCGAGAGGACCTCTAGCAGGAAGGCCTCAAACTCCTCATCGCTGCGGTCAATCTCGTCTATGAGCAGGACGGGCGGCTTCTCACGGGAGTTCTCAATGGCCTGCAACAGCGGCCGGCGCAGCAGGAACTCCGGGCCGAACAGCTCCGCCTCCGAGGCTTTACTAAAGGCTTCGCCCCGCGCCTCAGCCAGGCGGATGTGCAGCATCTGCCGGCTGTAATTCCACTCATAGACCGCATGGTGTACGTCCAGCCCCTCATAGCACTGCAGGCGGATCAGGTCCGTGCCCAGCACATCGGCGACCACCTTGGCGACCTCGGTCTTGCCCACGCCCGCCTCGCCCTCCAGGAACAGGGGCCGCTGGAGCTTGAGCGCCAGGTAGATGGAGGTCGCCAGCCCGCGATCAGCGATGTACAGGCGCTGGCGGAGCGCCGCTTGCAGTTGGTCTATGGAATCAATGTTCACCGCGCAACTACTCTTCCAATGTGCTGATGTCGCCCTCCGGCAGGCCCAGCGCCCGCGCCTTAAGCACCCGCCGCATGATCTTCCCGGAGCGCGTCTTGGGCAGCTTGTCCACAAAGTTGACCGACTCCGGCTTGGCGATCGGCCCCATATGCTTGCCTACATGCTCGCGCAACTCGTCGGCCAGCGCCTGGGAGCCGCTGTAACCCGCCCGCAGGATCACATAGGTATGGATAGCCGTGCCCTTGATCTCGTGCGGCAGGCCGATAGCGGCGGCTTCGGCCACCGCCGGGTGGCTGACCAGCGCGCTCTCAATCTCCGCCGTCCCCAGGCGATAGCCGGAGACCTTGATCACGTCGTCCACCCGCCCAATGATCCAGTAATAGCCGTCCTTGTCGCGCCTGGCCGAGTCGCCGGTGAGATACAGGCCCGGATACCTGCTCCAATACTGCTGCAGGTAGCGGTCCGGGTCGCCGTAGATGGTGCGCAGCATGGCCGGCCAGGGGCGCTTGAGCACCAGATAGCCCTCCTCGTTCGGCCCCACCGGATTGCCCTGCTCATCCAGGATGTCGGCCTCCACGCCGGGGAAGGGCAGCGTAGCAGAGCCGGGCTTGAGCGGCACCACCGGCAGGGGCGTGATCATAAACGTCCCCGTCTCCGTCTGCCACCACGTGTCCATGATCGGGCAGCGCTCCTTCCCGATCACGCGGTAATACCAGCGCCAGGCTTCCGGGTTGATCGGCTCGCCCACCGTCCCCAGCAGCCGCAGTGAGGAGAGATCATGGCGGCTGGGCCAGGCTTCGCCAAAGCGCATCAGCCCGCGGATGGCCGTGGGCGCGGTGTACAGGATGGTGATGCCATACTTCTCAATCATCTGCCACCAGCGATCGGGATAGGGGTAGGTGGGCGCCCCCTCATACATGAAGCTGGTCGCCCCCGCAATCAGGGGACCATAGACAATATACGAGTGCCCCGTCACCCAGCCGGGGTCTGCCGCGCACCACCAGCGGTCCTCCTCTTTCAGGTCAAACACCCACTTCAGGGTGGTGTAGATGCCCACCATGTAACCGCCGTGCGTGTGCAGCACCGCCTTGGGCCTGCCGGTCGTGCCGCTGGTGTACAGGATGTACAGCGGGTCCTCCGCATCCATGACCTCGGTCGGCGAGGCGCCATTGGCGATGGGCAGGGCCATCAGATGGTGATACCAGTGGTCCCGTTCCGGCTCCATGTTGACCCCGTGGCCGGTGCGCTGGACGACGATGACATGCTCCACCGAAGGGCAGTGGCGCAACGCCTCGTCCACCGTCTTCTTCAGCTCCACGACCTTGCCGTTCATCCAACCGCCGTCAGCGGTGATGACCAGCCGGGACTGCGAGTCCTCAATCCGGCCTTGCAGCGCGTCCACCGAGAAGCCGCCATACACCACAGAGTGAATGGCGCCGATCTTGGCGCAGGCCAGCATGGCGATCCAAATCTCGGGGATACGCCCCATGTAGATAGTGACGCGGTCGCCTTTGCCAACGCCCATACTGCGCAGGACGTTGGCAAAGCGGCACACCTCGCGGTGCAGGGCGTGATAGCTGAAGGAGCGCAGGTCGCCGTTCTCCCCCTCCCAGATCAGGGCAAGCTTGTTTCGGCGCCAGGTCTTCACATGGCGGTCCAGGGCGTTATGGACAATATTCGTCTTGGCACCCACGAACCACTTATAGAAGGGCTTCTGGCTCTCGTCCAGGACCTTATCCCACTTGCGGTACCACTCCAGCTCTTCGGCGCGCTCCGCCCAGAAGCCCTCCAGGTCCTCCTGAGCGCGGCGCACCTGGGCCTCGTAATCCCGGATATTGGCCTGGGCGATGACCTCAGCGCTGGGATAATACACCTCGCCGGAGAGGGTCGGGCGGGCGCCAGCTATAACCCCAGGCGCTTCAGTTGTGACATCGGCCATGGATACCTCCTTTCCCTCTTTGATTGATTACCCCTCTTTCTCAAATCGTGTCATGCTGAGCGCAGCGCCCGGTGCCGAACCGGGCTGGCTGGCCCAGTACCGGGCTTTCAGCCCGGTTCGGCTCTCACCCCCACACGGAGGGAGGGAGTGAGCCCCTTCGCCGCGCCCAGGGTGACATCTTCAACGGATTCGGGAATCCACAGGGCCGACAGGCCAGGCTCTGCCCTCTGTCGGCCCTGCGACTCCCCTAATTATATCCTTATTGGCTGGCTCGCTCCACTGCAGCCGTCAAGGCGCGCCGGGCCAGCACCGTCGCCAGGTGCGTGCGGTATTCGCCAGAAGCGTACGTGTCGCTCAGCGGGTTGGTGATGGCCTCGGCCACCCGCTCAGCGGCGGCAGCAATGGCCTCTGCGCTCGCTGCCTGGCCGATCAGCGCCTGCTGGGCGGCTGTGGCGATCACCGGGTTGGCCGTCGCGCCCCCTACAGCCAGGCTCACGTCCGCGCAGCGCCCATTCTGCAGCCGGACAATAGCGGCGACGCCGACGACGGCATAGCTGGATGCCGGGTGGCGATGCTTGACGTAGGCGCTGCCGGTCATCGCCCCCAGCGCCGGGACGTCAACCGCGGTCAGCAGTTCGCCTGGCTGAAGCGCCGTCGTGAACAGGTCCACGAAAAACTCCCGCGCCGGGATCTCGCGCTCGCCGCTCGGGCCGACGGCAACGAGCGTGGCGTTCAGGGCGACCACGACGGTGGGGTAATCCGCCGCCGGGTCAGCGTAGGCCAGGCTGCCGCCGATGGTGCCGCGATTGCGCACCTGCGTGTCGCCGATCTGGGCGGCGGCCTCGGCCAGGACCGGGCAGGTCGCCTCCACCACGTCCGAGGCGGCAATGGCCGCATGTGTCGTCAGCGCACCGATCCTCAGCCCACTCGCTGTGGGGCGGATGCCCGCCAGGCCGGGGATGCGCCCGATGTCCACCAGCACAGCGGGTGTGGTAGCGCGCAGCTTCATCGCCGGCAGCAGGCTGTGGCCGCCCGCCAGGACGCGCGCGTCCTCATGCTGGCGCAGCAGTTCAATAGCCTCGGCGACGCTTGTGGGACGGTAGTAGTCAAAGCTCGTCGGATACATGCTCACCTCCCCTGCGCTTGCTGGATCGCCCGCCACACGCGCTCCGGCGTGAGCGGCATGTCAATGTGCCTGATCCCCAACGGCGCCAACGCATCCACGACGGCATTGACCACCGCAGGGGTGGCGGCGATGGTGCCCGTCTCGCCCGCGCCCTTGACGCCCAGCGGGTTGACCGGCGAGGGCGTCTCGGTGCGCCCGACCTCAAAGGTGGGGAAGAACTCGGCCTTGGGCAAAGCGTACTCGGTCAGCGTGCCCGTGACCAACTGACCGTTTTCGTCATAGACCGCGCCTTCCCACAGCGCCTGGGCCACCCCCTGGGCGATGCCGCCGTGCACCTGCCCGTCCACGATCATCGGGTTGATCACCCGACCCACGTCATCCACAGCGATGTAGCGCTTGAGATGCACCTGGCCGGTGTCGGCCTCCACCTCAACGATGGCGATGTGCGTGCCGAAGGGGAAGGTGCAGTTCGGCGGGTCATAATACGCCGTGTCATCCAGGAACGGCTCCATGCCCGGTGGCAGGTTGTAAGCCAGCGCCGCTGCGCCAGCGATCTCCTGGATGGTCTTGGCGCGATCGGGTGAGCCTTTGACATAGACTTTGCCGCCCTCAAAGACCACATCCGCAGGGTCGGCCTCCAGCAGGTGCGCGCCCAGGGCCTTGGCTTTCTCCTTGATCCTCTGCAGGCTGTTGTACAGGGCCACCCCGCCCACAGCGGCACTGCGGCTGCCATACGTGCCATAGCCGAAGGGGGTGCCCAGCGTGTCGCTGTGCTGCACGATCACATCCTCAATGGGGACGCCCAGTTCGTCGGCGACGATCTGTGCCAGCGTGGTCTCATGGCCCTGGCCGTGCGACTGCGAGCCGGTGGTGACCACGACCTTGCCGGTGAGATGCACGCGGACGTTGGCGCTCTCCCATAGCCCCGCACCCCACCCCTGGTTGGGCAGGCCGATCCAGGCCGAGGGCGCCACACCGCAGATCTCCACATAGCTGGAGAAGCCGATGCCCAGGTAGCGCCCCTGCTTGCGGGCCTCTGCCTGCTCGCGGCGGAACGCGGCGTAATCCACCATCTCCAGCGCCTTGTTCAGCGTCTTTTCATAGTCGCCGCTGTCGTACTTCAGCCCGGCCAGGATGCCCACCGGATCGTAGGGGAAGGCCTCGGGCGGGATGAAGTTCTTGCGCCGCACCTCCACCGGGTCCAGATTCAGTTCGCGCGCGACCAGGTCCACCGCCCTCTCAACGACGTAGGTGGCCTCAGGCCGCCCCGCGCCGCGATAGGCATCCACCATACCGGTGTTGGTGTATACGCCCAACACCTGGCAGTAGATGTTGGGGATCTGGTACGCGCCGGACAGCATCCGCCCGTACAGGGTTGTAGGGATGCCGGGCGCGATAGTGGAAAGCACCCCGCCCAGGTTGGCGTAGGTCTTGACCTTGAGCGCGGTGATCTTACCATCGCGCGTCGCCCCCACCTCCAGGTCGGTGATGTGATCGCGCCCGTGCGTGGTGGCGACGTAGTTCTCCTTGCGGCTCTCCATCCACTTCACCGGGCGACCCAGCTTCCTGGCCAGCGCGGCCACCAGGCAGTACTCCGGGTAGAGGAAGATCTTGGAGCCGAAGCCGCCGCCCACCTGGGGCGAGATCACCCGCATCTTGGTTTCGGGGATGCCGAAGATGAACGCGGTCAGGAGCAGGCGATGGACGTGCGGCGCCTGCGAGGTCAGCCACACAGTGAACTCCCCGGTCGCCGGAAAGTACTGCGCGATCGCGCCGCGCGGCTCAATCGGCGTGGGGATCAGGCGCTGGTTGACCAGGCGCTGCCGGATGACGACATCGGCCTGGCTGAGCGCCTGATCGGTGGCCTCCCTGTCCCCGCAGCTCCAGTCCATGCAGATATTGTCAGGCGCGTTCTCGTGCAACTGGGGCGCGCCGGGCTGGGTGGCCTTCTCCGCGTCCACAACGACCGGCAGCGGCTCATAGTCCACCTCAATCAGCCCCAGCGCATCCTCGGCGGTGTAGCGATCCTCAGCGACGACGACGGCAACGCCCGCGCCGGTGAACGTCACCCGGTCAATCTCCAGGACGCGCGGCGTGTTGACGTTGTTCTTGACCCCGCCCGCCTGCCAGGCGCAGGGCAAGGGGGGCAGGTCCTTGAAATCCGCGCCGGTGAACACAGCCACGACGCCGGGCAGCGCGGCGGCCTTCTCCGTGTTGACGCGCTTGATGCGGGCATGGGCATAGGGGCTGCGCAGGATGGCCGCGTGCAGCATACCGGGCAATTGGATGTCGTCCAGATACCTGGCCTCGCCCGTGATCAGCCGCGGGTCCTCGCGGCGCTTGATACTTGCGCCGATCATTTTCGTCGTCATGGCTTACCCTCCCATTCTCTCGGCGGCATACTGAACCGCCGCCACAATGTTCTGATAGCCGGTGCAGCGGCACAGGTTGCCCTCCAGACCGTGCCGGATCTCAGCTTCGCTGGGGCGGGGATTGCGCTGCAACAGGTCATAGGCCGTCATGATCATGCCAGGCGTGCAGAAGCCGCATTGCAGGCCGTGCTTCTCCCAAAAGGCCTCCTGCAGCGGGTGCAACTGGCCATTCTGGGCCAGGCCCTCAATCGTCAGCACATTGCTGCCATCGGCCTGCACGGCCAGCACGGTACAACTCTTGACAGCCTGACCGTCCAACAGGACAGTACAGGCGCCGCACTGGCTCGTGTCGCAGCCAATGTTCGTGCCCGTCAGCCCCAGCACATCGCGCAGATAGTGCACAAGCAGCAAGCGGGGCTCCACCTCATGGGTGCGGGTGACCCCATTCACGGTGATGGAAATCGGCTGTTTCATAGGGTTCCCTCCTTTGTACGAATGGAAGCCGGGATGCCAGGATGTTCATCCTCAGAGGCACGCTCCTCACGTCAAACGATTGAAGTCACTCACCTCCTTTCCAACATCGCCCCTGCCCTCCCCCAGCCAGGGGGAAGGAATATGCCCCCTCCCAACCCAACCGGGCTGAAGCCTGGTACTGGGTGGGGGAGGGTCATGGTCACTCCGCAACACGCGCCCTGGGCATGGGCCGTTCGGGCACGTCCTCAAGCAGGCCGCCGTGGCCCAGGCCAACCATGTCGCGGCGGGTGAGCCGGTCGCCCGCCAGCAGGCGCGGCAACACCCAGTCCACGACGTTCACCTTACGGCTGCGGGCACAGCCGGGCGCCCCCAGGATAGGGACCGCGCCCAGGTAGGCGATCAGCAACAGGTTGCCAGGGTCCACCGGCGCGCCCACACAGGTCACCTCGCCCCCGGCGCGCTCAATAGCCCGCGGCGCGATGTCGTGCCGGTCCATGATCGCCGTCTCTCCGGCCAGGACGATCAGCCCCGCACCCGCTGCTGCATGCTGGCGCAGCCGCTCCGCCAGCGCGAACTCCCCGGCCTCGTCCTCCAGGGGCACAAAGTCCAGCGCCCGCAGAGTAGACCCCAGCGCCTCAATCCGCGCCCGCAGCGGCGGCTCAAAGTCGGCTATGACGCGCTCGCGCACCGAGGGTGAGCCGGAGAGGATCACTGAGACGGTTCGGGCGGGCAGCGCGTCCACGCGGATGAGCGGCCCGCCCTCACGCGCGGTCCGCTCGGCCTGGCGCAGCGTCGCTTCGGGCACGGCGAAGGGGATGATCTTCACAGTGGCGACCATCTGTCGCGGTTGCACGGCGCTGTGTGAGGCCAGAGTCGCCAGGGTGATCCCCTCGCACTCGTTAAGCCGGGTCAGCCGCTCCACGTCAACGCGCAGCACGCCCAGCGCCGTCGCCAGGAAATTCACCCGCCCGGAGGCCGGCCCGGAGAGGCGCACACCGTGGCCCATGGCCGCCTCGGCCAGCCGGCGCGCGGCACGGTCCTCATCCACGTCGTCCGGGTCCAGCTCGGCAACATAGACCACCTGGCGTCCGATCTCGCGCAGCGCGGCCACATCCGCCGCAGTGAGCGGCTTCCCTTTGCGCAGGGCGCGTCGGCCATCCGGCCCGGCAATATTGTGGCCCAGGATTTTGCCCTCAGCCTGATCCAACGAAACAGGACCGAATCTCATAGACCCTCACGCTACTCCCCCCTCCCAACCAGGCTAACCCAGTACCTGGCTAACCCATTGGTACTGGGTGGGGGAGGGTTGGGGTGGGGGGAACATCACCCCCTCCCTGACCCTCCCCCATCCAGGGGGAGGGTATCGCCCTGGCATCATGCCCCTCGCGCCAGGCGGAAGCCGATGTTCGGGGCGAAGAACTCCGGCAGCGCAGCCAGGCGACGCGCCGGGCGAATATTCTCTGCGTGGTCAAGCCATGAGCCGCCGCGCAAGACACGCCTACCCGCCGCCACCAGGTCCTCACGCCCGTCATCAGCGCGGTAAGGGACATCCGCGTACAGGCTACTACACCACTCCCACACGTTGCCGAGCATATCCATAACGCCATAGGGGCCTGCCCCATTGGCAAAACGGTCCACCGAAGTCGTTCCACCAAGGCCCGACTCCCGGCTGTTGCACCGGCTGGGATCAAACTCATTCCCCCAGGGGTAGGCACGGCCATCTGTGCCACGCGCTGCCTTCTCCCACTCCGCCTCGGTCGGCAGGCGGTAGTGGTACCCCGTCGTCGCACTCAACCAGTGGCAATAAGCCAGCGCATCGTGCCAGGAGACATTCACCACCGGATGGTGACTGAGGGCTTCCGGGGGCTGCTCGCCGGGCCAGTGGGGCGGGGGACGATAGCCGGTTGCAGCCACGAAGGCAGCGTAGTCTGCGTTCGTGACCGGGTGCCTGGCGATGTAAAACGCGGGCACATAGATCGTATGCGCCGTCTCGCCTTCACCCATAATAAATGGCCCCTCCGGGATCAGAACCGTCTCGGCGCTGACTTCAACTTCAATGCGCTTCCTGACGCAATCAAAGAACGCGCTGGTGAGCTTTTGGGTCACGCCGCCCATCACCCGCGCCGCAGTGCTGGCGATCGTCCCCACGATGGTCATATCCACCGACCAGCGCATTTCGGTGACGCCGTTGGCGCCGTCGCTGAGCACCATCTCGCTCGTCGCATCCACAGCGCTGCCCGGCGCCACCCCGTGCACCTTCATACTCGCCCGGTTAGGCGGGTCTATATCCAGCCATTCCACATCCCCCGTGAACCTGGCCCGCACCGTGCCCAGGCCGACCGAGGCGACCGCCCGGAACCTGTGGTCAGGCTCAATGATCTCCAGCGATTCCAACCCCGGCGCACACTGACTTACGGCATAGGGGTCGGTGAGAAACCGCCAGACCCGCTCGCGGGGGGCTTTGATGGTCACAACGCCTTCAAAGTGCATACACGCTCTCCCTCATCATCAGATGGATCAGGCTTCAACCAGGTGATAGCGTTCCGGCTCCTTCTCAAACGCCCGCTTACACCCGGCTGCACAGAAATAGACCTTCTGTCCGTTGTACTCCGTGACGTAACGCGCTGTGGCGACCTCCACCGTCATGCCGCAGACCGGATCGATCGCTTCCTCCGTCCTCCGTCCGCCGTCCTCGGTCAGGCGCACAGCGCCCATCGGCCCGCGCCGCCGCACCTGGACGATCTCGGCCAGGATACTCAGAGCGATCTCCTCCGGTGTCACCGCACCCAGGTCAAGCCCGGCAGGGGCCTTGATCCGGGCCAGGCGCTCCTCAGGCAGGCCCGCCTCGCGCAGGGCCTGGATCAGCTCCCCGGCCCGCCTCTTGCTGGCAACAAGCGCGACATAAGGGGGCATCTCCACAGCGGCGCTCAACACGCTCGCCAGCGCCTCCTCATCGTAGTTGCCATGGCTGGCGACCACGACGTACGTCTGCGGTGTCATCTGGACCTGAGTGAAATCCAGGCGGTTAAGCACGCGGTCGGCCTGGGGAAAGCGGTCAGGCGTGCTGTCCAGGCTCATGACGGTGACGGCATAGCCGAGGCCCTTGCCCAGGGCCGATAGCGCCTCAGCGACCGGCAAATGGCCGATGACCACGAGATGCGGTCGGGGCAGATGGGGTTCAATGTAAACCTCCAACGTCCCTCCACTGATGCAGGTCAACATAACCTCCGACACGCCTTGCTGCGGGGCTGCGCCGAGTTTAGCCGGCGGGCACAGGCGCAGCAGGCGCGGCTGGCCGTCTTGCAGCGCCTTGAGCGCCTCGCGGACGACGGCTGGCTGGGCGCAACTGCCGCCCACCCAGCCGGTGAGCGTGCCGTCGGCGGTGATAATGGCCTTCGCACCGGGCCGCGCTGAGGTCGGCTTCTCGGCGCGGACGACCGTGGCCAGGGCGAAAGGCTCCCCAGCCGCTTGTAAACTGTAGGCTGTTTCCAGATAGTCAAACATAGACCGGCAGGCTCCTGTCAGGAGTTGAGCAGGGCTGGAGAGGGGCGAGTCGTGGCCCGCCCCTCAGTGCCTCAGGGCAGGCCCCTTCGCTACGCTCAGGGCAGGCCCTGAATAATGCGCGCCATCTCCTCCTCGCTAAAGCAGCGCATCGTCGCGGTGCGAACGTTGCCCTGCATCCCGGTGGCCAGGAGCAGCCGGGTAGCGCTCTCATCATCCGGCGCCTCAAAGATCAACACGCCATCGTACTGACCCAGGGTCCACCAGATACCGATTTTCCGACCGCCCATAGCCTGTAACGCCTGTTCAACGGCCTTCGCCCGATTGACCGTGTCTTTGGCGGCACGAATGCCCTGGTCAGTCCAATTGAACAGGGTGATATAGGCTGGCATGGTAGCCTCCTTTCCAGGGGCAACCGCAGGGGTTGCCCCTACTCCTCTAACGCCACCCCCTTCTCTTTCAAGATCGCCCACACCTTCGGTGGGGTGATAGGGATGTCAATATGGCGCACGCCGAGGTGCCAGAGCGCGTCCACGACCGCGTTGGCGATGGCGGCGGGCGCACCGACGGTGGCCGATTCGCCCACACCTTTGGCCCCAATGGGGTGGTGCGGCGAGGGCGTCACCGTCTCGCCCGTCTCCCACTTCGGCGTCTCCACTGCGGTGGGCAGCAGGTAGTCCATGAACGTCCCGCCGTAGATATTGCCGGCCTCATCGTACTGGATTTGCTCCATCAGCGCTGGGGCGAAGCCCATCGTCAGGCCGCCGTGGATCTGCCCTTCCACAATCATGGGGTTGATGCGCACGCCGCAGTCGTCCACAGCCACGAAGCGCCGCACCTTGACCTGACCTGTACCCCGGTCAATGTCCACCACGCAGATGTACGAGCCGAAGGGGAAGGTCAGATTGGGGGGATCGTAATACGACACGGCCTCCAGCCCGGCCTCCAGCCCCGGCGGGTGGTTGGTATAGGCGGCAAAGGCGATCTCCTGGATCGTCTTGGCCCGGTCCGGCGAACCTTTCACGTAGAAGCGGCCCCGCTCCCACACCAGGTCTTCCTCCGCCGCCTCCAGCAGATGCGCTGCGATCCTCCTGGCCTTGTCGCGGATCTTGCGCGCCGCCATGGCGCCAGCCGCGCCCGCCGTCGGCGTGCTCCGGCTGGCATAGGTGCCCAGGCCATAGGGCGCAGTATCGGTATCCCCCTCTTCAATGCGGATGTCCTCCGGCGGGATACCCAATTCCTCGGCAATGATCTGGGCGTAGGTCGTCTCGTGCCCCTGCCCCTGGCTCTTGGTGCCGAAGCGGGCGATGGCCTTGCCGGTGGGATGGATGCGGATCTCGCAGGAGTCAAACATCTTCAGGCCGAGGATGTCAAAGGTGTGCGAGGGGCCCGCGCCGACGATCTCGGTGAACGAGGAGATACCGATGCCCATGAGTTCGCCGCGGGCGCGCTTCTCGGCCTGCTCCCGGCGCAACTCCTCATAGCCGATCATGTCCATGGCCTTGCGCAGCGCCTCCGCATAGTTGCCGCTGTCATACTCCCAGCCCAGGGCCGAGCGATAGGGGAACTGCTCCGGTTTGATGAAATTCTGCAGCCGCAACTCCGCCGGGTCCATGCCCAGCTCGTGCGCCATGAGGTCGGCCATGCGCTCAATGGTGAACACGGCCTCGGTGACGCGGAAGGAGCAGCGATAGGCGATGCCGCCCGGCGGCTTATTCGTGTACACGCCGTCCACCTCAACGAAGGCATGCTTGAAGTCGTAAGAGCCGGTGCAGATATGGAACAGGCCCGCCGGGAACTTGGAGGGGTTCGCCGCTGCATCCGTATACCCGTGATCGGCGATGGTTTTCACCCGCACCGCAGTGAGCCTGCCGTCGCGCTTCGCCGCCAGTTCGGCGGTGATGTGGTAATCGCGGGCGAACGAATCGGCCTGCAGGTTCTCCGAGCGGTCTTCAATCCATTTGACTGGCTTGCCGGTGAGCACCGAGGCAGCCACCGCCAGCACGTAGCCGGGGTACACCGGCACCTTGCCGCCAAAGCCGCCGCCGATGTCGGGCGAGATCACGCGGATCTTGTGCTCGGCCAGCCCCAGGTGCCCGGCGACGAGGGCGACGACGGTGCGGATGGCGTGCGGCGCCTGCGTGGTCATCCACAGTGTCAGTTTCCCCTCAATGGGGTCCCAACTCGCCACGCAGCCGCAGGTCTCAATGGAGGCGACGTGAATGCGCGGAATGTAGATGTCTTGCCTGACCACCACGTCGGCCTCCTGGAAGGCCCGTTCGGTGGCGGCTTTGTCACCGACCTCCCAGTGCCAGATGTGATTGCTCTCCTTGTCCTCGCGCACCTTCGGCGCGCCTGGCTCCAGCGCCTTAAATGGGTCTACCACGACCGGCAGCGGCTCATACTCCACCTCCACGGCGGCGACGCCGTCCGCCGCCGCATAGCGGCTGGTGGCGATCACCGCTGCCACCTCCTGCGCCTGGTATTTCACCGTGTCAATCGGCAAAACCATCTGCCGGTCGCTCATCAATGTGGGCATCCAGGCCAGCCCATATTTGTCCAGGTCCCTGCCGGTGATTACAGCCAGGACGCCGGGGATCTTCAGGGCCTTCTCGGTATGGATGCTCAGGATTTTGGCGTGCGCGTAGGGGCTGCGCACGATGTCCAGGTACAGCATCCCCGGCAGCTTGATGTCATCAATGTAAGTGCCCTTCCCCTGTAAAAAGCGTGGGTCCTCTTTGCGTTTGATCGCGTGCCCCAGACCGTGAACTTCAGGTGACATGGTCTCCTCCCTTGTGTGTTAAACGTAAAGCGTCAAACGTTATTTTCGTTGACGTTTGACGCTTCACGCCCTCATCTTCTCCGCCGCATACTGGATCGCCTTCACAATATTGACGTAGCCGGTACAGCGACACAGGTTGCCGGAGATGGCCCAGCGGATCTCGTCCTCTGTGGGGTCGGGGTTCTTCTGAAGGAAAGCATAAGCGGTCATCATCATCCCCGGCGTGCAGAAGCCGCACTGCAAGCCGTGCTTCTCCCAGAAGCCCTCCTGGATAGGGTGCAGCTTGCCGTTCTGCGCCAGGCCCTCCACCGTCATCAGCTCGCCGCCATCGGCCTGGACCGCGAACACGGTGCAGCTTTTCACCGGCCTGCCGTTCAGGATCACAGTGCAGGCGCCGCACGATGTCGTATCGCAGCCGATGTGCGTCCCGGTGAGGTTCAGGTCCTCGCGGATGAAGTGGACAAGCAAGAGCCGCGCTTCAACGTCGGCCTCTTGAGGTGTGCCGTTAACCGTTAGCCTGATATGATGCGTGCTCATGACACCCCTCCTTGTGCCCGTGCTATGGCCTGGCGCAGCGCACGGACGGTGAGTGTTTTGACCAGGGCCCGTTTGTATTCCTCGGAGCCGCGCTGGTCACTGATCGGTTGGGCCACCTCTGCCGCCAGCTCCGCAGCCCTGTGGATGGTCGCCTCGTCCGGCGGCTGGCCGCTCAGCGCGGCTTCGGCGGCGGTCGCCTTGATCGGCGTCAGCCCCACGTTGGTCAGGCCGAGGCCAGCGGAGGCAATTCTCCCATCGGCACCCAGTGTGATTTGGGCGGCAACGGCGGCGGTGGCGAAATCCCCCACTTTGCGTTCCACTTTCATATAGGCCCCGCCGCTGCCGGGTCTGGGAGCCGGAATGCGAACCTCGGTGAGGATCTCCTCATGGGTGAGCGCGGTCTGGAAGGCGTCCAGAAAGAAATCTTCAGCGGGGATCACACGCTCGCCCTGGGGGCCTACGGCAACGATCTGCGCGCCATAGGCCAGCATCGTCGCCGGGTGGTCGTTGGCCGGGTCGGCATGGGCCAGGTTGCCGCCCAACGTAGCCCTGTTGCGCACCAGCGGATCGGCGATCACACGGGTAGTGTCGGCCAAAAGCGGGTACTTCTGGCGCACCAGTTCCGACTCGTCCAGGTCAACCTCGCGGGTGAGCGCACCGATCTTCAGCCAGCCCCCCTCCTCGCGGATATAGCTCAATTCGCTCAGGCGGTTAATATCCACAAGCAAAGCGGGCGACGCCAGCCTGAGCTTCATCAGGGGGATCAGGCTGTGGCCGCCCGCCAGCACCTTTGCCTCTGGGTTTTGCTCCAATAAGGCAATGGCCTCAGCGAGTGTCTTAGGGACTGCATAGTCAAAGGCGGGTGGAATCATATTGGGAACCTCCTCGTGCGACAGACGTAGACAGGATCAACGACGCTGGCTAACAGGAACGATCGCGCCTACTTATCCCTCCTTCGTCAAGGTGTTTCGTCACTTTGAATTTGACACCCTCTAACCTGTCATCTGGCCTCAATTCCTGGTGGGGTGGAAAGCCAGATGCTTCAGCGTGGGAACGCAACACAAGCTACAGTGGCCGATCAGCGATACGCTCCAGGCATGTGTGGCCTCCGAAGCGATCCAAAGCCAACTCAGCCATTTGTCAGCTGCATCTGCTGCACTCGGCACTGCTCCAGCACCAACCTTCGTTACACCCGGAAGCGGCCAGGTCCTGGGGCCTCCGAATCGGGCTATCCTGGCGCGCAGGCAGAGATAGGTGCCCGGCCAGAATCAGACAATGTGGAACTTATATATCTTATAAAAGATTATATATCTTTGCTCCCATCCTTGTCAACTGCTTGAAGCCCGCCAGAGGATAGAATTCTCCGGCGACTCGCATCAAACCCGCTACGCGGGTTTCTCAGCGGGTTTTTCTCTCCCCCTGGATGGGGGAGGGAATCGCCCAAGGGGGCGCCAGAGCCAGCATCACCGCACGCGCAGGCGTTGCACTTCTTCCGAGCGCAACAGCACCGACAGGCCCAGGTACACACCTCCCCCCAGGGCCACACCTGAGGCCACAACCCAGAGATCGGAGCGGATAGGCAACCAGGCTGCGCTGGCGAGCACGGCCAGGGCCATGCCCAGGGCAGCCACGCCAGCGCGGGCCAGCGTCGTCAGCGTGCGGCGGCCTTCCAGGCCCCCCAGCCGCCTGCGGATCAGCCAGATGAGCACCAACGTCTCCACACTAGCCGCAATGCTGTTGGCCAGCGCCAGACCACCGTGCGGGAACAGGCCCAGGAGCTTAAACAGCTGAATGAGCGTCAGACTTAATAGTATATTGAGGCCCATCGCCACCGCCCCCACCAGGACCGGTGTGCGCGTGTCGTGCATGGCATAGAACGCGCGAACCAGGACCTCCAGCACAGAATGACCAACCAGCCCCAGGGCATACAGGCCCAGCGCCCAACTGGTGAGCGCGCTGGAACGCGCGTCAAATTCCCCCCGCTGGAACAGGAAGCGGATCAGGGGATCGCGCAGCAGGATCAGGCCAAGTGAGGCCGGGACCGCCAGGAAGAGCACATTGCGCAACGTCGTCGCCAACGTGTGCCGCATCTCGTCCAGCCGCCCCTGCGCCACCAGCGTCGCCAGCGTGGGGAAGGCCGCGGTCGCCGCAGATTGGGCGATCACAGCCTGGGGCAGCAGGAAGATCATCCAGGCCAGGGTCAGCGCTGACAGGCTGCCCGCCTCCAGGCTGCTGGCCAGGATGGTGTTGACCTGGAAATTGAGCTGAACAACCGCCACGCCGAGCATCCGGGGCAGCATCAACCGGGCCACCTCATGGAGTCGGGGGTCATCCAGCCCCAGGGTGGGGATGTACCGGGCGCTGCGCCCCCTCAGCCCGATCAGTTGGACAGCCAGGTGAAGGGCCGCGCCCAGCACGACGCCAAAGGCCAGCCCCCGAATGCCCATCCCCGGTAGAGGCGCCAGGAAGACTGCCCCGATCATGATGCCGAGGTTGTACAGGATGGGCGCAACAGCGGGCAGGAGAAAATGCTGATGGGCATTTAAGATCGCGCTGAGCAGGCCGCTCAGCCCAAACAAGATCGGCGAAAGCAACATCACCCGCATCAGGTGCACGGTCCACGTCTGTTGGTGGGGGCTGAACCCTGGGGCGACGACCGTGGCGACCAGGAGCGGCGCGGCGACCGCCAGGAGGACGGCGCCGCAGACCAGGATGATCAGGACCAGATTAGCGACCGCGCTGGCAAGCCGCCACGCCCCCAGGCGATCGCCGCGCGCTAAAGCAGCGGTGAAGATGGGCAGAAAAGCCGAGGCCAGTGCACCACCGGCCACAAGCGTGAATAAGAAATCCGGCAGGCGAAACGCAGCCCAATAGGCGTCCAGTTCAGCGCTGGTGCCAAACGTCTGGCTGACGACGATCTGGCGGGCCAGGCCAACCAGGTTGCTGAGGATATAGGCCACCATAATCACCAGCGCGGCCCGAGCAATCTGGTGGGGAAGCAGCCCTCTCTGCTCGCTCATGCAACACAGAAGTATAGCAGAGAGTGCCCAGAAGGGAATATTCCCTCCCCCATGCAAGGGGAAACGTCCTGAGCAACGGAGAGGTTGTCCAGGCAGATCACTTGTGTTATGCTATATTGGCGTCGCTTAAAAGCGTGAGAGCCGGGGACGCCGACCCCGGCCCTCGCTAAAAGGAGGAGAAGAAGAGATTTTCGCCCTTCGCTGATAGCTATAACATATATCCGTAATTTTTACTTGACGCTTACCTGACGTTTACCCTACGTTTTCCCTACGCTTTTTGACGGTGGGCTGATGAACATCGCATCGTGGATCAACCAATTTAAGCGCTGGTGGCCGGCGGTGACTATCCTGGTAGCCACGATCGTGTTGATCGCTGGGCCTGAACTGTGGCAGGACCTGATCGCCCCATTGGCCGCTGGGGAGCGGATAAAAGCCGCGCTCGCGGCGGCGGGGCCACTGGCTCCTCTGGCCTATATCGCCCTTTATGCGACCCAGATCGTAGCCGCGCCGATCCCAGGGTCGCCATTTGCGCTGGCCTCCGGCTACCTGTTTGGCCCGATTGCGGGGGGCGTGTACAGCCTGGTGGCGGCGGCTATCGGCCTGAGCCTGGCAATGGCCCTCTCACGACGCTTCGGCAGGCCGTTTGTCGCCCGGCTGGTGGGCCAGGAAGAGATGGACCGCTGGGAAGAGGCGTTGGGGACGGAATCCGCGCTCTTGTGGTTCTTTATTTTCTTGCTGCCCGTCGGCGATGCGGGCTATTATCTGGCCGGGCTGAGCCGGGCACGCCTGCGCCGGGTGGCCATCGCAGGCGTGCTTGCCCGCACACCGAACCAATTCCTGATGAGCTGGGTGGGGGCCCAAACCGGTGAACGCTTGATCCTGGCACTGATCGGCCTGGTTCTGCTCAGCGCCACGATCATGTTTGCCTGGCAGCGCTGGGGGCGCCAGCTCCAGGCCAGGCTGCTGGCCCTGGAGCGCCGCTCCCCATCCATTGCCCCTCACCCGCCGCCCAGGGAAACCTCCGATTAACTCTCCTCTAGCTCGCCTGGGCCCCGTCTCAAAACGGTCACCCTGAACGTAGCGAAGGGCCTCTCCCGCCTCCTCGCAGGGGCGGGGTGGGGGCGAGATGCTTTACCGCGCTCAGCGTGATACGCTGAGGATTTCGGCTGATTCCGGCGGGGTTTACTCCTCCTCTTCCCCGCCCTCGTCCGCGTCCTGGCCGTGGATGTGGCCGTGCGTCAGCTCCTCAGGGGTGGCTTCGCGCAACCCCCGGATGGTCACATCAAAATACAGGTCCTCACCCGCGAGCGGATGGTTGAGGTCCACCACAACGGTGTCGGGATTGACTTCAATCACGGTGACGGGGAAGCTATTGCCGAAGCTATCCCGGCCATAGAACATCATCCCCGGAGCCAATGGTTCATTCGGCGGGAACTGTTCGCGTGAGAGCGTGTGAATCTGGTCCGGCTGGCGCTCGCCGTAGGCTTGTGCTGCCGGGACGATCACCTGGCGCGTTTCGCCTACGCGCATGCCCGCCACCCCCGCCTCCAGGCCGGGGATGATCTGCCCCTGGCCGTGCATGTACTCCAGTGGTTCCTGCCCTTCACTGGTTTCAATGAGCGTGCCGTCCTTCAGGCGCAGGGTATAGTCCATCGTGACGACAACGCCATCAGCAACGATCTGAGGTTCCATAGGTATGTTTCTCCTTATCTGGCTCGTCGGACTCCGACGAAAAAGATGCCGCCAGGCCCTGTCATCAGCCTGGCGGCAAAAGCACCCCGCTGGCAATCCAACCGTCAGCCTGCGACTCCAAACCGATTATAGCATTGATTTCTTTCCCGCGCAACGATCAGTATGCCAGCACAAACAGCAGGTCGTTCACATTCGTGTTTGTCGGTCCGGTGCGGATCAGCCCACCCAGGCGGTCAAAGTAAGTGTAGGAATCGTTATTGGCCAGGTAAGCGCGGGCCTCCAGGCCCAGCGCCCGGCCCTGGGCGACAGTCTCACCGCTGACAATGGCCCCGGCAGCGTCGGTGGGGCCGTCGTTGCCGTCGGTCGCCAGCGTGGCGATGAGGACATGGGGCCAGCCGTCCAGCGCGATGGCCGCCGCCAGCGCCAGTTCCTGGTTACGCCCCCCGCGACCTGAGCCGCGCAGCGTGACCGTTGTCTCGCCACCCAGAACCAGGCAGGCCGGGGGGCGTAACGGGCGGCCATTGCGCGCCAGGTCTTTCGCCAGTGCCGCCGCCACGCGGGCCACTTCACGGGCCTCGCCTTCCACATATGTTGAGAGGACCAGCGCGGCGAAGCCCAACTCCCGCGCCCGCCCCACGGCGGCCTGCGCGGCCAGGGCGTTGGAGCCGATAATGACGTTCTGCACGCGCTCAAACAGCGCCTCCCCCGGCTTGGGCGTCTCCGGCACCTGCCCGGCCAGCCCGGCCCGCAGGCGCTCCACAATGGAACGGGGGATGGTATCAACCAGGCCATAGGTCTCCAGCACGGCCCAGGCATCGGCGAAGGTAGTGGTATCCGGGCTGGTCGGGCCAGAGGCGATCACATCAAGCGGGTCACCGACGACATCAGAAAGGATCAGGGAGATCACAGTGGCGGGTGCGGCCAGCTGGGCGATCCCGCCCCCCTGAAGCTGTTGGAGGTGCTTGCGCAGGGCATTGATCTCGTTGATCGTCGCGCCGCAGCGCAGGAGCGCGTCCGTCAGCGCGCGCAGGTCCTCCAGGGTGATGCCCGGCTGCGGCAGGGTCAGGAGAGCGGAGCCGCCGCCGGAGATCAGGCAGATGATCAGGTCCTCTGCGCCCGCTTCCCGTAGCAGGGCCGCCATGCGCCCGGCGCCCTGCACCCCCGCCGCATCCGGCACCGGATGCCCGGCCTCAAGAAGCTGGAGCGCGCCGCCCGCCAGAGCAGAGGCGTCTTTCAACGTATGGCCGTATTTGGTGATGACAAGGCCGCCGGTCAACCGCTCGCCCAGGATGTCGGCGGCAGCCGCGGCCATGGGCGCAGCCGCCTTGCCGCCGCCCACAATAAACACGCGGCGGTAGGCATTCAGGTCATACTGGCGGCCAGAGACGAACAGCGCATCGCCGTCGCGCCGCAGGGCGCGGCGCACTGCGGCAGCAGGATCAACCGCTGCCAATGCCGCCTGGCATAGGGCGGTGACATGCTCCATCCGGCGCTCCCAATCAGGCTTGGCGGCCATGGTTGCCCTCCTCGTAGCTACCGAAATTCCCCAGCGGGCTTGATTATAGGATCACCAGGCCAACACTTCAAGCTTGACGTGGCGCGAATTATCGGCTATATTGGGGAGAAAAGTAGACTATTTCACAAGCAGGAGCACCCGATTGAGCCAGGTAACCCTCACAGCGTCCTCAGCGCACGCTATGCCGCACCCCCAGCGGGGTGAAAGCCATGAGGTGGGGATGGACAACCGCAAAATCGGCGTCTGGTTGTTCATCGCCTCGGAGGTCATCTTCTTCGCCGGGCTGATCAGCGCCTATCTCCTTTACGTGCAGGGTGGGCATGCGGAGAAGCCGGTGCACGCCATGAGCGTGCCGCTGGTGGGCCTCAACACCTTCATCCTGATCATCAGCAGCCTGATGATGGTGCTGGCCTTCGCCTCGGTCCAGCGCGGCAGCCAGCGCGGGCTGCGCCTGTTTCTGTTCCTGACCATGGTCTTCGGCCTGCTCTTCCTGGGCGGCCAGGCCTATGAGTTCGCCACCCTGTTCCACGAAGGCATCACGCCGACCACCACGCTCTTCGGCACGGTTTTCTTCACGCTGACGGGCTTCCACGGGGCACACGTGGCTGTCGGCGTGCTCTGGATCTTGGTGGTCTTGATCAAGTCCTTGAGCGGCAGGTACTCACCGGCCAACCCCATCCCGATTGAGGTCGTCGGTCTGTACTGGCACTTCGTGGATGTCGTCTGGATTATGCTGTTCACCATCATCTATCTGCTTTGAGGGATCACCATGGAAACACCGCACGCGCGCCCCAAATACCTGCAATACGTCGGCATATTTGTCGCCCTGGCCGTTCTCACAGGGATTGAGATCGCTGTCGGCACCGTGCTGGTGGCCTCGCCCCTGCGGGTGGCGCTGCTCCTGGCACTGGCGGTGAGCAAAGCCACGCTGGTGGTGCTGTACTACATGCATTTGCGCTATGATAGCCGCATGTTCGCCGTGATCTTTATCATCCCGGTGGTGTTCTTTATTGGCTTTGTCCTGGCCCTGTTGCTCAGTTAATGGAACCCATGTCCTCTGAGGAGAACACCCCAATGCACGCAGAGACACCGCATGAAGCGGGCCACAGTGACATCCATATGCCGGCCCCCAGCCTCTGGCCAGCGCTCCTGGCGGCGGGCGCCGCACTCCTGGCGCTGGGCCTGTTATTTCGCGGGCCGGTGCTGATCCTGGGCCTGCTCATCTTCCTGATCGCCTTCGCTGGCTGGGTCTTTGAGGACGAACTGAAGCGCCTGCTGCGTAGATCAGGCAAGGAACGCTAACGACTTTCCCCCTCAACATGATCACCAGCCTCTCCAACGAGCGCGTTAAGCGCGTGCGTTTGCTTCAGGCACAACGGCGCGCCCGGCTGCGCCAGGGGCGCTTCGTTATTGAAGGCACACGCCTGATTGAGGAGGCTGTTTTGGCCGCTACTCCCCTGGAGTTCGTGTTCTATGTCCAGGAGGTTGAGAAGGAGGCCCGGGCGCGGGCCTTGTTTGCCGCACTGCATGAACGGGGCGTGCCCCTCCTGGAGGTCAGCGACGCCGTGATGCGGGCTTGCAGCGACACAGAGACCCCTCAGGGCATCCTGGCTGTGGCCGAGATACCGCGCCTGTCGCCTCCTACCTCGCTGACGTTTGTCCTGGTTGTGGATCGGTTACGCGACCCCGGCAATCTGGGGACCATCCTGCGCACGGCAGCAGCCGCCGGGGTGGAGCTGGCGCTTCTGGCCCCCGGCACAGTGGATGCCACCAACCCCAAAGTGGTGCGCAGCGGCATGGGCGCCCATTTTCGCCTGCCGCTGCGCCAGCCAGGCTGGGCCGAAATCGCAGCGACACTGAGCGGGCTGGACATCTGGCTGGCCGAGGCCGGGGAGGGCCAGCCCTACTGGCAGGTGGACTGGCGCAGGCCGGTCGCGCTAGTCGTCGGTGGCGAGGCCGAGGGGACCAGCCCGGAAGCGGCGGCGCTGGCCACCGGGCGTGTGACCATCCCCATGCCCGGCGGCGTGGAGTCACTTAACGCCGCCGTGGCCACCGGCATATTGCTGTTTGAGGTCGTCAGAGCACGATACGGATGAGGGGGAAAAGGACATTGGGGAATCGGCTAGGGTCGCACGTTTTTGACCGCTGTGGCGGCGGCGGTCTCCGGCGTGGCGCGGCCCAGGAGCACATCCTCGGCAGCCTGGCGCAGCGCCGGGGCGATGGCGGTATAGACCTCTACGGGTGGGCGGGCGACGGCCTCTGTCAGGAGGTCCTGGAGGAAGGCGAGATAAGGATCAGGCGCTTCACTGAGCGTCTCCCAGGTGGCCAGGGCACTGCGCCGGGCGGGGATGAGACCGGCGGCGTGGCTCCAACCGCCAACATTCTGTGGATCGGTCAGATGGGCCAGCAGTTTCTGCGCCAGTGGCGCTCGCACCGGATCGCGCGTCACCAGCACCCATACCCAGGCGCTGCCCAGAGAGGGGGCCGGGCCATCCCGGCCTGGCAGGGGACCGGCAGCGACCGCAGCGACCGCCGCCCGGTCGGCCAGGTAGCGTTCGGCGCTGACCACGGCCAGGGGCGTACCGCTGCGATAAGCCGCCCAGGTGTCTTCGGCGCTCTTTGCCTGCGTCGCATGTGCGGTCACGCCGGCCTGGCGCCCGGCCTCAAGGATACGCAGCATCTCAATCAGAGGAGCGACCTCCAGGCGGGGGGCGCCTGACGCATCGGTCAATGTCCCGCCTGCGCTCAGGTACAGGCTGATGAGCGTATCGGCATGGTTACTATCGCCCGCAGGAAAGGCAAAGCGCACACCGGCGCTGATCACCCCGGTCCAGGTCAGCGGCGGCGCTTCAAGGCGCGTGGGGTTGTAGGCCACATGCTCCACATAGACAATATATGGCATGCCCATCAATCGCTCGTTCACCGTCGCCAGGGTGCGGGCGAAGGGGAAGAGATCATCGGCAGCGGCGCCGAGGGCATCGTCCAGCGGCTGGATCAGGCCCGCCTGGGCTGCCTCAGGCAGGTCGGTGGCGTTCAGGATCATCAGGTCAGGCAGGGTCGCCGGGGCTACGGCGCTGGCGGTCTGGAGGAAATCAAACAGCCCGCCGGGGCCGCCGGGCTTCTTGAGCAGCGTCTGGATATGGACGCCAGGGTGGCTGGCGAGAAAAGCGGCGAGTTGCTGGCTGAGCACCTGTCCGGCGGGTGCCACCTCGCAGGGCTCAGGGCAGGCTTCGCCGTAGGGCGCCACACCCTCAATCGTCCACAGGGTGAGCGTAATCGGCTGGCCGGGCTCAATGCCGGGCGTCTCTGGCCCAGGGGTGGGAAGCACCGGAACGGGAGTTGAGGTTGGCGGAGGGGGCGGCACTGCCGTTGACCCCACGGGTGTGGGCACGCTGCTGCACCCGGTCGCCAGAGCAATCAGTAGAATGACGACAGACAGCCTGTCCTGGATACAGTGAAGGACGGAGGACGGAAGACGGAGGACGGAATCATCAGGGCGTTTCAGCATAGGACTTCGTGCCCCCCACCCCAGCCCTCCCCCACAAGGGGGGAGGGGGGCGAAAATCAGGGCGTCTCAGCACAGGGCTACTGCATAGTGACCGTTGGCACAATTATAGCATATAATGTCGGGGGCGTATAGCTGAGCCGCCGATTTCTAATCGGCGGCTCCTGAGAAACCCGCGTAGCGGGTTTGATACGCATAGCCGGGGGATTCTATCCCCCGGCGGGCTGGGGTGGGGGGCATGTCACCCCCTCCCCGACCCTTCCCCATCCAGGGGGAGGGAACTCGCCCCCTCCCAACCCAACCGGGCTGAAGCCCGGTACTGGGTGGGGGAGGGCTGGGGTGGGGGATAAGCCAGATAAACCAGTGAGAGAGGGACGAGTGTGCGGGTCTTCGTAACAGGTGGCACCGGGTTCATCGGGTCGCACCTCATTGACCGGCTGCTGGAGCACGGTCACACGGTGCGGGCGCTGGTACGCTCACCCCATAAGGGTATGGGCCTGCGTGAGCGCGGCGTGGCGATCGTCCAGGGTGACCTGGACGACGACGAAGCGTTGAGATGCGGCGTGGTCGGAGCCGATGTGGTCTATCACGTGGCCGGACTGATCGGGCTGAAGGGTCAGCGCGAGCAGATCATGCGCATCAACGTCGGTGGGACGGAAAACCTGCTAGAGGCCAGTGCCGCCGCCGGTGTGCGTCGCTTCGTGTTTGTGAGCACGGTAGGCGTGTATGGGTTGAGTAGCGCCCCGCGCCCTATCACGGAAGATGCGCCGCTGGAGGGCGGGGATGCCTGGTACGACCGAGGCGGCTATTACCGCTCCAAGGTCCTGGCCGAGGCACGTGTGCGCCAGGCAGCGGCCCGCCATGGCTTTGAGTTTGTCATCCTGCGGCCCGCATTTGTGTACGGTGAGCGCGATGTGGTGACGCACCAGGCCATCCGGCTGGCACTGCGGCTGCCGCTGGTGCCCCTGCCGCTGGGGGGGCGAATGCGGGTGGACTTCGTGCACGGCCAGGATGTGGCCGAGGCGATTTTCCTGGCCGGCGTGCGCCCGCAGGCGGCGGGAGAGACCTTCAACGTGACTGCGGACGAGGCGACCACACTGGCCGAGGCCCTGGCGCTGGTGCGCAGCGCCGCCGGTCGCCCCGTGCGCATTCTGCCCATCCCTGTCCCGCCGGGAGCCTTGGGCCAGAGGGTGCGCGCCGGCCTGTACTACGACGTGCGCAAGGCCAGGGAGGTCCTGGGCTACCGGCCTCAGATCCGGCTGCGCGACGGCCTGCCTCGCGTGGTGGCTGCACTAACCGGGTTAAAACCCGGTACTGGGTTGGATCAGGATCGGGTAAAATAAAGAAGTCAACCGGGTTTCAACCCGGTACTGGATTGACGTAGAATAAGCGTGTGGCAGGGAAGGAGTGTTATGGCTATGGCCGTTTTGGAAACAGCGGGCGTGGTGAAAGAGTATCGCATGGGTGAGGTCAATGTGCGGGCGCTGGACGGCGTGAATTTCGTGGTGGAGCGGGGCGAATTTGTGGCCGTGATGGGGCCGTCCGGCTCTGGCAAAAGCACCCTGCTGCACATCCTGGGCGGGCTGGATGCGCCCTCGGATGGCGAAGTGACCCTGGCAGGCCAGCCCTTGGCCCGTCTCTCCGATAACCAGATCACGCTGGTGCGCCGACGCAAGGTCGGCTTCATCTTCCAGTTCTACAACCTGCTGCCCACGCTGACGGCTGAGGAGAACATCGCCCTGCCCCTTCTGATTGACGGCCAGCCCATAGCGAAACACCGCCACAAGATCAACCGGCTACTTGACCTGGTTGGCCTGACGGAGCGGCGCCACCACAAGCCCGACCAGCTCTCCGGCGGCCAGCAACAACGCGTGGCCATCGCCCGCGCCTTCGTCAACGACCCGGAGATCGTCCTGGCCGACGAACCCACCGGTAACCTGGACTCCAACGCCGGCACAGCCATCCTGGAGCTATTGCGCCGTTCGTGTGATGAACTTGGCGCCACTATCGTCATGGTCACGCATGACCCCCGCGCTGCCAGCTACGCCGACCGGATCGTGTTCCTGAAAGATGGCCGTATCGTCTATGAACTCAGGAACGGCAAGGATGGTCGCGGGCAGGATGTGAACCGGATTGTGGCTGTGATGGCGGAGCTGGAGCTCTAGGGTGGGAATAAGAGGGAATGTTCATCTGGGGTTACGTGGCACAACTCACCCCCGTCATCCTGGCCTTGCGCAACATGCGCGTGCGCTGGGTGCGCACGACCCTCACCACGATGGGCATCGTCCTGGGTGTGGCGGTCATCCTGGCGGTCAACGTAGCCAACGCCAGCACGCTGGCCGCCATCCATACCGTCTTTGACGAGGCCTCGGGCAAGGCGCATCTGACGGTGGAGAGCAAAGCCATGGCCGGGGAGGGCTTTGATGAGAGCGTGGCCGGGCGAGTGGCCCGCATGGAGGGCGTCGCCCTGGTGGCGCCGACCGTGAGCGCCTTCACAGTTCCCGCCAGCCAGGCCAGGAACTGGACGCTGAACTACAGCATCAGCGGCATGGCCAACCGCGCCGAACTCCAACTCATCGGCATTGATCCTGCCGCCGACCCCCAGGTGCGCCAGTACAAACTTGTGGCCGGGCGGCTGCTGGAACCCGGTGAAACGGACTACAACGTCGTCCTGGTGAAGGACTGGGCTGAGGAGGAGAAGCTCCAGATCGGGCGCGATCTGACCATCCTGGTGCCCTCGGGCCAGGCCGAACTGCGCATCGTCGGCCTGATCAGCAAAGAGGGGCCGGGGCTGGTGAACAATGGCGCCGTGGGCTTTGTGCCCCTCAGGGTGGTGCAGGACCTGTTCGGGCGGGGAGGGCACCTTGATGCCCTGGACATCCTGGCCACAGCGGAGGTGGCCAATTCCCCTGCCCGGCTGGAGGCGCTGAAAGCCCAGGTCGCCGCGCGGCTGGGGGAGCGGTTCAGCGTGACCTATCCGGCGACGCGCGGCGAGATCGCCGCCAGGCGCCTGGCGAGCTACCAGCTTGGCCTGAACTTCTTCAGCATCGTGGCCCTGTTCGTGGGCGCCTTCCTCATCTACAACGCCTTCGCCATGACCGTGGTGGAACGCACCCGCGAGATCGGCATGTTGCGGGCGCTGGGCATGACCCGGCTGCAAACGCTGGGGCTGGTGCTGACGGAGGCCGTCCTCCTGGGCCTGGTCGGGTCGGTGCTGGGCGTGGGCTTCGGCCTGTTCCTGGCACGGGGGCTGACCACTGTCATGGGCCTGATCACCGGCGTGCACATCACCATTTTGAGCGTACCTCCCGCCGACCTGGAACGCAGCGTGCTGGTGGGCATCGGTGTGACCCTGGTGGCGGCCTGGCTTCCGGCCCACAGCGCCAGCCGCATCTCGCCGCTCCAGGCGCTGCAGGTGGCGGGCCAGGTGGATGAAAGCCGCTGGGTGCGCCGGGGGTGGACCTATGGCCCGGCGGTAGTGGGCGTCTCCTACGCCATCCTCAACTGGGTGCCGGTGCGCCGCGAGATGGCCTATCCGCTGGGAGCGGCCAGCGTGTTTGCGCTCATGCTCGGCGCCACCCTGTGCGTGCCGCTGGTGGCCGGCGCTCTGGAACGCCTCTTCCGCCCCCTGTTCCTGCTGGCCTATGGCCAGCCAGGCCGCCTGGGTAGCGCCAATGTGGAGCGGGCCAAAGGGCGCACCACCCTGACTGTGGCCGCGCTCATGGTGGGCATCGCTATGATCATCGGCATCGCCGGCATGACGGGTAGCTTTCGCCGCGAGATTCAGACCTGGGTGGATACCGCGCTGGGCGGGGACCTGTACGTGCGCTCGCCGCTGCGAATGCGGCTGGACCTGGTGGGGCGGATCGCCTCCATTGAGGGCGTGGCCGCCGTCAGCCCCTCACGCTTCACCGGCACGCGCACCGTCTCCCCGACAGGGAACGTCTCGGAGGACACGCTGGTGTTCATCTCCATTGACCCGCTCACCTATCCCCAGGTGGCTACCTTCCAGTTTGAGAACACTGTCGGCGATATGGCCTCGCGCATGGCGCGGCTGGCCCAGGGCGACGCCGTGTTGATCGGCACAACCGTGGCCGACCGCTACCATCTGAAGCAGGGCGACCGCATCCGCCTGGACACAGGCCGGGGACAGCATGACTTTGAGGTGGCGGGTATCGTGGTGGACTTCACCGGCCAGGGGTTGGTCGTCTATGGGAGTTACGACGACCTGCGCCGCTACTTCGGTCTGAACGATGCCGACCGGCTGATCGTCAAGCTCAAACCCGGCGCCTCGCTTGACGAGGTGAAGAAGCGTATCACCGATGAGGTGGGCAAAAGTCGCCACCTCCAGGTGGAGACGAGCGCCACCTTTCGCGCCCGCCTGCTGGACTTGACCGCCCAGGCATTCTCGCTGTTTGATGTCCTGGCGCTGATCGGCATAATCATCGCCGCCTTGGGGGTGATCAACACCATGCTGATGAACGTGCTGGAACGCCAGCGGGAGCTGGGCGCGCTGCGCAGCCTGGGCATGACACGGGCGCAGGTGAGGGGCATGATCCTGGCCGAAGCGGGGACAATGGGGTTGATCGGCGGAGTGTTCGGCCTGAGCTTCGGCCTGGTCCTGGCACAAACCTTCGTGATGGCCATACGCGCGATCAATGGGTATGTGCTCCAATACGTCCCACCCCTGGCGGCGCTGGGCGTGGGCGCGCTGATCGCCATCCTGGTCTCTCAAGGCGCAGCGCTTTACCCGGCGCTTAAGGCGTCGCAGGTCAACATCATTGAGGCGATCAAGCATGAGTAACATCCGGCGTTGGGTCATCAGCGCGTTCATTGTCCTGGTGTTGGTGGTGATCGGGTATGCGGGCTATCAGCGCTATATCGCGCCCGTGCCGGTGACGCCGACGCCGCCCCCTGTGGCCACGCCGCGCAGGGGGAGCGTCTCGGCGGAAGCCTCGGTTGTGCCACGGCGGCACGCGACCCTGGCTTTCAAGGGCGGCGGCAAAGTGGCCGAGGTGCTGGTGCAGGTCGGTGATCGGGTGGAGGCTGGCCAGCCGCTTATCCGGCTAGAGGCCGATGAGCTGCGGGCGGCGCTGGCGCAGGCCCAGGCCGGGCTGGAGATGGCGCGGGCGAAGCTGGCGCAGGCCCAGGCCGGGGCGCGCGCCGAGGAGGTTGCAGTAGCACGGGCCAACCTGGCGACGGCGCAGGCGGCCCTGGCGCAGGCCCAGGCTGAGCGCGACAACCTCCGCGCCGGCGCCCGACCTGAGGAGGTCGCCGCGGCGCAGGCGCAACTTGAAGCGGCCCAGGCCCAGCTTTATTATGCCGAGAGTGTGCACAACGCCGCCATGAGCGGCTTCGGCCCAAAGGAGTGGGAGGCCCGCCAGCAGCGCGAGGTGGCCCGCGCCAATGTCGCCGCGGCGCAGGCGCACCTGGATATGCTCAAAGCCGGGCCGACAGCCACGCAATTGCGCCTGGCCCAGGCGGGCGTGGACGTGGCTGCCGCGCAGGTGGAGGCGGCCCGTGCACAGGTCGGCCTGGTTCAGGCCGGGCCGCGCCAGGAGGACCTGGCCGTGCTGGAGGCAGGCGTGAAGCAGGCCGAGGCCGCCCTCGCCCAGGCGCGGGCAGCCCTGGCGCAGACCGAACTCGTGGCGCCTTTCGCCGGGACGGTGGCCGAGGTCATGCCGGAGGTCGGCGAGGTGGTCGCGCCGGGCGCGCCGGTGGTCATCCTGGCCGACCTGGATCACTGGCAGGTGGAGACGAAAGACCTGAGCGAGGTGGACGTGGTCCAGGTTCAGGTGGGCCAGCCAGCCACTGTGACCCTGGATGCGTTCCCTGGCCGCACCTTCAGCGGGCGCGTCTCCCGTATGGCCCTGGTCTCCTCAGAGAGCCGGGGGGACATCGTCTATCGCATCACCATTGACCTGGACGATCCCGGCGTTCCCCTGCGCTGGGGCATGACAGCCTTCGTGGACATTCAGGTAGAGGGGACTCCGTAGGGGCAGGGCATGCCCTGTCCCTACGTCGCTACCCCCGTCCTCTGTGTTACCCTCGTGCCGAGGCGGCCAGCATATCCAGTGCCCGCATATTGGCCTGGGCGTCTTCCGGCGGGTAGGGGAGCGGGCAGCGCGAGAGCAGGGCCTCATTGAACGCCTCCACCATGAGGACATAGCTGTTCGCCGGGGGGATGGTGATCGTCCTCTCCTCATCGCCGCGCACCAGGGTGATGGTGGTGGGCCTGGAGCCGGGGTTATATGGCCAGGGGAGGGTTATGCGCCCGGCTGTGCCTATGATCTCCAGCGCCTGGCGCAAGGGCAGGCGGAAGCTACAATCCACCAGCGCATATCTCTCCTCAGGAGCCTGCTCTGAGCCATGCCCTGAGCGAAGCGAAGGGAACACCAAAACGCCAGCCAGGGTCTCATCCACCCCGCGCGGGGTGAAGGTGGCCGCTGCCAGCGCTTTCAGCGGCTCTGCGCCGAACACCAGGCGGGCGGCACTGACCGGATAGCAGCCCACATCCAGGAGCGCGCCGCCCCCCAGCGCCGGGTCCCAGCGCACGTCGTCGGGCCGGTTCAGCTCAAAGCTGAAGCTGCCCCGGATCAGGCGCGGCGTGCCGATCTCGCCAGCGCGCACCAGCTCCAGGGCCTGGGCGATCTGAGGGTGGTGGCGGTACATGAAGGCCTCGGCCAACAGGACCCCGTGCTGGCGGCAGGCGGCGATCATTTCATCGGCCTGGCTGGCATTGAGCGCCAGGGGCTTCTCGCACAGGACGTGCACGCCCGCCTGGGCAGCGCGGACCGTCCAGGGCGCGTGGAGTGCGTTTGGTAAGGGGATATAGACCGCGTCTATGTCGGGGTCATCCAGCAGGGCCTCATAGCTGCCGAAGGCCTTGGGGATGCCGAAGCGGGCGGCGACCTCCCTGGCCTTGTCCACATCGCGGCTGGCGATGGCGATCAGTTCGGCAGCAGCCGCCTGTTGGATCGCCGGGATGAGCTGGTTGATGGCAATGCGAGCGGCACCGAGCACGCCCCAGCGGATGAGAGTCGGGTTAGAAGACGCCGGCATACCAAGAGAGAACATCAGCGTGCTACTTCATGGCCATTTTACTTCATTCCCAAATGTTGGCAACCCACACCCCGGCGCCGCTATTATGTCATGGGTCGGATGACATCTACCGAGTCGTTGCGCGGGTCATTGACGCGCGTGGATACAGGGGTGGCCTCCATGCTCGCCGCGTCATAGGGCAGCAGCAGAGGCATCAGGACCTCCTGATCGCGCACGGCGGGGTTAAGCCACGTATCCTCGTCCTCCCGCCGCAGGATCACCGGCATCCTGTCGTGGATGGGGGCCACCAGAGCATTGGGCGCTGTGGTGATGATCGTGTAGGTCAAGAGCGCCTGCCCCTCAGGGTCGGGCCACACATCATACAAGCCCGCAAAGGCAAATACCTGCCCGCCTTTCAGCCCGATGTGATACGGCTGCCTCCCCCGTTCCGTCCTCTGCCACTCATAAAATCCCGTCGCAGGCACCAGACAGCGCCGGGTGAGAAAGGACCGACGAAAAGCAGGTTTGGCAGCGACGGTTTCGGCGCGAGCGTTGATCATGCGATAGCCAATCCTGGGGTCTTTGGCCCAAGACGGCACAAGCCCCCAGCGCATCAGTGCAACGCGATTCACGTCGCCATCCCGGATGATGACCGGCATGACCTGGCCAGGCGCAACGTTGTAGCGCGGCTCAAGTTCAACGCCCACATCTATGAGAGCAAAGCGTTCTCTCAGATCGGTGGGCAGAACAAAGCTGTATCGTCCGCACATTGGGTCTCCTCCATTAAGCTATTGCTTACGCATCATACCACTCGCCTGTGACATGAAGCGACACATAGACAGCGGGAATGGCCTATGGTCACCAGTGACCATTATGCTGCCAGGCCTGCCCCAGCCGAGATCACCGGCTAACCTGCGTGAACATGCCGGCGCGAGAGCATGAACACTATCTTTTACGTTTTACGTTGTTGTCTTTGATCGCAAAACCACCAGGGGGATACTGGGGTCTGTAGCACTTCGGTTAAGGAACAGGGCCGATGGCCCTCCGGCCCAGGGCCGGCCCATGGCAGAGGGCAGATCAGCCGGAGCAGCGACCGCGGGAGGCGGCCGGCTGCCCCGCTGGGTTGTCCGCTTCACTGAAATTTCAGAAGCGCGGAGAGGCCACTAATGCCCGCAATCCCCGGCACTGCTGGCCGCAGAGCCGCCACTGGTGCGGAAGGAATGGCCGCAACCGCATGTGGCCACCGCATTGGGGTTCTCAATCCGGAAACCGCCGCCCATCAGGCTGTCCACATAGTCAATCTGCGACCCCGCAATGTACATCATGCTGACCGGGTCCACAAACAGGCGGATGCCCTCGGTTTCAAAAACATAGTCGGTCTCACGCGGCTGGGCATCAAAGGCCATGCCATACTGCATGCCGGAGCAGCCGCCACCGGCGACGAACACACGCAGCCCATAGGCGCTCAGATTCTTCTCGCGCAAGAGGGCCTGTAGCCTCTCTGCCGCTGCGGGGGTCAGCGTGACAGCTTCCGTTTGCTCCAGTTCCACCGTGTTCAGCTCTGCCATGTGACGTCCTTTCTTGGTCGGGATCGGATTATGCCTATTCTAGCACGAATATAGGCCCATGTCAATAAAGCAGATGTAGATCAGCGTTATTCTCACGCAGATTTTTAAAGAAGATTCAGTCTCAGTAGATCACAAAAGTGTCACCCCTTCGCCAGGCTCAGGGCAGGCTCTGAGCCGAAGCCCTGAGCCTGAGCGTAGCGAAGGGGAAGGGGAAGCGAAGGGTCTCCTGAACATACAGTGGAGATGCTTCGCTGCGCTCAGCATGACAGACCTGCGATGTGCTGAGTCCATCAAGGCCGCAGGTGCCAGGGCTCCACAACGCCCACGATGGTGCGCGGCTGGTCCGTGTCCACAGCAGCCAGCACCCCGGCAGAGATCTCAGCGTCCGTCAGCCAGCGCGAGCCTCCACCTTCATGCACAAACCCCAGGATAACCTCGCGGTAGCGGATGTTATCTAACGCCGTGAAAGCCGCCCACCGATCCGGGTCAGGCCGTGAGGGATCCGCCCAGGCGCTACCCAGGATATGGAAGTAGCGGCACGGACGTTGCGGGCTGCCCACCAGGCGAGCCACCGCCAGGGGCGCCGCCGGTGCGGTGCTATGGATCCAGATCAACGCCAGTTCAACAGGGCCGAAGCGCTCCTGGGCCGCCGCCAGCGCCGCGATCAGAGCCTCGGTGTCTTGATAGTCCACAGGAATCGGGTGGATAGAACCGGGCAGGCCAACGGCAGCCTGTACCAGCGCCTCCAACCGACGCTGCCGCCGCGCCACGACGGAAACCGTGTAGCCCCGCTGGGCCAACGCCAGCGAAGCCCCCCACAACATGCCGGTCCCGCCCACGACCAGGGCATGAGGACGGATGCCCGCTCTCGCCATAGGGTTATTCCCCCTCTGCGACTGGAATAGTCTCAGCAGATCACAGGTTTGTCATGCTGAGCGTAGCGAAGCATCAGCGTAGCGAAGCATCTCCAATGTATGTTCAGGAGACCTTTCGCTTCCCCTTCCCCTTCGCTACGCTCAGGCTCAGGGCTTCGGCTCAGAGCCTGCCCTGAGCCTGGCGAAGGGGTGACACTTCTGCGATCTACTGAGTCTCGTAAGCTGGCGCAGAAAGTGGCTCCGGGATCAGGTACGAGCAACTGGGGGCGCCTTCCACCACGCGGCTGAGGCGCTCAACTGGCAGGTCGCCCAGCAACTCTGTCACCAGGCGCATGTCCATGACACAAAGCCCCTGGTGCGCCTCCGCGACGTGGCGATAGGGACAATTATACGTATGCAGCACATAGCCGCCCTGGTTGCGTTCCCAACGGGCCACGTAGCCCTGGCTGGAGAGGAAGGCTGTGATACGATCCAACCGTTCCTCTACGGTCTCGCCGGGGATAAGGGGCGGCGCGGTTTGAGCCAGCTCGTGGCCGACCTCCGCGAAGAAGGCGTTGATCGCCGTCGGGGGCAGGCCGTCACGAATGCGGTTGAGGACAGCGCTGACCAGGTTGGAATAGTTGTCGGGGAAGTAGGCGGCTGCGGCTTCGGTCAGCGCATAGACGTATTGGGGACGCCCCGGTGCGTGGCGGTGGCGCACCTCACAGATCGCCACCAGGCCATCGCGGCGCAGAATATCCAGGTGGTGGCGCACAGTGACCGGGGTCAGCCCAAGCTGGCGGCTGAGATCGTCCACCGTCGCCGCTCCCTTCTCTCGCATAATCTCCAGAATCCGCTGACGTGTCGCCTGCATCCTGCCCTCGCCTGCGATCCACCCGATCCCCAAAGAGATTCTAGCACCGCGATGGGTGTTTGTCAAACGCTGATCTTCTTTATCCCCCGCTACGCCTGAATAGCCGAAATGGCCCATATACACAGCGTTTGTGAGGCTTTATACTCTAACCGAATCATAACATGATTCAACCGTGCGCTAACGACAGTACCAATGCGCGCAGGGCCTGGACAGATGCGATGCGCTTCAGGGAACTCCTGATCCTACCCATTATGGTCACATTGGCAGGACATCATCTCTGGCTGGAGGCCGCCCACCTCAATCAAGCGAACATCGCCTTCATGAGGGCGTTCTCTGCATCGGGCGAGCAGCACACCGGGACCGCCACAGCCTTCCCTTCGGCGGATACCCACGGGCCGCTGGCCTCCCGCTGGGCCCGCCTGGAGGGGATAACCCATCTGTGGGCGGGCCAACCCAGCCAGGCGGTGGCCGCGCTGGAACGTGCAGCCGCGCTGGAAGGCCCACAGGCCAGCCCGGTCACACAAATATGGCTCGGCGACGCCTACCAGGCCATGAACCAGCCCCAGAGCGCGATCCGGGCCTGGGATCGGGCAGGCGGCGCCCGTCTCTTAGGCCACAAGGGGGAGGAACTGCGCCAGGCAGGCCAACTGGCCGCCGCAACCGCCGTCTTTGAGGCCATGATCCGGTTATATCCTGACGCCGCCGCCGGTTACGCCGGCCTGGGGCAGGTCGCCGTGGATAGACATGACTGGCCGACCGCGGAGACCCGGTTCACGCGGGCGCTGGCGCTTGACCCCGGCCTGGCCCAGGCGCATACCGGCCTGGCGATGGCACTCATACAACAAGGCCGCTACCAGGACGCTCGCAGCCATCTGGAACGGGCCATCGCGCTGAAGCCGGAAGGCCTGCAGGCTTACCTGCTCCTGGGCGATACGTTCGCGCGTGAAGGCAGCTATATGCTGGCGCAGACCTGGTATACCCGCGCCGCCGCGCTCTTCCCCGCCAGCGCCGAGCCGGATATCCGACTGGCGCTGGCCGCCATCGCGCAAGGGCAACCCCAGGCGGCCTTCGCCGCGCTGGAGGCCGCCGGACGCAAAGACCCTCAGAACGCCCAGCGGCAGATCGCCCTGGCGCAGGCGTATCGTCTGGCAGGCGGGCCGCAGGCGCTGACCCTGGCTATTGCTACGTTGGAGCAGGCCACAGCGCTGGCGCCGAACAACCTGTGGGCCTGGGTGTGGCTGGGCGATAGTTACCGTGACGCCGGACGTTGTACCGAGTCGCAAGCGGCCTATGCCCACGCCGCTCAGCTTGACCCGGCCAACACGCAGGTCGCCGCGCACCAGGCGATGCCCTGCCAGCCCAACGGTGTGCCCACAGAGGGAGCCAGATAGAGAGGCGATGCTATTGTCCCCTATGCCTTTCAGCCTCCGTAATAAAACCCTGTGGCCGCTGATGCTCGTGACCCTGCTGACCATTCTGAGCGGCCTCTACCTGGCCCTCGTCGGACCAGGAGCCTTCCTCATGCGGGCCGGTCTTGTGGGGGCAATCGCCGTGCTGCTGGTCACGTTGCCCCGCCCGGTATGGCTGCTCTGGCTGACCCTTGTCAGCGTCCCGCTTCTGACGATCCAGGTCAACCTGGGGTTCCAGGTGTTGACGTTGCCCGAGGCGCTGTTCTACGGCGCATTCGGCGTATGGGTGTTGCGCCAGTTGCTGCGCAGGCGCCTGGCGCTGCGGCGCAGCCCGATGAACCTGCCAGCCGCGCTCTTCGGCGCCCTGTATATCATCTCATTCCTGCGCTCACCAGCGTTGACGTTCCAGGCCAACGACATCGGCGGCGACAAGCTGCTCTATGCTATCCTGGTCGGCCTGCTGATGTATGTGATGACATCGGACGCCCTGGACAGCCGGCGCGACATCCTGATCCTCATCTCAGCGTGGCCTGTGGCGGGCCTGCTGGCCTCGGTCATCGGCTTTCAATATTACCTCAGCGGCCAGCGGCTGCATGACCGGTTGATCTCAACGTTGGAGCAGGAGCACGGCCCCTATCTGCTCTACATCAGCGCGCTGCTGCTCGGCATTCTGGCCGTAGGGAATGAGGGGGGACAGGCGGCAGGGGACAGACAACGAACTACCGCACGTCGTGGCGGCCTCTGGCTGCTGCTGGGCCTGTTTGGGGTGCAAATGTTCCTCAACGGTTATCGGGGCGTCTGGGCCACCATGGCGGTGATCTTCCTGGGCTACCTGGCCTGGAACTTCAAGCGGCGCTGGCAGATCGCGTTGGCGCTTATCCTCATGCTGGCGGTGATCGGCTGGGTTGTGTTGAACGCCAGCCTGCCCACCGGCCTGGAGGTGCCCTCCGTGCTGGAGCGCGCGCTCAACTCCTTCAGTGCCGACGACCTGGCTGCTGGCGCACGCATGCTGGCGTGGCGCTTCGCCCTGGAGCTTGTGGGTGAAGCGCCCATTCTCGGCCTGGGGTTGAACGCCTTCCGTGAACGCTACATGCGCCTGTCCCTACCCGCTGCTCTGACGATGGGAGAGCGCGGGACCGCGGCGCATAATATGTACCTGGACATGCTGGTGGAGGTTGGCCTGCTGGGGCTGGCGGCGTTTGTCTGGCTGTTTATAGCTGCCTTCCGCCGCCAGCGTGAATTGCTGCGCTTAACCGCCGCAGACCGCCATCTCTATCGCCTCGTGGTCGGGCTGAGTTTCATGCTGCTCAGCTTTCTGATCTGGGGCCTCACCAACAGCCCATTGCACAAACTGCTCACGGCCAACCTGAATATCTTCGCGGCCCTCGGCCTGCTCAACAGCCTGTATGCCGTCACCGCGCAGCGGCCAGCCCGCCAGGAAGAGGCCAGGACAGGGGAGGTGGCCAGCCGATGAAGCTGGTGAGGCCCACGCTGGTGGTCACGTTGATCCTTATTGGCGCCGCTGCCCTGGGCGCGTTGAGCGACATCCTCCTGGCGGCCACGTATGGCGCAGGCCGCATCATGGATGCGCTGCTCACCGCGCTATTCATCCCGCTCTTGCTCCAAGAGTTCCTCTTGGGCAACGCCTTCACCCGCGTTTTCATTCCGATCTTCACCGGCTTTCTGGTGCGCGGCGAGCACGAGGAAGGCGCGCGCGTCGCCAGCTCAATCATCAACCTGCTCCTGTTGATTTTTGGCAGCTTTGTGCTCATGGCTATCCTGGCAGCCCCCTTGTTGGTGACGGTCCTCGTACCGGGCTTTGACTTGGCGGATCGGGCACTGACGGCGACACTGACGCGCATCATCATACCAGTAGCCATATTCAACGTACTGGTTAGCCTGCTGACCAGCCTGCTCAACGCCTATCAGCGCTTTATTCTGCCTGCGTTAACCCAGATCGTCTATCAGGTCCTGCTCATCCTGGCTATTGTGACCCTGGGGAAGTGGTATGGCGTGATTGGGCTGGCCGCTGGCCTGGTCCTCACCGGCGCGGGGCAGGTCCTGTTCCTGCTGCCCCAGGTACGCCAGACCGGTTTCCGCTATCGTGTCATCCTTGATCTCCATCATCCAGCAGTACGACAGATGGGCAAGCTGACCTTACCTTTGTTGATCCAACTGGCTATGATGCAGTCATTTTCAGTCGCTGAGCGTATGATCGCCTCTGGCCTGGCTGAAGGGAGCATCGCAGCGCTGAACTACGCACGCAAGCTGTTCCAGCTTCCCCCCACCACATTCGCTGTGGCGCTCAACCTGGTCCTGTTCCCCACGCTCTCGCGGCAGGCCGCCTCCGGACAGGCCGCCCTGCTGGGGAAGACGATGGTGCGCGGGCTGCGCGTCTTGCTCCTGGTCATGGCGCCGCTGGCGGTCCTGCTGATCATGCTGAGCCAGCCGGTGGTGAGCCTGGTATTTGAGCGCGGCGCGTTTGACAGCCAGGCACGCCAGACGACAGCAGAAGTCCTCAGCTTCCTGGCGCTGGGGCTGTTCTCGCTGTCGGCGATGCGGCTGGTCAACCTGGGCTTCTTCGCCTTGCACGACACGACGACGCCACTGTGGATCACGCTGGGGCTGACCATGCCGATGATCGGGCTGGATAGGCTCCTGGCAGGCCAGATGGGGGTGAACGGATTGGCCCTGGGCAACACCGTGCTACGCACGCTACAGTTTATCATCTCACTGATGCTCCTGGCCCGAAAGCTGGCCATAGAGAAAGGGCAGTCCCATAGGCTGCCTTTCCGCGACCTGCTGGATGCTGGCCTGCGCACCGGGCTGGCCTCGGCGGCGATGGTCGTGGCCCTGATGGGAGCTGCGCCGATTTTAGGTGGCCTGCTTGGCCTCCCGGCAGCACCAGCAGGCGCACCCCCGGCGCGGATGGCTTATCTCGCTGGAATGGCCGGGATCGGCCTGGGCGTGTATGTGCTGGCCGCTGCTGCTTTACGCATTGAGGAACTTAGATCGCTGCTGGGGATGGCGCGGCGCTGGGGCTCGGCCAGCGCCCTGCGCCTGAGGCAGCGGCTGGGCGCGCCATCCCCATCTGTCCAATAGGGGGAGGAAGGAACGGTGTCAACACAACGTGTCATGGTGATCGGCCTGGATGGGGCCACATTTGACCTGATGCGCCCCTGGCTGGCCCAGGGGAAGTTGCCCACGATTGCCCGCCTGATGCACGAGGGCGCAGCGGGCGAGATGATCTCGGTCCCTAATATGAACAGTGGCGCGGCCTGGGCCACGTTTGCCACGGGCCTGAATCCAGGCAAGCACGGCGTGTACTGGCTGGTGGAGTACAGGCCGAACTCCTATGAGCTTCAGCCCACGAATGCCCTGTCGCGTCACGGCGAGACAATTTGGGCGCGGTTAAGCCGCCGTGGCCGCCGCGTCGCCGTGCTCAACGTGCCTATCACCTGGCCCGCAGAGCCGGTGAATGGCATCCTTGTGGCCGGCTGGGATTGTCCCGGTGTGCGCAGCCGGGGCTTCACCTACCCGCCTGAATTTGTCCAGGACCTGCTGCGGGCCTGCGATGGCGAGTTCATCATCACGGCAGCCTACGAGGCCCCGGAGGCCACGCTCAATGGCGACATGGCCCTGGGCATCCGCACCATCCACAAGCAGACCGAGAGCCACCTCAAGGCGGCCCGCTATGTACTCGGCCAGGGGCCCTGGGACCTGTTCATCGTCATCTTCACCGCCACAGACATCGCCCATCATCTGCTCTGGAAGACATTTGACCCAAATCATCCGGGCTACAACCCGCAGGAGGCGGCGCGCTACGGCGGGGCGATCTACGACATCTACAGGCAACTGGATGACGCCATCGCCGAACTCCTCCAGTATGCCGACGAGAACACGACGGTGATCGTCATGTCCGACCACGGCGCGGGCCTCAAGGCCGGCGCGGTGCACCACATCAACCGCTGGCTGGAAAGCCAGGGCCTGCTCAGACGGACGGCGGACAGCGGACGCGGGACGAACAGCGTCCGTCCTCTGTGGCGCCTGCTTGCCGACGCCATCTGGGCTTCGCGCCGGGTGCTGAACGAAGCACAGCGAGAACGTATCAAGGGCTGGTTGCCCATACTGCGCGGCCTGCGCAGCAAAGCCGAGATGCACCTGTACAGCGCACAGATTGACTGGAGCCGCACCCTGGCCTATGGCAATGACGCCGACGACTTCATTCGCATCAACCTGAAAGGCCGCGAACCCCAAGGTATTGTCGCGCCAGAGGACTATGAGACGCTGCGTGACCACATTATTGAGCGGTTGTATACCTGGCGCGACCCCAAGAGCGGACGGTCCGTGGTGGAGAAGGTGTGGAAACGCGAGGAGATCTACTTTGGCCCCTATGTAGACAAAGCGGATGACATCCTCATCCGCTGGGCGGACTTCGTCCCTCAGGGGCTGGACGACGGCGGGCTGGAACGTCCCCGCCAGTTCTTTGACCAGATCAGCGGTGGGCACAAGCCCAACGGCATTCTGATCATGCGCGGGCCAGGCATCGCCCCCGGCAGCGTGATTGAGGGCGCAGAGTTGATAGATATGCCCCCCACGATCCTGCACCTGTTGGGCGAGCCGGTGCCAGCGGTGATGGACGGCAAGGTGCTGACGCAGGTGTTCTCCCCAGACGCTCTGGCAGCACACCCGCCTGTCTATGAGGCCTGGCAGGGCGAGAGCACAGGCGTGCACGGCACGAACGGAGCCCGTGGCCATTCTGATGGCACTTCCTTCACGCCAGAACAGAGCATCTCCGACTCAGCCGAAATGGAGGGGGGCTATTCCGAGGAGGAGGCCCACCTGGTGGAAGAGCGCCTGCGCGGGCTGGGATACCTGGCATGAGCACAATCAAGTGAGGAGGTTTAGAAGCAATGTCAAAGCAAGGCGTCATGGTGATCGGATTAGATGGAGCGACCTTTGATCTGATGCGACCCTGGTTAGCACAAGGCAAGCTACCTACGATGGCGCAATTGATCGCCGAGGGTGCGGCTGGGGAAATGAATTCAGTGCCAAATATGAACAGCGCCGCCGCATGGTGCTCCTTCGCCACGGGCCTGAATCCGGGCAAGCATGGCGTGTACTGGCTGGTGGAATATATGCCCAACTCATACGAACTGCGCCCCACGAGTGCACGCCTGCGGCATGGGGAAACGATTTGGGCGCGGTTAAGTCGCCAGGGGCGACGTGTTGCCGTGCTTAATGTGCCCATTACCTGGCCCGCAGAGCCGGTCAACGGGATCCTTGTTGCCGGCTGGGACTGCCCCAGTGTGTATAGTCGCGGCTTCACCCATCCGCCTGAGTTCGCTCAAGAATTGCTCCGCGCCTGTGATGGTGAGTTCATTATTAAGGCTGCACGAGAATCACCCAATGCCACCATAGATGAAATCCTGGGCGAGATCCACGCCCAGACCGCCAGCCACCTGAAAGCCGCGCGCCATGTCCTGTCCAAAGGCCCCTGGGATCTTTTTGTCGTCGTCTTTACAGCGACCGACATGGTGCATCACCTGCTGTGGAAAACAATTGATCCCCGGCATCCAGATTACGATCCGAGAGAAGCGGCTCGCCATGGCGAGGGCATCTATAACGTCTACAAACAGCTTGACGATGCTATTGCCGAGCTACTTGCATATGTGGGCGATGACACGACGGTGATCGTCATGTCCGACCATGGTGCAGGGATCTGCGGCGGCGATGTGCATTCAATTAACCAGTGGCTTAGCCGTGAAGGCTTTCTCGTTTACCACACAGGCACTTCACAGAACGGGAAGCAAGATGTCGGCAGGCACGTCTGGCGTGAGATGCGCAGGAATGCGATGAGATTGATCGCCACAACGATCTGGAAAGTACGCTCATGGCGCCTTCTGAGCAACTCGCATAAACAGCGTATTAAGGCCTGGATGCCCTGGCTGCGAACGATCCGCATGAAAGCCGAAATGCAGGCTTATACTTCGCAGATTGACTGGAGCCGCACCGTCGCCTATGGCAATAATGCCAGTGACTTTATCCGTATTAACCTGAAAGGACGAGAGCCAGAAGGGAGCGTCTCGCCAGAAGACTACGAGGCTGTGCGCGACCAGATCATCGCCCGGCTATATGAGTGGCGTGATCCCACTACGGGCAAACCGCTTGTTGCTAAAGTCTGGAAACGCGAAGAGATCTACCACGGTCCATATGTGAATCGCGCTGCCGATCTGGAGATCCGCTGGACCGATGTTGTGCCACGCAGGCCAGAAAATGGAAGCCGCCCTCGCCAGTTCTTTGACCAGATCAGCGGCGGGCACAAGCCCAACGGCATTCTGATCATGCGCGGGCCAGGCATCGCCCCCGGCAGCACGATTGAGGGCGCAGAGCTGGTAGATATGGCCCCCACGATCCTATATCTGTTGGGTGAGCCGGTACCGACGATCATGGATGGCAAGGTGCTGGTGCAGGCAGTCCGGTCAGACTATCTCGTTGAGCACCCCCTGATATATACGGATCAAATTGAGTTGGCCTATGGTCATGATGGGAACGGGGCGAAGCCAGATCAGCGCGAAGCCCTTACGGCAGCTCACGAAAGTGAGGATGTATATTCGGAAGAAGAAACAGTTGCTGTGGAAGAGCGCCTGCGCGACCTGGGATACCTGGCATGAAGCATACGGACAACGCTTTCCGCATCGGTCTGGTGGGGACAGCCTTCGCCAGCCAGGCGCAGCGCGGCGGACTGGCCAATTACTTCCGCCAGCTTGTCCGACACCTGGCCGAGATTGACGCCGAGAACTACTATACCCTGCTCCTGCACCCGCACAGCGCGGCCCTGTTCCGCGTAGATACACCCAACATTCACACCCGCGTCGTCCCCATACCGGGGCGCCAGGCCCACTATTGGGAGCAACTCATCCTCCCCCTGGTCCTGGCGGCGCTGCCGCTTGACCTGGTGCACTTTGTGGGCTTTCCGGCGGTGCTGGCCCAGTGGAAACCCACCGTGATCACACTCCACGACTTGAGCTACAAGACGCTGCCGCATCTGCGCGGAGACTGGCTCTCGCGCTTCCACTGGCGCTTCTTCGGCGACCTGGGGGCGCGCCGGGCCGACCATGTCATCACCATCTCAGAGCACAGCCGGCGCGACATCCAGCGGTTTTTAGGCATCCCCGCTGAGCGCATCAGCGTGATCTACGAAGCGCCGGCCCCCATCTTCCGCCCGGTAGCGCCGGAGAGCGCCCGCGCCATCGCCCACGACAAATATGGCATCCCTGGTCGCTATCTCCTGTTCGTAGGCACACTGCAGCCGACCAAGAATCTGGCGCGGCTGATTGAAGCCTATGCCCTGGCCTGCCAGCGTGCCGGGCTCGCGCCCTCGCTGGTTATCGTCGGCCAGAAAGGCTGGGATTTCGCCGACCTCTTCGCCCGCGTGAGCGGGCTGGGGCTGGATGGTCGGGTCATCTTCACGGGCTACGTGCCCGATGCTGACCTGCCTGCCCTGTATAGTGGTGCAGAGGCCTTCGTGTTGCCTTCGTTATATGAGGGCTTCGGTTTGCCCGTGCTGGAAGCGATGGCCTGTGGTACCCCCGTGATCACGTCAACGGTGACCTCGCTGCCGGAGGTCGCCGGGGATGCGGCCCTCCTGGTGGACCCGATGGACACGGAGGCGCTGGCCCAGGCACTGGCGCGGGTTTGCACCGATGCCGCCCTGCGCCAGCGCCTGCGTCTGGCCGGGCTGGCGCACGCGGCTCAGTTCTCCTGGAGGCGCTGCGCAGAGGAGACGCGCGCGGTGTATCAGCGTGTGGCGACTGCACACCGGTATGGGCTGCTGAAGCCTGGCTTCAGTAGCCCAGGATGGAGGCGCTAAGATGCGCGTGCTGCTGCTCACCCAGGTCCTGCCGTATCCGCTGGATAGCGGACCGAGATTCAAGACCTATCACATCCTCAAATATCTGGCTGAGCGCCACGAGGTCACGCTGGCCTCGTTCACTCGCGCTGAGGATGATCAGCGCGCCATCGATCACTTGAAGGGCTTATGCCGGGCGGTGTACACCGTGCCCATGACCCGCTCAGCCGTGCAGGACGCGGGCTATCTGCTGGCCAGCCTGCTGACCCATCGCCCGTTTGTCATGCTGCGCGACGAACGGCGGGCCATGCACGCCCTGGTGCGCCGGCTGGGCGCACAGGGGCATGGTCGCCCTTACTTTGATGTGGTCCACGCCGACCAATTGAATATGGCGACCTACGCGCTGGACGTGCCCGCAACGCGGCGGGTGCTGGGCGAACACGATGTCGCCTGGGCCCTGTGGCGGCGCATCTGCGCCACGCTGCCCCCGGGACCGAAGCGCTGGCTGTTGGAGCGCGAGTGGCGCCTGCTGCGCCGTTATCAGCGCGACATCAGCCGCCACTTTGACGCCATCCTGACCGTGAGCGAGGTGGACCGGGCAGCTATGGCTGAGGTGGTGGCCGATCCCAGCCGTATTGAGGTCCTGCCTATTGCCATTGACCCCGGCCCTGGCCCCATACCCCGCGAGCCCGACGGGCCACACATCTTGCACCTGGGCACGATGTTCTATCTGCCCAACACTGACGCCGTGCTCTGGTTCGCCAGCCAGGTTTATCCGCGCATCCGCGCCCGACTGCCGCAGGTGCGCTTTAGCATCGTCGGCACGCACCCGCCGCCTGAGGTGCGCGCCCTGGCGAACACGGACACAGGGATCAACGTGACCGGTTACGTGCCGGATGTGGAGCCTATCATCCGGCGCAGCAGCGTGCTGGTCGTGCCCCTGCGAGCGGGCAGCGGTATGCGCGTCAAAATCCTGAATGCGCTGGCCCAGGGCCTGCCGGTGGTGACCACCACCCTGGGCTACGAAGGCATTGCCGCCGTCCCTGGGCGCGATCTACTCGTGGCGGATACGCCGGAGGCGTTCGCCGAAGCGGTGGTGCGCGTCCTGACCGACGAGACCCTGGCGCGTTCACTGGCCACGAACGGCCGCAGACTGATTGAGCAGCATTACGATTACCGTGTGGTCTGCCGCAAGCTGGACGATGTTTACAATCACCCATCCTCCCAGGGCTATACAGGCCATCCCACCCCTGCCACCCCTTCCCCTTCGCTGCGCTCAGGGTCAGGGCAGGCTCTGAGCCGAAGGGGAAGAGGATAGCAAAGGGTCTCACCCCCTCCCCTCTTGTGGGGGAGGGACTGCATGGGGGATAAACTCCCCTCCCCCATCCAGGGGGAGGGAATGCGCCCCTCTCTCACAGGGAGAGGGCAAGGGAGAGACAAAGGGAGACAGGCTAATTGCAGGAGAACTTCAGTGAGTGGAGGAGAGCATGGCTAAAGCACTCGTCACAGGCGGGGCCGGCCTGATCGGCTCCCACATTGTAGACCAGTTGATCGCCAGGGGCGACGAGGTGCGCATCCTGGATAACCTGTCCAAACCGACGCACCTGCTGGGCATGCCGGACTGGGTCCCTGCTCAGGCGGAGTTCATCCTGGGGGACGTGCGCAACCGCCACGATTGGGAACGGGCGCTGGATGGCGTGGACCTGGTCTTCCATCAGGCCGCTGCCGGGGGCTTCATGCCCGAAGTGGCCACCTATTTCCACACGAACGCCGTAGGCACCGCCCTCCTGTTTGAGGTCATTCGGGATAGGCCTCGCCCTCCGCGCAAGGTCATCGTCGCCTCGTCGCAGGCCGTGTATGGCGAGGGGAAATACTTCTGCGATACCTGCCAGGCAGCGCGCTACCCCGCCCCACGCCTGGATGATCAGCTCATTGAGGGGCGTTGGGAGATGGCCTGCCCACTGTGCGGACACAACATGCGCCCCATCCCCACCGATGAGGCCCGCGTGGACCCGCGCACACCCTATGCCATGTCCAAGTACGCTCAGGAGATGATCGCGCTTCACGTGGGGCGGGCCTTCGGCATCCCCACCGTCGCACTGCGCTATTCGGTGACGTATGGGCCGCGCCAGTCCATCTTCAACCCCTACACAGGGGTGTGCTCCATCTTCTCCACGCGGCTGCTCAACGACCTGGCGCCGGTGGTGTACGAGGACGGGCAGCAGACGCGCGATTTCGTCTACGTGGAGGACGTGGCACGGGCGAATCTATTGGTCGCGGACAGGGACGAGGCCAACTACCAGGTGTACAACGTGGGCACGGGTCGCCCGACGAGTGTGTTGCGCTTTATCCAGCTTCTAGCCGACCTCTACGGCAAACCGGCGACAACGATCCAGCGCGGCGAGTTCCGCCCCGGCGAGGTGCGCCACCTCTTCGCCGACACCAGCCGTATCCGTGCGCTCGGCTGGGCGCCGAGCGTGCCACTGGAAGAGGGCCTGCGCCGTTATGCCGCCTGGATCACCCGCCAGAAGGACATCCGCGAGTACTTCAGCGAAGCGGAAGCGCTGATGAAGCGAACCCAGGTAGTGCGCCAGTCCCGGATCGGCGCCTGGGCAGCAGCCATGCCATGATGCCCTCCCCCTCTGTGGGGGAGGGGTGACAGGGCTGCCTGATGGGACCAAAGTGCCATATAGCCTGATCGGTCTATTCATTTAGTCCCACGCAGCCCGTATAATCTGATGGGATCGGGACAAAGCCGATCGTGCTTCAAGGGGTCATGACCGATTGTAAGCTTGCCCGGCACCGGGCTTCAGGCCGGTGGCCAGAGAGATGAGGATTCTGTATATCACGCCCTATCTGCCCTCCAGCGTGCGCATCCGCCCGCTGGGGTTCATCCGTGAACTGTGGCAGCGCCACGCCATCACGCTGGTGGCGCTTGTCCACCCCCAGGCTGAGCGGCGCTTCCTGGATGAGGTCCGGCCCTACTGCCAGGCCGTCTATCCGCTGACGCTGGAGCGCAGCGCGGCACTCACACGCTGCCTGCTCTCCCTGCCCACAATGACGCCACTGTCCGTCGCCTACACGCACTCGGCCCAGATGCGCCGCACCGTGCGCGAGCTGGGCCGGCGAGGCGGATATGACCTGGTACATATAGAGTTCGCCCGCGCCGCGCCGCTGATCACCGAGCTGGAGGGAACAGGGCTACCCCGGATCTACGACGCTGTGGACAGCATGACGCTGGCCTCGGCGCGCACCTTCCGCGCCAGCCACAGCCCACTGCGCAAGGCGCTGGCCGCGTTGGAGTGGTTCAAGTTCCGCCGCTTTGAAGCCTGGGCCGTCCGCCAGTTTGATCACGTCCTGGTCAGCTCCCCCGCCGACCGCCAGGCGCTGACCGACCTGGCGCCGGAAGTGCCTATCTCCGTCCTGCCCAATGGCGTAGACACGGCCTATTTTGCCCCCCGCCAGATCGGAGGGAGCGCCGAACCGCTGACGATCGCTTTCCTGGCCCGGCTCAGCTACCACGCCAATGTCAGCAGCATCCTGCACTTCTACCGCCATATCCTCCCACTCATTCGGGCAAAGTATCCGCACGTTCGCCTGCTGCTCATCGGGCGCGACCCCGCGCCTGCGATCCAGGCGCTGGCCGCTGATCCTTATGTCAAGATTACCGGCTACGTCCCCGACGTGCGCCCTTACCTGGCCCGTGCCACCGTCTCCATCAGCCCGATGCGCATCGGCGCCGGCATCTCCAACAAGGTGCTGGAGTCTATGGCCATGGGCCTGCCGGTGGTGGCGACCTCACTGGCCGCCGGGGCGCTGGCCGTTGAGCACGACCGCGAACTGCTTATCGCCGATGATCCGGCGGACTTCGCCGATATGGTTATCGCGCTTCTGTCCAGCCCCCGGCTGCGGGCGCGCCTGGGCAGGCAGGCACGCGCCTATGTTGAAACCCATCACCGCTGGCCGGTCATCGCCGCACAGCTTGACCAGCTTTACCGCGAATGCCTTGGGCACAAGGCAGCCGAACCCATCGCAGCGGCAGCGCCTCTCCTGCACCCTGCTCAACAGGAGGTCGTCAAAGGAGCCATCAAGTGAAGCATCGCAGCCGCCACCCAGTACCGGGCTTCAGCCCGGTTGGCCTCAAGCGCGCCTTTGACTTTTTCGCGGCCCTCATCGGGCTGATCGTTCTCGCGCCGTTGTTTGCACTCATCGCTGTCCTGATCCGGCTTGATTCTCCGGGGCCGGTGATTTTCAAACAAGAGCGTATCGGTCGCGATGGTCAGCCCTTCATGATCTACAAGTTCCGCACCATGCTCGCCAACAACAGCGAGAGCGATTACCTGCGCCAGTTAGCGCTGTTGATTCACGGCGACCCGGCAGCGGGCGGTCGCAAGCGGCCCTACCGCAAGATCGGCTACGACCCGCGTATCACGCGGGTGGGCCGCTGGCTGCGGCTGACCTACCTGGACGAACTGCCCCAACTGTGGAACGTCCTGCGTGGCGAGATGAGCCTGGTAGGGCCGCGCCCCCACATCCGCCTGGAGGTGGAGGCCTATACCCCGCGCCAGCGCGGTCGCCTGGCAGTGCGCCCCGGCATGACCGGCTTGTGGCAACTGGAGGGCAAACACAGCGCCACATTTGACGAGATGATTGAGCAGGACCTGGCCTATATCGCCAACTGGTCGTTCTGGCTGGATGTCCACATTATCCTGGGCACGCTCGTCCAGGTCCTGGTTACAGCCTTCTCACGGATGAAGGCGCAGGGGGCACAACAGGCGGAGGGCGAACGGCTTCCGTCGCCTGCTGCCCACCGCCCTTCGTCCGCCGAGCACTAAACTATAAGGAGAGTGGATGATCACCGTAGGCGTACTCGGTTGTGGCTATTGGGGGCCGAAGCTCGTGCGCAATTTTCACGAGATCAGCGGGGCGCAACTGGTCTGGGCCTGCGATTACGAGCAGGAGAAGCTGGACCATATCAAAGCGCTGTATCCCTATGTGCGCACCACCCGCGATTATCAGGAGATGCTCGCCTCCGATGTGGAAGCGATCGCCATCGCCACGCCGGTTTCCACGCATTACCGGCTGGCCATGGATTGCCTGGAGGCAGGCAAGCATGTCCTGGTGGAGAAGCCCCTGGCGGCCAACGCCAAAGAAGCGGAGGAGATCGTCCGGCTGGGTGAGCACATGCGGCGCGTCGTCATGGTCGGGCACACTTTCCAATATAACCCGGCGGTTGAGGCTGTGCGCCGTGTCGTCGCCAGCGGCGAACTCGGCGAGATTTACTACATTCACAGCGTTCGCGTTAACCTGGGCCTGTTCCAGAGCGATGTCAATGTCCTTTGGGACCTGGCGCCGCACGATCTTTCAATCCTGTACGATGTCCTGGGTATGGACCCGATCGCCGTCAGCGCCCGGGGCGGCGTCTTCGTGCAAAAAGATAAGGGTATTCACGAGATCGCCCACATGGCGCTGGAATTTCCCCAAGGCATCATGGCCGAGCTGCGGGTGAGCTGGCTGGACCCCTTTAAAATTCGGCGCATGACCATCATCGGCAGCAAGAAGATGCTCGTCTACGACGACCTGGCCCAGGACAAGGTGTGCATCTTTGACAAAGGCGTGGATATCCCGTCCTACCCCGACGCGATGGATCAGGTCCGGTTGACTTACCGCAACGGTGACGTCACCGTCGTCCCCATCCAATGGGTTGAGCCGTTGCGGCAGGAATGCGAGGATTTTATCCACTGCATTCATACGGGCGAACGACCGCGCAGCGATGGCAGCGTGGGGCTAAAGGTCGTCCGCATCCTGGAGGCGGCCCAGGTCTCGCTCCTGGATAGTGGGCTCCCCGTGAACCTGGCCACACTCACACACCCCAACACCCACACGCTCTTCCGCCGGCCAATGGAAGCAAACCATGCTGCTCACAGTGTAGCGTAGCGATCAGGAGGGCCCATGAGCGAATCCGCCCCTGCTTTCACCCCATCTCCCCATCAAAATATCGCCCCCGATGTGCGCATCGGACAGGGCGTCAAGATCTACGATTTCGTTAACCTGTATGGCTGCGAGATCGGCGATGAGAGCAAGATCGGCGCGTTTGTGGAGATCCAGCGGGGTGCCCGCATCGGCAAGCGCGTTAAGGTCTCCAGCCACACGTTTATCTGCGAGGGCGTGACGATTGAGGACGAGGTCTTCATCGGTCATGGTGTGTGCTTCATCAACGACCGCTACCCGCGCGCGACGACCCCCGAGGGGAGGCTGCAAACCGCCGCCGACTGGGAGGTGATCCCCACACGGGTCAAGCGTGGCGCCTCCATTGGGAGTGGCGCCACCATCCTGTGCGGCGTCACCATCGGGGAGCGCGCCATCGTCGGCGCCGGCGCCGTCGTCACCCGCGATGTGCCGCCGGATACGATTGTCGCGGGCGTCCCAGCCCGGGTGCTGAGGCGGATAGACCCCGCAGATCACAGAGTTGCACCCCACCCCTCCCCTGATAGGGGAGAGCAGTGAGGATCAAGCTACACCGTAAACGGTGTAGTCAAATGGAGGCTACACCGTTTACGGTGTAGTGGCCAAATGGAGGCAACCATGATACCTTTAGTGGACTTGAAAAAGCAGTACCAGCCGCTCAAGGAAGAGATTCTGGAGCGGATCGCAGAGGTGCTGGAGGGGATGCAGTTATTCCTGGGCGAGAACGTCCAGGCATTGGAGCGCGAATTTGCCGATTTGTGCGGGACCCAGTACGCTATCGGCGTCAGTGATGGGACCACAGCGCTGCACCTGATCTTACGCGCCTGCGGCATCGGGCCGGGCGATGAGGTCATCACCGTATCGCACACGTTCATCGCCACCGCCGAGGCTATCGCCCTAACTGGGGCGCGCCCGCTGTTTGTGGACATTGACCCGGTGACCTACACGATGGATGTGGATCAGATTGAGGCCAACATCACCCGGCGGACGCGGGCGATCATACCGGTGCACCTGTACGGCCAGCCAGCGGACATGGACCCCATCCTGGACATCGCGCGCACGTATGGCCTCAAAGTGATTGAAGACGCCTGCCAGGCCCACGGCGCCCGCTACAAAGGCCGCCCCACCGGCTCGCTGGGCGATGCCGCCGCCTTCAGCTTCTATGTCTCCAAGAACCTGGGCGCTTACGGCGAGGGCGGTATGGTGACGACAAATGACGAGGATATTGCCCGACGGGTGCGCATGTTGCGCGACCACGGCTCGTATCGGCGCTATGCCCACGAATACATCGGCGTGAACGGGCGGCTGGATGAGATTCAGGCCGCGATCCTGCGCGTTAAGCTGCCCCACCTGCGCGACTGGAACGAGGCGCGACGGCGCCATGCGGCCCACTACACCAGGCTCCTGGCCGACACCCCTCTGGTCACGCCGGTAGAAGCGCCCTATAGCCACCACGTCTATCACCTCTACGTGGTGCGCGCCCCCTGGCGCGATGAACTCCAGGCCCACCTGCGCCAGCACGACATCGCCACAGGCATTCACTACCCTGTGCCCTGCCATCTGCAACGCGCCTGCCACGACTTCGGCTATCGCCAGGGGGAGTTGCCGGTCACCGAACGGGTCGCGGGCGAAATCCTGTCACTGCCCATGTACGCCGAGCTTAGCGACGAAGACATCGCAGCCATTGCGGATGCGGTGCGCGACTTTTATAGCCAGCGCGCCATCATCACAGGTGAAGCCGCCTGGGCTACCGCAGCGTGACGGGCAACCACAAGGGTTGCCCCTGGGGGAATACCTGGTTGAGGAGAGAGAGGATGAAGCGCCTGCGCACACCGGCCAACTGGCCCATCGCTGTGCTCCTGCTCACCCTCCCGCTGACGCTGTACGCCACCATCTGGCCGGAGATCACGCGCGGCGCAGTGGCGTGGCTCCTGCTGGACATCGCGGTCTTCTACGCGGTGTTTCTATGGGCGCGGACGGAACGGCGGCTGCGGCTGGGCGCGTTCCTGCTCATCATGGCCGGCGGCGCACTGGCGCTTGTCGCCCCGTTCGGCGTGGACTGGATTGAGGATGCCAAGGGCTTCCTGAACTTTGGCCCGATCTATGCGGCCATCCCGCGCCTGCTTGACGAACGTATCCACCCCAACATCCTGGCAGGTGCGCTGGCGGCGGTGTCTCCGCTGGCTCTGGCGTTCTGCACGACAGGTGGCGTCGCTTGGGGATGGGTAGCAGGCAGCCGCTCCCTCTCGTTTGCTCTCGGCCTCGCCTCGTTCGTTCTCATGCTCGCCGTGCTCATCCTGACCAAATCGCGCGGCGCCTGGCTGGGGGCCGCGGTGGGGTTTGCGGTGGTACTGACCTCTCGTTGGCCGCGCCTGCGCTGGCCCATACTGGCGCTACTGGCGTTGCTGCTCATCACCGGCCTCATCATCGGCCCGGCGCGCGTGGCCCAGGCCCTGGCGGCGGCGCCGGTCGTGGGCGGCTGGGAGGGTCGGCTGGAGCTGTGGTCGCGGGCGCTGGAAGCCATCGCCGATTATCCCTTCACCGGCATCGGTATGGGGACATTTGATCATGTGGTCCCCTTGCGCTACCCCTATGTTCTGCTGGCGGGGGCCGAGCTGGCCATCCCGCACGCGCATAACCTGTTCCTCCAGGTCGCGGTGGACCTGGGGCTGCCCGGCCTGATCGCCTTTGTCGCCTTGTTGGGCATCGTCCTGGCCGCGGCGGTCCAGTCAGCCCGGGCCTGGGCGGGGGAACGGGAGCTGGCCATTCAGGTCGTCGGCCTGGCCGCCGGCCTGGTGGCCGTGCTCGTCCACGGCCTGCTGGATGCCGCAAGCTGGGGGTCCAAACCTGCCGTGTTCATCTGGGCGCTCATGGGCCTGATCATGGCCCATCAAGCCGTCAGCCAGCAACGCCGTATCCCCTCTCCTGCCCTCACTCCCCCATTGACGGGGGCTGGGGGAGAGGGGGTAAGGGAATGAGAGCTCATCACGCATCGCTTTTACATGGAGGACTTCATGGACCTACGTAAATATTGGACAGTACTCTGGCGCTGGTCGTGGCTGATCGCCCTGGGCACGCTGTTGGCGGCGGGGGCAGCCTTCATCGTCAGCCGCAATATGACGCCGGTGTACAGCGCCTCAGTGACGCTGCTGGTAAACCAGGCACCGCGCAGCGGCCTGACGGACTACACCTCCATCCTGACCAGCCAGCAACTCGCCAAGACGTATAGTGAACTCCTGCACAAACGGCCTGTGCTGGAGGCCGCGATCGCGAAGCTCAACCTGCCGCTTGATCCGGCAGAACTGGCGCGTGCGGTCAGTGTGGACCTGATCCGCGACACCCAACTGATCGTGCTGAACGTGGAGGATACCGACCCGGAGCAGGCCGCCACACTGGCCAATACCATCGCCGGGGTGTTCATCGCCCAAAACGCCGCCCAGCAGACCAGCCGCTTCGCCAGCTCTAAGGAGAGCCTGTCAAAAGAGATCGCGGCGGTGCAAGCCAGCCTGGCTCAAACCCAGGCAGCCTTGGACGCGCTCAGCGACCCCCACACACCGGAGGAACAGGCCCAGAAGGCGCAGCTTGAAACCAGCCTGGCGCAGTACCGCACCAGCTACGCCAACCTGCTGCAAAGCTATGAGAATATTCGCGCCGCCGAAGCCCAGGAGCTTAACAACGTCAGCGTGGTGGAGCCGGCGGTGCCCCCGCGTGCTCCCATCCGTCCGCGCGTGGAGCTGAACACCCTTCTGGCCGGACTGGTCGGGATGGTTCTGGCGGGCGCGGTCGCCTATGTGTTTGAGTACCTGGACGACACGCTCAAATCGCCTGAGGACATCAGCCAGCGCCTGGGGCTGTGGACGTTGGCCGCGGTTGGCCGTATTGAGGGCAAGACAGCTCAGGACCGGCTGGTCACCCTGAGCGCACCGCGCTCCCCCATCGCCGAAGCCTACCGCCTGCTGCGGACGAACTTCCAGTTTGCGGCAGTGGACCGGCCACTGCGCCGCATCGTTATCACCAGCCCCGGCCCAGGCGACGGCAAGTCCACCACGGCAGCCAATTTGGCGGTGGTCTTCGCCCAGGGGGGCAAGAGCGTGATCCTGGTGGATGCCGACTTGCGACGGCCACAGCAGCACCGCATTTTCCAGCGCACAGCAAGCTACGGGCTGAGCACAGCGCTGGTGGACGCGGCCACGCCAGTGACCAGCTTCCTCCAGCCCACCGATGTGCCGGGGTTGCGCCTGCTCACCAGCGGCCCCATCCCTCCTAATCCCGCTGAGTTGCTCGGCTCACAACGCATGGCCCAATTGATGCAGACGCTCACCCAGGAAGCCGATATGGTTATCATGGATAGCCCGCCCGTGTTAAGTGTGGCCGATGCCACCATCCTGGCAAACGCCGCCGATGGCGTGGTGCTGGTCGCCGACGCTGGCCGGACGCGGCGGGAGATGGCGCGGCGGGCGAAGGAGAGCCTGGAGCGGGCCGGGGCCAACCTGCTCGGCATGGTGCTCAACCGCATGACCAGGCAGACCTCTGGCTACTATTACTATTACTATTACGATCAAAGCAATGAGCGGAGCAAGCGTCGCAGGCGCCGGCCCCGGTGGTGGCAGATCTGGCGGCTGCACAGGCGTCCACACCCCCAGATGGGCGATGCCGCCGAGACGGCACAGGAAACCCTGGCCGACGCTAACGGCGCTTCATACTCATCGTCGCCCGGTACTCAGGTAACACTGCCCGACCTCGGTCGGATTGCCCTGGTCATCAAACAGCGGGTACGTGCCATCGCCGCTGGACCACCAGGCCCAGCCGGTCACAAGCGGGTCTGAGCGCAGCGCCGGCACAATGCCAGCGATGTAATCACAGGCGCGCTGGGGCGGGCCACTGAAGAGACAGCCGAACTCGGTGATCAGGATGGGGCGGGTGATGCCACGGGCCGCCGCCCAGGCCTCAAAGTTGTGTAACAGCTCCAGGCTGCTCGCCGGATTGCAATCCTCTACCCCGTAAATGTGGATATGCCAGAAATCACCCACCGGCCCCCCGGCATCCCTATAGCGGTTCAACCAGGCCATGCCGGTGGCATCCACCTGGACGCCGCAGCAGCCCCAGGTCGCGGTGGGATCAGCGCCGGTCACCAGGTCGCGGTGCGAGGCCACCACCTGAGCCGCATACTCCGGGGCCAGGTTGGCTTGTGAGGCCCGTTCCGGCTCATTGAGGAAGAGCCACTGGCGGCCCGGCCAGCGGGTGGCGAACCAGCGGATCCCTGCCGCGCCGCCATACCACTCCAGCCGGTCATCCCAGATCATGGGGCGATAGCCGGGCCAGTCACCGAACCCCTGCCCCACTGTGATCCAGTTGTAAATCCAGCTAAACCGCTCCCACAATTGGGGATTGATGGCCATTTTGTGCGGACCGCCCAGGCCCACCCCATCTGCCTGAACCGGCCTGCCCTGAATAATGGGGAGGTACAGGCGCGGCACCGACTCTCCTATCCTCCCGTTCATAGGGGGGACAGGTAGAGCGCTGTCTGGCGCACCAGCCTGCGCCCGACTGAAGAAAGGAAAAATAAATATAGCCGATAAAAGGGCGAAATAAATTGTGTATAACCAGCGCGTATGAGTTCTCATCATCCTCTACCGGGCCAACGGGGAGGGGAGCACTCTCGCGCCTCATTCTAAAGAGGCCATTGTGCAAGAGCAATACGATGTTTAACGTAGATGCGATACGCAAAATAGATGGGAAGGGGGGACCTGCCCTCACGTCCTCTTCCCTCGTAAGGAAGGGGGGAGGGCATTTGAAGTCCTCTGCATTGACGCTACCGCCTATCCTGCGTATAATACGCTGCGGGAGGTAATCACAAGGGACTGTATGATTGACGTCAATGACCTGCGGAAGGGTGTGACCTTTGAACTAGACGGCGAGATCTACAAGGTGCTGGAATACCACCATCACAAGCCGGGGCGAGGCAATGCCGTCATCCGCACCAAGCTACGCAATCTGCGCAGCGGTGCGACAATTGAACGCACCTTCCAGTCAGGCGACCGGGTCCAGGACATCCGCATTGACAACCGGCCCGTCCAGTACCTGTACCATGACGGCGACCTCTACCACTTCATGGACACCGAGACCTATGACCAGTTTATCCTCACCGCCGATGTCCTGGGAGAGGCCGTGCAGTTCCTCAAAGACGGGATGGAGTTAACCCTGGCCCTCTACAACGGCGAGCCAATTGACGTGGAGTTGCCGGTGACGGTGGATTTGAAGGTGATTGAGACCGAACCGGGGATCAAGGGCGACCGGGCCACCGGCCCAACCAAGGGGGCCACGACCGAGACCGGCTATAAAGTGCAGGTGCCTCTCTTCGTCAACGCGGGCGATGTCATTCGCATTGATACGCGCACAGGCGAGTATTTGACCCGCGTGTAGCCCAGGCCTACCTCCTGCCTTCCCACACTATCACGCGCCCCTCCCACGCCCCCAGTTCAAGCGGATAGCCTGTCCCCGTGGGCGGCGGCAGGACCGCGCCGCTCAAGGCGTCGCGTAACGCCGCAGCCGGGCCAGGGGCAGCGCTCACATCCAGCGTGGCCGTCTGCGCCTGACCGGAGAAGTTGAGGACAATCAGGTAAGCGGTGCTGGCGTCACTGCGCCAATAGGCATCGCAGGCGTCGCAACCGCTGACCGTGATCGCCTCCCAATCGCCGCTGCGGAGCGCGGTCTGGCTGCGTCGCAACGCGATCAGGCGCTGATAAGTCGTCCACAACGACCCCGGCACAGTGCGCTGCTCCTCAACCGAGATGCCGTCATGCGGGCGATTGTGGCGGTCAGGTGGCATGAACCAGGTGGTCTGCCCCGGCCCATTGCCCCCGCGATACCAGTCCATCGGCTCACGCCGGTACTCATCGCCGTAGGGCTGGCCGTTGCCCTTCGCGCCCCGCATCCCGATCTCCTCGCCGTAATACAGCATCGGCGTCCCCGGCGCGGTCAGGTTGTACATCGCCGCCAGACGTTGGCGGGCCACATCGCCGCCGACCTCGCTGGCTATACGGTTGGTATCGTGATTGTTGACAAAGTGCACGAGCTGCGCGCCGGGCGGATAGCGCCGTTCCCCGGCCAGGATCACGGCGTCAAGAAAGCGGGCCCGGTCCGCGCCGTTGATCACCCCATCGCCATTCTGATTGTGATCGCCAGCGAGGGCATGGTAGAGCGGGAAATCAAACAGCGCGTCAAATTCGCCCTCAAAATAGGGCGCCAGCGCCACCGCAGTGCGTTCCCAGACTTCGCCTAAGAGCAGGAAATCCGGGTCGCGCGCTTTGGTCGCCTGGCGTAGCGCCTTCCAGAACTCATGTGGCGGGCCGAGGGCGTAGTCGCAGCGCAGCCCATCCACGCCCAGCGATTGGTAATAGCGGGCCACCTCAATCAGATAGTCCCGCGTCGCCGGATTGGCCTGGTTGAGCGAGGGCATGGATTTGACCCCGGCGAAGGAGAGATATTGGGTGTGCTCCGCGTTGAGCCACAGATACCAGTCGCTGGAGCGCGAGGCGGGGTTGCCCAGCGCGTCCTGAAAGAACGGGTGCTGGTCTGAGGTGTGCCCGGCGACATAGTCCAGAATGATGCGCATGCCGCGCTCATGCACCGCCTGGATGAGCGCCTTCAGGTCGGCCTCAGTGCCATAGTCGGGGTTGACCGCCTTATAATCGGTGATGTCGTACCCGTGGTAGCTGGGTGAGGGCTGGATAGGCATGAGCCAGATCGCGGTCACCCCCAGATCATGCAGGTAATCCAGTTGCTGGATGACACCGCGCAGGTCGCCGATGCCATCCCCGTCGCTGTCGTAGAAGCTGCGTACGAAGATCTCATAAAGCACGGCATCGCGCAGCCAGGCAGGCGTATCTATTGGGGCCCGCGCCGGTGTCGCCGAAGGGGTGGGAAAGCGGGTTGGCGCTGGCGCAGAGGCACAGGCCACCAGAAGTACAACGAGAAGCAGGGAGGAGAAACGCCTAAACCCAGATCCAACCGGGTGCTCAGCACCTGGCATGACCCTGCACCTGGCTACCCGGTACCCGGCTTTAGCCACCCAGTACCTGGCTTTAGCCGGGTACCCCCTCCAGCCCGGTTGCCCCCCGTCCTCCGTCTCATCGGCCTGCCCCGTCAGGCCGCTGACGGGATGGGGATGCGCACGGTGATTCGTGTGCCTTTTCCAGGCTCGCTCTCCAGCTCAAACTGGCCGCCCAGCGCCCTGGCCCGTTCGGCCATGTTCGCCAGGCCATGTCCCAGCCGCGCCTGCCGCGCCTCCGGCTTGATCCCGATCCCATTGTCTTGAACCTTCAGGATGAGCTGACCATCCATAGAGAGGAGATTCACCTTGACCGCCGTAGCGCGGGCGTGTTTGGCCACGTTCGCCAGGGCCTCCTGAGCGATATGGAACAGCCCCAGGCGTGCCTCGCGCCCCAGCGTGGCATCGGCGCCGGGGGTGATGTTCAGCTCCACGTCCACCAGCGTGTTGGCCTTAAATTCACGAGCCAACTGGTGCAGACCCTCGGCCAGGCTCTCGGCCTGGAAGCGGCGCGGGCGCAGGTCCATAATATAGCTGCGGATGTCCCGGATGGTGGCGTTCAGGTCCTCAATGGCCTGCTCCAGCCGTCTGCTGGCCTCTGCCTGGTTCCCCTCACGCAGCAGCAGCCGGGCGTAGTCCAGCGTCAGGCCCACCGCGTAGATGGACTGGATCACGCCGTCGTGCAGGTCCATGCCGATGCGTTCGCGCTCTTCCAGCACGGCCAGGCGTTGCACCTGGCGGTAGAGTTGGGCGTTCTCAATGGCGATCCCGATCTGGCTGCCGATCGCCTGCAACAGTTCCAGGTCGCGCTGAGTAAAGTTACGGCTGCCCAATGCCGCCAGGCCGAGTGTGCCAATCACCTTGCCCTTAACCGCGATGGGGATGCAGGCATAAGAGCCGAAGCCGGCCTCCACCACTTTCCGGCGCAGGTAGCGCGGGTCACGCTTCAGATCGGTGACCACCACCGGCTGGCCGGTTTGAGCCACCAGGCCAGGCAGGCCCTGGCCGCGCCGGAAGCGGGTGATTTCGTGGAAGCCCTCGGCGAACTGGCCCGCGTGCAGCGCCAGCACCATCTCCTGAGTGGCTTCGTTCCACAGATGAATCTCCCCCGCAGCCACCTCGGTCGCCGCCAGCACCGCCTCCAGCGCCTCGCGCAACACCTGGTCCAGATCATGGTACTGGCTGGTGGCGTAGGCCACAGCGTTAAGCGCAGCCAGTTCAGCGTTGCGCTCCTCCAGACGCCGCCCCCGCTCAATCATGGATTCATACAGCCGGGCGTTTTCAATGGCGACTGCGGCATGAGCGGCCAGCATCTCAATAATGCGCTGATCATCCGCGCTGAACTCCTCTGCGCCGATCTTGTTGCACAGGTAGAGATTGCCTAAGCGCTTGCCCCGGTAAAGGATCGGCACCCCCAGGAAACTGGTCATGATGGGGTGATGGGGCGGGAAACCGGAGAAGCGGGGGTCCTGGCGCACATCGCGCAACCGCAGCGACTGCCCTTCGCGGATGATCACCCCCAGAATCCCCCGCCCGCGTGGCGGGCTACCGATGCGGGCCACCTCCTTCGGGGAGAGGCCGGAGGTGACAAACTCTGCCAGGCGTTCGCCGTTGGGATCGGGCACGCCCAGCGCAGCATACTCGGCGCTCACTAGATCGCGGGCGACATCCACGATGCGCTGCAAGACCTCAGAGAGGGTGAGATCGGCGGAGATGGCCAGTATGGCTTCGCGCAGCGCCGCGAGTTGGCGGATAGAGTTCAGTTGTTGGGTATAGGCTTCAACCAGTGAACGGGCCAGTGGAGGCGCGTCCAGGTCGCGCACCATAGATTCGGCCTGCCCCTGCCAGGCAGCCTCATCGCGGACCTCCCACAGGCATACGGGGTCGCCCCGGCCCACACAACTCGTCTCCAGGCAGATGGCGCGGCTGCCCAGGAAAGCGCTGGCGTAGCCAGAAGCATACCCGGCCAGGGTCCAGCACACCGGATCGGGGCTGGGGCCAAAGTGGCGCAGGTGCTCCTCTGCCTCATACGAATTGCGCCATATCCCGCGCATGGCCAGGCTGCCGCTGGCGCGGTCAAAGCGCAACTCCAGGACCTCCACGTTCACGATGCCTTGCAGGATGTGCATCATCGGCCCGGCCCGCAGCCACTCGTCTTCCGAGTCCCAGGTATATTCCGAGGCCAGGTGGGAAGCGTCCTCGTAGCCCTCCTCAAAGCCGTAGCGGACGAGCAGGCCGCGCGCCAGCTCGCGGCCTAGCGTGGTGATCAATTCCTTGCGCAGCAGGCCCATGGCGGTCGCATCCACCAGCAGCTTGCGGCTGCCTTTAAACAGGATGCGCCCTTCCTGGGGGCGAAAGTCAAGGAGCTCGGCCAGACGGAGATTTTGTGCTTCCATAACCTCTGATCTCATGTTAATTATACCGTGATCCTGAGCGCAATGGGGGCGCTATGGCAGATTGCCCCAGGCGATTCCACTTGATATTGTAGCACGACTTCAGCCAGACGGAAAATGGCCTTGACACAGAATTCACAATGTTGTATAATGGGGATTGACCCCTCCCCCTGGGGGGAGGGGTCAGGAGCAGACCATGGAACCACGTGCCAAGACCGAAGCCATTAATCGCCTGCGCAGCATCGCAGGCCATGTGCACGGCATTGAACGTATGCTGGAAGAGGACACCTATTGCATTGACGTGATGAAGCAGGTCCTCGCCGTCCAGGCCGCGCTGGGCAGGTTGAACGAATTCATCCTGGAGAACCATCTGAACACCTGTGTGATTGACGCCATCAAAAGCGGCGACCCCCAGGCGCGCGAGCGCGTCCTGGATGAGATCACCGATGTATTCCATATGACCAGAAAGGTTTAGAGGCAAAGCACCGCTATGATCACCAAGACATTCACCGCTCCCGCAATCCATTGCGGCCATTGCGTTATGACTATTGAGCGTGAACTGAAGGACATCGCTGGCGTGCGCGACGTCAAAGCCGATCTGAACACCCGCAACGTGACGGTCACCTGGGAGCCACCAGCCACGTGGGAGCAGATCGTGGCGCTGCTGGAGGAGATCGGCTACCCGCCAGCGTAAAACGCCAAACGTCAAACATAAACCGCGCTTTGCGCCTGACGTGCGACGTTTCGCCTTTTGAAGGATTCACTCCAATGACTGAAAAGCAGATCACCCTGCCGATCACCGGCATGACCTGCGCTAACTGCGCCAACACCATTGAACGGGCGCTCAAGAAAGTGCCGGGCGTCACGGCAGCGAACGTTAACCTGGCGAGCGAGCGAGCGACTATAGAATATCTGCCTGGGGCGGTGGAGATAGGCGATCTCATCGCCGCCATCCGCAAGGTCGGCTACGACGTGGTGGAGCCGGCCGCCGGGGCAGAGGAGCCGGAGGACGCGGAACGCGCCGCCCGCCAAGCCGAGATCGCCCAGCAGCGCCTGCGGCTGCTCGTCGGGATCGCCTTCACCTTGCCCGCCTTTCTCCTGAGCATGGCCCGCGACTTCGGGCTATTGGGCATGGCCGGGCACGCCCCCTGGCTCAACGGACTGCTCTTCGCGCTGGCAACACCGGTCCAGTTTGGCGTGGGCTGGCAGTTCTACCGGGGCGCGATCAAGGCGCTGCGCAACCGCTCGGCCAACATGGACGTGCTCATTGCGATGGGCTCGTCGGCGGCATACTTCTACAGCCTGCCGGTCACACTGGGGCTGATCAGCGGCCACGTTTACTACGAGACCGCCGCCGTGATCGTCACGCTGATCACCCTGGGCAAATTCCTGGAGGCCCGAGCCAAGGGCCGCACCAGCGAGGCGATCAGGCGGCTGATGGGCCTGCGCCCCAAGACCGCCCGCGTCGTGCGCAACGGCCAGGAGCAGGACATCCCTGTGGATGAGGTGCGCGTAGGTGACATCGTCCTCGTCCGGCCAGGGGAGAAAATCCCGGTGGATGGGCGCGTGTTGGAAGGGCGCTCCGCAGTGGACGAGTCCATGATCACCGGCGAGAGCCTGCCTGTGAGCAAAGGGCCGGGTGATACAGTCATCGGCGCGACGCTCAACAAGCAGGGCCTGCTCAAGGTGGAAGCGACCCAGGTGGGCAAGAACACCGTCCTGGCGCAGATCATCCGGCTGGTGGAGGAGGCCCAGGGCTCTAAGGCGCCGATCCAGCGGCTGGCCGACCAGGTCTCGGCCTATTTCGTGCCTGCAGTGATCGTACTGGCCATCTTGACATTTATCGGCTGGCTGGCCTTCGGCGGCGTCGGCTTCACCCGCGCCATGATCAACATGGTCGCGGTGCTGGTCATCGCCTGCCCCTGTGCGCTGGGGCTGGCGACGCCGACGGCCATCATGGTGGGCACAGGCAAGGGCGCGGAAAACGGCATTCTATTCAAAAACAGCGAGGCATTAGAGCGCGCCGGGCAAGTGGACACCGTCGTCCTGGATAAGACCGGGACGATCACGCGGGGCGAGCCAGCGGTGACGGATGTCGTGACGGCGGACGACAGGGGGCGGACGCCGGACGAACTGCTTCGGCTGGTCGCTAGCGCCGAGCGAGGGAGTGAGCACCCACTGGGCGAAGCCATTGTGCAGGCAGCCCGCGCACGGCAGCTTGATCTCGCCGAGCCGACCGAGTTTGAAGCCCTCGCCGGGCAGGGCATCGTTGCCCGGATTGAGGGACAACGTGTCCTGGTGGGTAACCTGAAGCTCATGCATGAGCAGGGCATCCATCTGAATGGGCTGGCACCTCAGGCTGACCGCCTCCAGGCAGAGGGCAAGACGGCGATCCTGGCTGCTGTAGAGGGTGAAGCCATCGGCGTGATCGGTGTGGCGGATACGATCAAGCCCGGCTCCGTTGAGGCCGTAGCCGAATTGCACCAACTGGGGCTGGAGGTGGTGATGATCACCGGCGACAACCGGCGCACGGCAGAGGCGATTGCCCGCCAGGTGGGTGTTGACCGCGTGCTGGCCGAGGTGCTGCCCGGCGAGAAGGCCGCCGAGATCAGGAAGCTGCAGAGCGAAGGCCGGGTCGTCGCCATGGTGGGCGATGGCATTAACGACGCGCCCGCGCTGGCTCAGGCCGATATCGGCATCGCCATCGGCACAGGCACGGACGTGGCCATGGAGACGGCGGACGTGACCTTAATGAGCGGCGACCTGCGCGGCGTGCCCCGCGCCATCCGCCTGTCGCGCCAGACCATGCGCACCATCAGGCAGAACCTGGGCTGGGCGTTTATCTACAACATCATCCTGATCCCGGTGGCCATGGCGGGGCTGCTTTCACCCATCTTCGCCGCCGCGGCCATGGCCTTCAGCTCGGTATCGGTGGTGAGCAACAGCCTGCGGCTGAGGGGCATAAACCTCCTCACCCCCCTCCCCAGCCCTCCCCCACAAGGGGGGAGAGGGCGATAAACCTCATCAGGTCGTATACCTTCTCCAGCACATTCGGGGTGCCCCAGCGTTCACACTGGGGCATTTTCGCCCCTACGCCGCACCGTTCACGGTGCGGTGCTCCTTCACTTGCTTTATCCACGCCTGCGCCTGGGCATACTGCTCTGGCGAACCGATGTCAATCAAATAAGTCCCCTGCGGCAGCGGCCAGCCGTATACAGGCACACCTGCGGCTAACAGGCGCGGCAGCAAATGATAGCCGATGTCATCAAAGCCCTCAGCGGGGATGAAGTCCAGGATGGCCGCTTCCGTGATGATCACGCCCGCGCTGGCCAGGTCGCTGAAGACCCGATCGGGTGCCGGCTTCTCCACGAAGCGCACGATGCGCCCGGTCTCATCCAGCGCCACAATCCCCTTCTCCGTCGGATTGGGCACACGGTACAGGCTGAGCGTCATCCAGGCCCCAGGCCGCGCCCGGTGAAAGGCGATCAGCGCCCCCAAATCCAGGTCTGTGAGCACATCGCCATAGACGATCACGAAGGTCTCATCAAGGAAGGGCCGCAGCGGATGGAGCGCCCCGGCTGTGCCGCGAATGACGGGCTCATAGGAGTAGGTGATAGTGAGGCCAAAGCGCTGGCCGTCGCCGAAGTAGTCGCGGATGGCCTGCGGGCGATAATGCAAATTTATGGCGACCTCGGTGATGCCGTAGCGACGCAGCCAGTTCAGGGTGTGTTCCAGGAGGGGACGACCGGCGATGGGCAGCATCGGCTTGGGCCGGTCCAGCGTGAGGGGGCGCAGCCGTGTGCCTTCGCCTGCGGCCAGGATCACGGCCTTACGCAGGCTGGCCGTCATGACTTCCCCTCACAGCGGCCCGCTGTTCTGTTGTGTCCCCCTCGTCTGCAAACACGATGCGCCCGCCGCTCATATCGCTGATCATCGCCAGCGACTCAATAGGCACGCCCAGCCCGGAAAGCAGTTCGCGGCCCCCCTCAAAGGTCTTCTCAATGACCGCGCCAATACCCACGACAGTGGCGCCTGCGGCGACGGCCAGGCGCACCAGCGCGGCAATCGTCTGGCCGGTGGCCAGGAAGTCGTCAACGATCAGGACGCGCTCGCCCGGCCCCAGGTATTCTGGGGAGACGATCAGTTCCACTTCGCGGCCCTTGGTGTGCGAGGGCGCAGTTGTCAAGAAGACGGCATCGGGCATGGTAATGGGCTTGGTCTTGCGGGCATAGACAACAGGGATGCCCAGCGCCAGCGCCGTTGTCAGCGCCGGGGCGATCCCGGAGATCTCGGCGGTGAGCACCTTTGTGGGCCTGGTCGGGCGGAAGCGCTCGGCCAGGCGCTGCCCGGCCTCCAGCATAAGCTGCGGGTCCACCTGGTGGTTGATAAAGCCATCCACCTTCAGAATCCCATGGCCGAGATTACGGCCTTCCCGCAGAATACGCTCCTTCAGCTTCTCCATGCTTGAGACCTCGCTTTCGCTGTGTTCGGGGTGATGTTCCTCTCGCGCTTATTCTATCCCCACCCGCTCAGAGGGCCAAATCGCTGGCCTGGCGGGGGCGTATTCCATAGTCGGGGCGACTTCTTTTGGGAAACCCGCGTGGCGGGTTTGATACAAGTCGCCGGGGGATTCCATCCGCCGGCGGGCTATAAAGCTGAATGGGTTGACAGGCCGGTGACGCTGTGTTACATTGGACCGCGAGGAGAGCGCGATGATCCGCGACCGCAGGCAGCTTGAGGAGCTTGAAGCACGGACGCTGGCGCCCTACGCCAAGAAGAGCCACGACTCGCGGGGGCGCGCCTACCCTGAGGACGAACCAGACTACCGCACCGCCTTCCAGCGCGACCGCGACCGCATCCTGCACACCACTGCCTTCCGCCGCCTGGAGTACAAGACCCAGGTCTTCGTCAACTATGAAGGCGACTATTACCGCACCCGCCTGACGCATACGCTGGAGGTCGCGCAAATTGGCCGCACCATCGCCCGCGCCCTGGCAGTCAACGAAGACCTGACCGAAGCCATCTGCCTGGCCCATGACCTGGGCCATCCCCCCTTCGGCCATGCGGGTGAGCGTACCCTGCACACGCTGATGGCTGGACACGGCGGCTTTGACCACAACCGCCAGGCGTTGCGCATCGTGGACCTGCTTGAACAGCGCTACCCCGATTTCCCCGGCCTGAACCTGACCTGGGAGGTACGCGAGGGCATCGCCAAGCACGAGGCCCGCGCCGACATCAGCTCAGAGGCCGGCTTTGACCCCCACCGGCGCGGCCTGCTTGAAGCCCAGATCCCCGATGTCGCCGATGAGATCGCCTACAACGCCCACGACCTGGACGACGGCCTGCGCGCCGGCATCCTGACGCCGGAGATGCTGGAGGAGCTGGCCCTGTGGGGCGACCTCAAGCGCAGCATCGGCTGGGATGGCCGCCACTTTGATGACCTGGTGCGCCACCGCCTCATCCGCCGTCTGATTGGCCTGGAGGTCACCGACCTGATCTACGAGACCGAGCGGCGCATCCGCGAGAGCGGCGTGGGCAGCCCGGACGAGGTGCAGGCCCTGGGGTACAACCTGGTCGGCTTCTCACCTGAGCTGGCGGCCAGAAATGCCCAACTCACAGACTTCCTCCAGCGTTATATGTACCGCCACTACCGCCTGATCCGTATGCAGACCAAAGCCGAGCGCTTTATCTCCGATCTGTTTCACGCCTATATCAGCCAGCCCGCCCAACTGCCCAGCAACGTCCAGGCCCGCATCACTGACGATGAAACCCTCTATCGCGTGGTGTGCGACTACATCGCCGGGATGACCGACCGTTTCGCTCTGGAAGAGTGGCAGAAGCTGTTTGATCCCTTCGTGCGGGCGTAGAGGTCGGGGCAGGGCGGCGCCTTGCCCCAACCTACCACCACCCCACCTGATCCACGTAGCACCACTTCCAGCTCTCGCCCGGCTCAAAGGATTGGATGATCGGGTGTTGGGTGGCATGGAAGTGCTTTGTGGCGTGCCGGTTCCTGGACTCATCGCAGCACCCCACATGCCCACAGGTCAGGCACAGCCGGAGGTGAACCCAGCTATCCCCGCTTTGCAAGCATTCCTCGCAGCCCTGCGTTCTGGGCGTCACGTCGCGGATCTGATCCAGGTGTGTGCAGGGCGGCTGGCGCCGCCGCCGTTCTGATGGTCTGCCCATGCGCTCTCCCTGTTAAATCATACAAATGTCACCCCCTCCCTGCCCCTCCCTTATGAGGGGAGGAGCAGAGGGAGAGGTTATCCCCCTCCTCCCTTGTGGGGGAGGGGAGATATTTCGCTACGCTCAGTCACACGCTGGCAGCCCCCGCCCGGATGGGGATGCTGCTCAGGTACTCGTGAACGAAGCGCACCGCGATGGCGCCCTCGCCGACCGCCGTGGCGATGCGCTTGGTGGAGCCGTGGCGGACATCCCCCGCTACAAACACACCAGGTATGTTCGTCTCCAACAGATACGGGTCGCGGTCAAGCGCCCATCCGCGTGGCCGCCCCCCTTCGCCAGGCAGGTCCGGGCCGGTGAGAAGGAAGCCGTGCTCATCGCGCTCCAGGACGCCCACCACCCACTCTGTTTGCGGCACGGCACCGATAAACAGGAATAGCGCCATCGCCGGCAGGGTCTCCTCTTTTCCGTTGCGGCTGTTGCGGATGGTGATGCCCTCCAATCGCTGCTGACCGTGCACAGCGATCACGGACGTATCCAGGTGCACATGGATGTTGTCAGTGGCGCGGATCTGATCGATCAGATATTGTGACATGCTCTTTTCCAGCGAGTCACCGCGCACCAGCATGGTCACACTGGTGCAATACTGGGCGAAGTGAATGGCGGCCTGGCCCGCCGAGTTCGCCCCGCCGACCAGAAACACATCCTGCCCCCGGTAGGAGAGCGCCTCCACCGCCGAGGCGCCATAGTACACCCCTGCCCCGGTCAACCGGTCAATGTCGGGAACCTCCAGCCGGCGATAGTGCACGCCGGTGGCGATGATCAGCGCGTGGCAACTGAGTTCGTTCCCGTCCGCCAGCATGACGAAACGGTAGGGGTCGGCGGCGCGCAGCGCGGTGGCCTCCTGGGGCGTGAGGATCTCCGCCCCGAAGCGTCGCGCCTGGGCGACCGCGCGCCGGGTCAGGTCGGCGCCGCTCAGCCCGACCGGGAAGCCCAGGTAGTTCTCAATGCGCGAACTGCCCCCGGCCTGCCCGCCGGGGGCCGCCCGCTCAATCATCAACGTGCGCAAGCCCTCGGAGGCGCTATACACCGCCGCCGCCAGCCCCGCCGGCCCCCCACCCACAATGATCAGGTCGTAAAAGGGCTGCCCGGCACGGATCCTCAGGCCGATCTTCTCAGCAAGCTGAGCCCTGCCGGGCTGCGCCAGAGACGAACCATCCGGGAAGAGCACCAGCGGCAATTGGGGGCGGTCGCCGCCGGCGACCTCGGCCAGGCGGCGCGCTTCCGGGTCAGTTTCAATGTCCATCCATTGGAAGGGGACGAGATTGCGCGCCAGGAAGTCTCGGACCTCATGGGTTTGCGCCGAATAGCGCAGGCCAATGACGCGGATCCCCTCAAACGGTGGGCGATAGGATTCCAGCCAGTCATCTAGCAGGTCATTCAGCACCGGGTAAAGATTAACTTCGGGAGGGTCCCAGGGCTTGAGCAGGTAATGGTCCAGCTTGACGATGTTGATCGCGCGGATAGCCGCATCCGTGTCGGCGTAGGCGGTCAGCAGGACGCGCTTGGCTTCAGGGAAGAGCTGGATGGCCTGCTCCAGGAACTCCACGCCGGTCATCTGGGGCATGCGCTGGTCCACCAGGAACAGCGCCACCGGGTCATTGCGCAGTTTCAGCGCCTGGAGCGTTTGCAGCGCCTCGGCGCCGGAGCGCGCCCCCAGGATGCGGTATTGGCTGCCATATTGGCGGCGCAGGTCGCGCTCAACGGCGCGCAGCACGATGTCATCATCGTCCACTGCCAGGATCGCCGGGTTGGCCATGTGTTCAGACCCCTCCTTTGGCGGCCCACACGAGGGCATACACCGGCGGCGCCAAACCCTTCAGGCGAACCAGGCACTCGGTGGGTACTGACCCCAATTATAATCCAGGCCCTGGTTTTTGAGTAGCTGCCTTGCTGCTAACGAAGAAGCCCAATGTCGGGAGCAGCGATTTTAGCTTCAGATGCCTTCCCCCACCCCAAGCCTCCCCCTTGACGGGGGAGGGCCAGGGAGGGGGTGACACACAGGCTCAAACCGATGCTCCTGAGCCCAATGTTGACATCCTGGCGCCTGTGGCCTATAATCCCAGTTGCCATGAACGGTGTTTACGTCTCCCGACATCCACTGGTGCAACATAAACTCGCCAAGCTGCGGGACATGAAGACGGAACCGAAGAAGTTCCGTGAGTTGATCCGCGAGCTGGCCATCCTCATGGTGTATGAGGCCACCACCGACCTGGCCCTGGAGCCGGTGACGGTGACGACGCCGATGGGCCAGGCACACGGGCACGTCTTGAAGGAGAAGATCGGCCTGGTGCCGATCTTGCGGGCCGGGCTGGGCATGGTGGAAGGGGTATGGGAGATGATGCCCACGGCGGAGGTCTGGCATATCGGCATCTATCGCGATGAGGCCACGCTTCGCCCGGTGGAGTATTATAACAAGCTGCCTGTGGCGCCCACTGTGCAGGTGTGCCTGATCCTGGATCCCATGCTGGCGACAGGCGGATCGGCGGTTGCCACGGTGGACATCCTCAAGCGCTGGGGCGCCCAGCGCATCAAGTTCGTGGGCCTGATCGCCGCGCCTGAGGGCATCAAGCGGCTGACCGAGGCCCATCCCGACGTGCCTATCCACATCGCGGCGATTGACGACCATCTGAACGAGATCGGCTACATTGTGCCGGGGCTGGGCGACGCCGGTGACCGGCAGTTCGGTACAGCATAGCCCCAGTACATCACAGGTTTGTCATGCTGAGCGCAGCGAAGCATCTCCAATGTATGTTCAGGAGACCCTTCGCTTCCCCTTCGCCGCCCCTTCCCCTTCGCTTCGCTCAGGGTCAGGGCTTCGGCTCAGGGCTTCGGCTTAGAGCCTGCCCTGAGCCTGGCGAAGGGGTGACATTTTTGTGATCTACTGAGACTAGATGTGGGCGCTGTTCGCGCTGGGCGCAGCCCTGTTAACATCCTTCAACCCGATTCTGTACAAGCGCATGTTGAGGCGCGCCAACGCGACGGTCGTGGTGTGGAGCGTGACGCTGCTTTCGCTGCCGCTGCTCGGCCTGTTCACCCTGGCGCTGACGCGGGCCCTGCCGGGCCTGGATGCGCTGTTCGCCCTTGGCGTCCTGGGCTCGGCGGTGCTTAATGTCGCTGCACACCTGGCCTACACCCAGGCGCTGAAGCTAGCCGACGCCTCGCTCGTCACCCCCCTGCTGGTCTTCAGCCCGGTGTTTACCCTGCTCATCTCAGCGCTCTTCCTGGGCGAGATGCCCTCGGCACGCGGCCTGCTCGGCGTCGGGCTGGTGCTCGCCGGCACCTACTGGCTCAACCACGAGCCGGGGCGGCACTGGCTGGCGCCATTGCAAGCGCTTGCGCTCAGGCCAGGCGTGGTGCTTGTCCTGCTGGCCGGGCTGCTGTGGGCGATTACGCCGCTGTTTGAGAAAACGGCCATCCAACATACCCACCCGCAAAGCCCGCAGTTCGCCGCCTTCGTTGCCACGGCGCTCCTCGTCCTCCTGCTCACCCCCATTGTGGCGGCGCGCAACGGATTGGGCCTGAGCCAGTTCGGCCCCCACCGCCGCGAATGGCTTCTCGCCGGGCTGATCGCGGGGACAGCGCCCATCCTGGGCTACATGGCCTTCAGCCAGGGCCTGGTCGGCTACGTGACGACGCTGTTCAGGCTCAGCGCCGCCATGACCGTTCTCTGGGGGGCGCTGATCCTCAAAAAGCCTGGGCTGTGGCAGCGCCTGCCCAGTGCGCTGATCATGGCCCTCGGCGCGATCCTCATTGTGACGTGAATCTCTGCTCTCCTTGCCAATTCCCCGCGACTGCCGGATAATTCCATGCGGGTGCTGATGTATGACCAAGATACTCCTGGTTGAGGACGAGACCACCCTGGCCGAGACGCTGGCGTACAACCTGCGGCGCGAGGGCTATGAGGTGATCCTGGCTGCGGACGGCGAGACCGGGCTGGAACGCGCCCGCACCGAGTCGCCCGACCTGATCATCCTGGACATTATGCTGCCGGTGCTGGACGGCCTGTCGGTGTGCCGCATCCTGCGGCGCGAGATGGACACGCCCATTATCATCCTCACCGCGCGCGGCACCGAGGTGGACAAGATCATCGGGCTGGAGACCGGCGCCGACGATTACGTGGTCAAGCCGTTCGCCCTGGGCGAGTTCCTGGCGCGGGTGCGCGCTGTGCTACGCCGCGCCCCGGCCCCCCGCCGCGATGAACTGGTGTCCGGCGACCTGGTGCTTGACCTGGCCGCCCGGCGGGTGACGAAAGGCGGTGTGGAACTCAAGCTCAGCCACAGGGAATTTGACCTGCTGGCCGAACTCATGCGCAACCGCGGCGCGGTCCTCTCCCGCGACCTGCTCCTGACCCAGGTCTGGGGCTACGACTATTTTGGGGATAGCCGCACCGTAGATGTCCACATCCGCTGGCTGCGCGAGAAGATTGAGGACGACCCCTCCAACCCGCAGCGCATTGTCACGGTGCGCGGCGTGGGCTATCGCTTTGAGGGTTGAACTGTGGACGGCGGGTGGCTTATCGCGATCCTGGCCGTTGCGCTGGTGGTGATTGGCCTGGCCTGGCGGCGGACAGCCGCCGAGTGCCAGGCCTTCCTGGCCGAGAACACCCGCCTGCGCCGCGAGACGCTGAGCGCTCAGGCCCGGCTGGCCGAGGTAAGCGAGGAGTTGAAGGGGCTGGCCGAGGCGGCCTTTGACGCCCTCATCGTCGTGGACCGTGAGCGGCGCGTGCAGGCCATCAACTCGGCGGCGCGCTCGCTGTTTCAAATCCAGGAGGCCATCGGGCGGAGCTTTATAGAAGTCGCCCGCCACCACGACCTGGACGATCTGCTGGCCGCTGCGCTGAGCGGTGGCGAAGACCTGGACCGCCAGGTATTTATCGGCGACCGGCCCTTCCGCGCCCGCGCCCTGCCCCTGGGCGCGGAGGCGTGCTACGGCGCGGTCCTGGCCCTCCAGGACGTGAGCGAACTGCAACGCCTGGGCCGGGCGCGGCGCGATTTCGTCGCCAATATCTCCCACGAATTGCGCACCCCTCTGGCTTCTATTCGCCTGCTCCTGGACACGCTGCTGCATAACTCCCTGCCCGAAACCGGGCTTCAGCGGCAACTCCTGGAGCAGATCGCGGTGGAAACCGAGGCGCTCAGCCAGCTCGCCCAGGAACTGCTTGACCTCAGCCAGATTGAATCCGGCCAGGTCCTCCTCAAGCTGGTCCCCACCCCCGTCACTGACCTAGTCAGTGAGCCGGTGGCTCGCCTGGCGACGCAGGCCAGCCACAAGCGTCAGGCGATCGCTGTGGACGTGCCGCCCGATCTCACCGCGCTCGCCGACCCCCACCAGATCAGCCGCGTCATTGTCAACCTGCTGCACAATGCCATCAAGTTCACGCCGGAGGGCGGGCGCATCGGCGTGCGGGCCTTCCAGGGAGAGGGGGATGAGGTCGTGATTGAGGTATGGGATACGGGGGTCGGGATCGCTCCAGAGGACCTGCCGCGCATCTTTGAGCGCTTCTACCGGGCTGACCGGGCGCGGGGCGGGAGCGGCACCGGCCTGGGCCTGGCCATCGCCAAGCACATCGTAGAAGCGCATGGTGGCCGCATCTGGGCCGAGAGCGCGCCGGGGCGCGGGGCCACCTTCCGCTTTACTCTCCCCGGAGAACCAACCCGCCGCAGCCCAAACGCTGCGGCTTGAGCACGCCCCACCGTTTGCAGCTTAGCCTCCCTGACGATCGGCTGAACGCGAGACGATGACCTTCAGCCGTTTCGCCAGTTCGCGGCGGGGAAGGAGAACGCGGCGGCCACAGGTGGTGCAGCGCAGGCCAATGTCGGCCCCCAACCGCACCACGACCCACTCGTAGCCCCCGCAGGGGTGCGGCTTGCGCAGCCGCACCACATCATCCAAGTGAATATCCGGCAACATACGCTGTAGGGGCAGTCCGTGCGCTTGCCCTACGGCCCAACCAGGTCAAGGACAGGTTCATAGCGGCAGCGGCAACCGCTGGGGCTGGAGCAGCCCGCTACCGGCAACTCCGGCACCTGGTCAATAGGATAGGTGCCATAGGCCGCCTGGCAAACCGGACAGCTCTCCCGATCTACAATGATACGCACCTGGTGGAAGCGTCCATCCACGCGCAGGCGTTGCAGCGCCCGTGCGGTCTCCGAATGCACGCGCAGGTCGGCGCCACAGCGCGGACAGAGAAGCACCTCATCATGGGAAGTCAGGTGACAGACAGCGCAGGTTCGCACAAAGCCTCCTGGTCGCACGCTGAATTTATGTGCATTATAGCACAAAAGGCCAGGGACAGGGGTGTGGCTTTCTGTAAGCTGTCCATGCTATAATTACAGTGGATGTTGGAATAATCCATATGCGTCGTTCGTCTCTATCTAGATGCCGAAGGAGGAAACATCACCATGTTAAAGGACTTTCTGGCGCGGCGGGAAGAAGAAGAACGGGTGAAGCGTGAAGGGCGCTTGCCGCCGGGCCAATCGCTGACGCAGAAGTTCCCTGTGCTGCACTATGGCCCGGTCCCCAGGTTTAATCCGGAGACCTGGGACTTTCGCATCTTTGGCCTGGTGGAGGAGGAGAAGCGCTGGACCTGGGAGGAGTTCAACAAGCTGCCGCGCACCAAAGTCAAGATGGACATCCATTGTGTGACACGCTGGAGCAAGTTTGATACTGAATGGGAAGGGGTATCGCTCAAGCGGTTGATTGACGAGGGCATTGTGCGCCCCAAGCCGGAGGCGCGCTTTGTCGTCCAGCATTGTGAATATGGCTTTACCACCAACCTGCCCCTATCCGTCATGCTCCAGGACAACGTGCTCCTGGCGACGCACTACAACGGCCAGCCGCTTGAACCGGAGCACGGCTTTCCCCTGCGGGTCGTCATCGGCACGATCCCGGGCCGGGATGACCTGAAGGCGGCCTACTTCTGGAAAGGCGGCAAGTGGCTGCGTGCCCTGGAGTTCCTGCAATACGACAGCCCCGGCTTCTGGGAGCAGGCCGGCTACCACAACGAGGCCGACCCCTGGAAGGAACAGCGCTTCTGGTGATCGCTCCTGAGCACAGTGGAAGGCCCTCATACGGAGAGTCGGCTTTCCTGGATGAATGAACCACTTATGCTCTGTTAAAAAATATGATCATTTAATGTCCAGCACAACAAAAATGTCTTGACAAAGCCCCCTCAGAGAGGCTATAATAGCGTCAAGTTCCAGGAGGATGGATGGTGAATTGGGGGCTGCATCGCCCCGGTGCTGGTTGGGAGTGAGCGGTGTATGTACACGCGTAATGAGTTAATGTTCCCCCCGTATGCGATCCCCGCCCTGCGTGATCTGCGAGGTGAGGAGTGGCGTCAACTGGTTGAGCGCGTCGCGGCGCTGCCGCCGACACACCCGGATAGCCTGGCCTTTTCCCTGATGATGATCCGCCTGGACGGGTGCATGTCGTGCGAGACGGACAGCTACCGCGCCATGCGCGGCTGCATCCTGTGTGCGCAGCAAACCATCCGACGCTATAAGGGTACCGATCAGGAGTTACTCCAGGCGTATGAGGAGGCCCGGCGCGATGTCGTGGCCTTCCTGGCCAGCGAAGTCCAACTGGCTGCATAAGCTTTCAGCCCCCGGCCCAGGTTGGGGGCTGAAAACTTATCTCAAACCCTCCTTCTGATACAACCGCGTCCGAATCGCCATAACATCCCGGCGCACGTTATTGTCGCGCTCAATCAAGTCGCTGATCTTCTCGCAACCGTGTAACACAGTGGTGTGATCGCGCCCCCCCAGGACCTCGCCGATTTGGGGCAGGGAAATGCCGATCTCCTCGCGCAGGAGGAACATGGCGATCTGGCGGGGCAGGGCGATCTCGGCATTGCGACTGCGCCCCTTCAGCACCGCAACATCCAGGCCATAGTGGTTCGCCACCGCCGCAATGATCTCCTCCGGCGTGCGGGCGCTGCGCTGAGGCACCAGGTCGGCGAGCGCGCTCGTCGCCAGCTCAACCGTGAGCGGCTGGTTCGTCAGCCGGGCGGTCGCCAGCACGCGGTTCAGCGCACCCTCCAACTCGCGGATGTTGCTGTGGATTTCGCGGGCAATGTACTGGAGCACGGGGTCGGGGACCTGGGCGTGCAGTGACTCGGCCTTAAAGCGCAGAATAGCGATGCGCGTCTCCAGGTCGGGCGGCTGGATGTCGGCGATCAACCCCCATTCAAAGCGCGAGCGCAATCGCTCTTCCAGTGTAGAGAGCGCCTTGGGCGGCCGGTCGCTGGAGATGACGAGCTGTTTGTCCTGGCCGTGCAGGGTGTTAAAGGTGTGGAAGAACTCCTCCTGGGTGCTCTCCTTGCCCGCGATGAATTGGATGTCGTCAATCAAAAGCACGTCAATCGTGCGGTATTTGTCGCGGAAGGCCTCAGTTGTCCGGGAGCGAATGGCGTTGATCAGGTCGTTCGTGAACTCCTCGGAGGAGACGTAGAGGACGTGCAGGCCGCGCGTACGGCAGGCGTGGCCGATGGCGTGCAAAAGGTGCGTCTTGCCCAGGCCGACACCGCCGTAGATGAACAGCGGGTTGTACGCCTGGGCCGGGTTCTCGGCAGCGGCGAGTGAGGCCGCGTGCGCCAGCCGGTTGTTCGGACCAACGACAAAGGTATCAAAGGTGTATTTGGGGCTGAGGCCATCAGCGGTGACCGGCGCCGCGTGAGATGGGGGCGCGGCCTCGGCACCGCTTAACAAGGGGCCCAGATCGGCCTGAGGCGGAGCTTCCTCTTGCGCCCAGACGACATATTTGACCTCCACGCTGCGCCCGACAATGCCGTTCAGCGTGCGCTTGATCGTGCCGCTCAGCCGGTTCTCCAGCCAGTCCTTGGCGTAGGCGGAACTGACGCCGATGACAAAGGTGCCATCCTCGTAGGCCACCACACGGCTGGTCTTGAACCAGGTATCAAAGGTGGCCTTGGTCATCTGCAATTGCAGTTCGCCCAGCGCAGCCTGCCAGACCTGCTCGGGTTTCATGCGCGAACCCTTTCCACCAGTTACATCCGGCCTCCAGGGGCATTCTAGCAAAGCCGCCCCTGCCTGGCAATGGCTTCCCCTGCCCCAATTCTTAAAAATCTCGCGCTTTTAAAGTCTTGTGTAAGCGGGCATCCTTGACAGGCGTTCTGAGAGATTGTAGCATAGGGATAGTCAAAATTCCGCTCTGCTTAAAGGAGTGAACAGATGGCAAAGCCAGTGGAGGTCACAGACGCGACGTTCAAGCAGGAGGTGTTAAACGCAGACAAGCCTGTCCTGGTGGACTTTTGGGCGGAGTGGTGTATGCCCTGCCACGCGATTGCCCCCTATGTAGAGGCTATCGCCAATGAGTACGAAGGGAAGCTGAAGGTCGTTAAGCTGGACATTGATACCAATATGGCCACAGCGACCCAATACCAGGTGTGGAGCATCCCCACACTGATCCTGTTCAAGCATGGGCAGCCGGTTGAACGCGTGACGGGAGCAATGCCCAAGCAACGTATCCTGAGCTACATCCTGCCGCACTTGAACGGTGGGTAGAGGCCAGCCCCTCGCAGGGGGAAGCCCGCAGGTCAGTTAAGCCCACAGATGGCTGAAGGCCTACCTGCAAGCGACTTGCTCTTTGAGGTTCCAACGCCTCTTAACTTTCGTGTGCGCGTGACCCGCGCCTATTGGGAGTTGATTATCCGGGTAAAACACCCGGTGATGACGGGGCGTGAAGCTGATGTACAAGAAACGCTACAAAGCCCAAGTGAGATTCGGTTGAGCAAGAGTGACCCCAACGTGTATTTATTCTACAGACCTGAACGGGTCAGGCGATGGATCCGTGCAGTAATCAGACGACTTGATGATGATGGCTATCTGATTACAGCTTATCCAGCTAACGCGGTAAAGGAAGGAGTACATATATGGCCCAGGTAAAGGTATACTATGATCAGGTGGGGAATACACTCACGGTTTGGTTTGGGGACCCACAAGACGAATACGTCTGTGAAGAAACGGGTGATGAGGTTATCTTGATGAAAGACAAAACCGGGCGAGTGATAGGATTTGAGAGATTGAACTTCATCATTCCGCCGCCTGCGCGTTTGCAAGTTGCATTTGAAACGGTAACAGCCTGAACCTGCGGGCTTCGCTCGTGACTAGCGCGCCGAAGCCCCATGCCTTCGCAGAAAGGCCCTATATCCGCTCAATGATGGTCGCGTTGGCCATGCCGCCGCCCTCACAGATAGTGATCAACGCATAGCGCCCTTGCCGCCGTTCCAATTCATACACCGCCGTCCCCAGCAGCCGCGTCCCGCTGGCCCCCACCGGGTGGCCCAGCGCAATGGCGCCGCCGTTGACATTGACCCGCTCCAAAGGCGCTCCGCTCTCGCGCTGCCAGGCCAGGACCACAGAGGCAAACGCCTCGTTGACTTCAAACAGGTCTATATCGTCCACGCCCAGCCCGGCGCGCTGGAGGACCTTCTGGGTGGCCGGGATGGGCCCGGTGAGCATCATCACCGGATCGGAGCCAACAACGGCGAAGGACACGAAGCGGGCGCGGGGGCGCAGGCCAAGGGCTTTGGCCGTCTCAACCGAGGCAATCAACACCGCGCTGGCACCGTCGGAGATTTGGCTGGCATTACCGGCGGTGATGAGTTCCAGGCCAGGGAAGGCCGGTTCCAGCGCGGCCATCTTCTCCAAAGAGGTATCCGGGCGGATGCCCTCGTCAGCGGCCAGGCCGCCAACGGGGATAATCTCTGCGCTGAAATAGCCTGCAGCCTGGGCCGCCGCCGCACGACGGTGGCTCTCATAGCTGAAGCGGTCCAGGGCCTCGCGGGTGAACCCCCAACGGCGGGCGATCAGTTCAGCGCTAAGTGCCTGGTCAAACCAGGGCCGATCCAGGCGGTACCGCTGCGCCAGGCGTTCGGTTAACGGCGTACCTGGCCCGTTGCGGAAGTTGCTCCCCAGCGGCAAACGCGACATATTTTCCACACCCCCGGCGATCACCAGATCATAGGCGCCCGCCATCACGCCCTGAGCGGCGAATTGCGCGGCCTGCAGGCTGGACCCGCACTGGCGGTCCAGCGTCACGCCGGGCACCGACTCCGGCAGGCCGGCGGTGAGCCAGGCGTTGCGCGCGATGTTGAGCGCCTGCTCCCCGATCTGGGCGACACAGCCGATGATCACGTCATCCACCTGCGCCGGATTGAGGTGATTGCGCTGGATCAGGGCGGCTAACAAGTCGGCAAGCAAGTCCACAGGGTGCACACCGCTCAGCCCCTTGCCGCGCTTGCCAAAGGGGGTGCGCACCGCGTCCACAATGACAGCCTCACGCATGGTCGTTCCTCATCTTCTTCTCAGGGTTGAGGGCAATTATACCACATGAACTGCTGCAAACCCCAGTCACAGGCGGTCAGCATCCCGGCTTCAAGGGGAGAGGGTGGCCTGGAGCAGCGGTGTGAGCGCCAACAGGACGTCGTGGACCGGCTCAAGCGCCAGCCCGACCGTAAACCAGATGGGTGCATAGTCCAGGCGGGTCAAACCGCGAAGGTGCCAGCGCGTTTTGCCGCTGTAATCCCAGGGACAGCGACCGAGGAGCCGCGCCAGCAACCAGCCCGCGACAAACTCAACGGCGATGAAGCCTGCCATATAGACCAGCCCCCGCGCCGGCCAGGGCCAGGCCCGCAGTGCGTCATGGACGGGTTCGTACAGCGGCGCGATCAGCCCATAGAGGGGGAACATCCACAGGGAGGTCTGTCCCTTCAATTGCCAGTCTATGGGCCAGCGCCTGGGCAGCGCCGTGAAGACGATCTCGCCGCACCAGCCCAGCAGACCGTAGAGGACGAAGCGGAGCCACATAGATTTATCTACGCACTGTGATCGGTATAAGTAGCCGATCCGCCAGCCCGGCTGGCGTATGGAACAGAAAGCGTTCAGGGGTGCTGGGTTCAAGCACCCGAATACGGACGCGGTAATCTCCTGGCAGGATGTTCTCTGAGGGCATCTCTACCGCGAAGCCAAACCATCGGAACCGGCGCACAGAATTTTCGGCCATTATACTTCAACCCACCTGTGTGCGCAAAATTCCTGACCAATGACCAGGGTGTCCGTTGAGCCTTTTACCCCGTAGAGCGTGCCAGATAGACAAAAGCCCTATTCCCCTGTACAATGCAGGCGTGGCTGAGGCGACGCTGCACTTTCCGCGCGATTTCCGTTGGGGCACAGCCGTATCTTCCTACCAGGTGGAAGGCCACAACACCAATAACGACTGGTGGGCCTGGGAGCAAACCCCTGGCCGCATCCGTGACGGCAGTACCGCGGGCCTGGCCTGTAACTGGTGGGCGCAGGCCGAGGCCGATTTTGACCGTGCGGCGGCGATGGGCCAGAACGCGCTGCGCCTATCCATTGAGTGGAGCCGCGTTGAGCCGGAACCCGGCCAGTGGAACGAGGCCGCCCTGGACCGTTACCGTCAGATGCTGCGCGAGCTGAGACGGCGCAACATTGAACCTATGGTGACGCTGCATCATTTCACCAACCCCATCTGGCTGCTCATGGAAGGCGGCTGGACCGCGCCGGAAACTGTCAGGCGCTTTGAACGCTATGTGCGCAAAGTGGTCCAGGCGCTGGGCGACTACACGGACCACTGGTGCACCATCAACGAACCCACGATTTACGCTCTCCTGGGGTATATGGAGGGCCGTTGGCCACCGGGCAAGCACAGTATGGGGCTGGCCTTTGAGGTGTTGACCAATATGGTGCGTGCTCATGCCCTGGCCTATGAGACAATCCATGAGTTGCAACCGGGCGCGCGCGTGGGCTTCGCCCACAACATGCGCGTGTTTGACCCGGCCCGTCCCCGCTCTCCTTTAGACCGTGCCGCAGCCCGTTTCCAGGACCGTTTCTTCAATCTCGCCTTCCTTGAGGCGCTGTTAAACGGGCGGCTCGCGTTCCCCTTCAGGCGCAGCCGCTCTATCCCCAAAGCCGCCGGTACCCTGGACTTCATCGGCCTGAACTATTACGTGCGCGACCGTGTGGCCTTTGATCCGCGCCAGGCCCGCCACGCCTTCGGGCGCAACTTCCCCACGCCAGGGGCTGAGGTGGGCGACGGCGATTACGGCGAAATCTACCCGGAGGGGCTGTTCCGCTGCCTCCAGCGGCTGGTCCCCACGCGCCTGCCCATTTACATCACCGAGAACGGCGTGCCCGACGCGGACGATAGCCGCCGCCCGCGCTTCCTCCTCACCCACCTCCATCAGGTGTGGCACGCCCTCAACCTGAACTGGCCCATTATGGGCTATTACTATTGGACGCTAGTGGACAACTTTGAGTGGGCCGATGGCTGGTCATTGCGCTTTGGCCTGTTCGCGCTGGACCCACAAACGCAGGTGCGCATCCTGCGGCGCAGCGGCCAGCTCTACGCCGAGATCTGCCGCACGAACACCCTCACCAGCGACATGGCCGCACGCTACGCGCCAGAGATCAAAGAGGTCATGTTCCCAGGATAGGAGAGACCTGACCCCTATATGAGGGAAGGAACTCCCCCTCCCAACCGGGCTGAAGCCCGGTACTGGGTGGGGGAGGGCTGGGGGTGGGGGGAATACCCCACCGTTTACGGTGGGGCCTCCGGGGGGAGAATCAACTGGAAAGGAGCTGATCTGATGCGAATCGCTATTCTATCAGACATTCATGACCATATCCCCAACCTGCGCGCTGCCCTGAGCCGGTTGGAGGGCGTGGAGGCCCTGATCTGCTGTGGCGACCTGTGTTCCCCCTTCATCGTCAACGAGTTGGCCGCAGGCTTCCAGGGCGAGATTCACATCGTGTTCGGCAATAACGACGGCGACCGCTACCGCATTACCCTGAACGCGCGAGCAAAGCGAGATAACATCCAGGTGCATGGGGAATCCGCCAGCCTGCTGCTGGGCGGCAGGCGCGTCTTCGTCCATCATTTTGACGATGTGGGGCGGCTCGTGGCTGCTGCCGGAGAGCACGATGTCGTCTGCTATGGCCACAACCATGAGTATGAGCTGAAGCGGGAGCGTGAGGGCACGGCGCTGCGGATCAACCCTGGGACGATCATGGGCTGGCATCCGAGAAAGGGGAACGTCCCAGCCACCTATGCCCTCTACGACGTCACAACCGGCGAGGCGATGATCACCGATCTGGAGGGCAAAGCTATCCAGGTCATGCGATAGGTGGGGGAATTTCACCCCCTCCCCCCAAACCAGGCTGAAGCCTGGTACTGGGTGGGGGAGGGCAGGGATGGGGGGGAAATACCCACCGTTTACGGTGGGGCGTCCTCTCCCGGAGCTCTGGAGAGGGGCAGGGGTGAGGGGTGAACTAACCGCCCAGGGGCCAGAAGATCGGCAGGGCAATCAGCATGACGATAAAGGTCAGCACAGTAAGCGGCAAACCGACCTTAATATAGTCATGGAGGCTGTAACCGCCTGGCCCCATCACCAGCACGTTGACCGGATGGCCCATAGGCGTGAGGAAAGCAGTTGAGGCGGCCAACGCCACCGCCATAGCGAAGGCGTGTGGGTTGGCGTGCAGGCTCGCGGCGGCGCTTAAGGCGATGGGCGTCATCACCACCACCGTCGCCGTCCCCGACATCACCTGGGTCAGCCCCGCAGTCAGCACAAACAGGCCAGCGACCATCGCCAGAGGCCCCAGCGTTGCCAGCGGAGCGAGCAGCCATTCGCCGAGCTGCGCGGCGGCCCCGGTCTTGGTCATAGCGATGCCCAGGGGCAGCATCCCGGCAATGAGGAAGAACGCCGACCACTCAATGGACTGATAAACCTCATCCATCGTCAGGCAGCCGGTCAGCACCATGAGCACCGCACCGGCCAGCGTGGCCTCGGCCACCGGCAGGACATTCAGCGCTGCCAGTGCCAGGGCCACGCCCATGATAACCATAGAACGCACGGCTTTGCCCGGCCTGATCCCTTCCACGTCGCCTTCCTCCAGCACCAGGAAGTCCGGGTCGGTGCGCAACACCTCCAGGCGCTCGCGCCGTCCCTGCACGAGCAGGGCATCGCCGAAGTGCAGGGGGATGTCGCTCAGGCCCACGCGCAACGGCTGGCCCTCGCGCCAGATGGCCAGGACGCTCAGGCCGAACTTTTCGCGGAAGCGAATCTCCTTCAACGTCTTGCCGATCACGTCGGCATGAGGGCTAAGCGCCACCTCGGTCAGCACGATTTCGTCGGAGGTCAATTCCTCCTCGCTCCCCGGCTCCTTCGCCAGGATCAGGCCGTGTCGGGTCAGCTCACCGACCACGCCCGAAGGCCCTTCCACCAGCAGGGTATCGTCGGGTTGCAGGACCATGTTGGGCGAAGGGGCAAGCTGGCGGGTGCCGTCGCGGATCACAGCCACGACGTTCAGCTTCAAGGTCTGGCTCAGCCCACTCTCGGCCAGGCGGCGCCCGCCCAGGGGCGAGTCGGAGCGGAGGCGCACCTCAAACAGGTTCTCGCGCAGGCCGTACAGATCGGCCAGGTCGGTGCGCAAGCGGCGCAGCCGGGCCAGGTGCTCCGTTGTGCTGCGCTCCGGCAGCAGGTTCAGGCCCACCGTCGCCATGTAGAGGATGCCCGCCAACACGATGGGCAGGCCCACCGGGGCGAAATCAAACAGGCCGAAAGGCGCCAGGCCCTGGTCGCGCAGGCCCGTGCTCACCAGGATGTTCACTGTGGTCAGCAGCGTAGCCATGCCGCCCAGTAGCGTGGCGTAGGCCAGGGGGATGAGCAATTTGGAGGGCGCGGTGCGCGTCTGCCGCGAGATGCCCATGACGGCGGGAAGGAGCACTGAAGCCACAGCGATATTGTTCATGAATAAGGACAGGGTCGCGCCTGCCAGCATGATGATGACCACCAGGCGGCGGCCCGTGCGTCCACCCGCCAGGCGCAACAGGCTTCGGGCCAGCGTGCGCGTGGCCCCGGTTCGGAATAGCCCACCGGTGAGGATGAAGACCGCCAGGATGGTGATGACGGCGGAGCGGCTGAACCCCGAAAACGCCTCTTGTGGCGTGATGATGCCGGTGACCGCCAGGGTCACCAGCACAAGCAGCGCCACCAGATCAGCGCGCAGTCGCCCGCTGATGAACAGCGCGATGGCAACGCCCAGCAGGGCCAGGGTGGTGATGCCAGGAAGGTCCATGCCTTCCCAGCATTGTAATCACAACCGGGGGAGATGCCAAGAGGACGGGGGGTGGGTTGGGTCAGCCCCCGTCCTCTTCAATGCGGAAGCCGCACTCAATCGGCACGCTGGGGCGCAGCATGGCGTGGACAGAGCAGTACTTCTCCTCGGAAAGCGTGATGGCGCGCGCCACCGCCTCCGGTGAGATATTCCGACCGCGCACGATGTATTCCAGGGTGATATGGGTATAGACCCTGGGGTGCTCCTGAGCGCGTTCACCGCGCACGCGCACCTCAAAGCCGGTCACCTCCTGGCGCTTCTTGCGCAGGATGGAAATCACGTCCATAGCTGTGCAGCCGGCCAGCGCCAGCAACACCAGTTCCACCGGCCGCAGGCCCGCGCCTGTCCCGCCCGCCTCTGGAGCGGAATCCAGGATCAGGCGCTGGCCGCTCGGCGCTATGCCCTCAAATTGCAGCCCACCGCGCCAGACCACCGCGCCTTCCCCTTTGCCAGGGGTGACCTCTTCCCCGGCCCCTCCCTTATGAGGGGAGGGGAGTTCGCCTTCAACTTTGGGCTTATCTTGCACTGGTGTTTCCATGACCATTTCCACTCACCGCCTGAAGCAGTTTATTCAACACGATAGGCTCCGGTGCCGCGCCTTCAATGTGCACGGTCTCATTGATGACCGTGCGCGGCACGCCCATGACCTGATAACGCACCGCCAGGTGCGGGAACTCGGTCACCTCCACCATGTCCGCGCGGACGCGCGGGCTGGCCACTGCCATACGATGGGCCAGATACACCGCCTGCGGGCAGTAAGGGCAGGTGGGCGTGACGAAGACCTGGATGTGCACGTCCCGGTCCAGGTGCTTGAGCGTGTCCATCGTGCTCGCCTTCAAATTGGGATCACCGCTGGACACCAGGCGAATCGCCTCCACCAGCGAGGTGAACTCGTAGCCAGCGGGAATGCCGTAGAAGCGCACGCCGTAGTCCTGGCCGGCGCCAAGAAGGATAATCGCCGGGATTTTATCCACGCCATAAGAGCGGGCCAATTCGGCCTCCTGGACAAAATCGTGCACTTCAGCGCTGATCTTGTCTGAGAGCGCGGCCAGTTCCTCCACGAGCTGGCGCGTCTCGGCGCAAAACTCGCACTCCACCTCCTGCGTAAACATGACCAGCCGCACTGGCCGGGGCAGGTCGGCGAACATCTCCCGCACGGAGCGACGGATATTGTCCGCGAGTAAAGCCATTCTCACCCTCCTCTATCAAGGTTTTTCACAATCACTCACTTAGATGCCCCAGTCTGTTCAAAGTTACACAACCTAGACGCATAGCAACTCATGGAGGCTTTGAGAGACCGCCCTGAAACGCTCTGATAGATGTCGTTCTGGCGCTTCTACGAGAGCTCAATGAAAAACGTGGCCCCCTGCCCCGGCACGCTCTCGGCCCAGATGCGCCCGCCGTGCGCCTCCACGAGTTGTTTGGCGATGGCCAGCCCCAGGCCGGAGCCGCCCTCCGCACGCGAGCGCGATTTCTCGCCGCGCCAGAAGCGGTCAAATACGTGGGGCAAATCCTCAGCGGAGATGCCGGGACCGGTGTCGCTCACGCTCAACCGCAGCCGCCCATCCTGCCCCCGCCTCTCCCCTGACTCCCTTCCTTTGATAGGGGAGGGGGAGAGGTTTTCCAGGCGCACACAGATGCGTCCGCTCGCCGGGGTGTAGCGCAGCGCATTGTCCAGCAAGATGCCCAGGACCTGATCCATGCGTTGCGCGTCCAGCCTGAGGGCGGGCAGGTCGGGGGCGGCTTCAGTGGTGAGCGTCACCCCCTTCTCCAGCGCCTGCGGCTGGAAGCGGGCCACAGCGCGCTGCACCAGCCCGGCCACATCCACTGTCGCCAGTTCCAACTGGAGTTGCCCGGCGTCGGCCAGGGCCAGCGTGCGCAGATCGTCCACCAGCCGCCGCAAAAGCAACGTCTCCTCATGAATGGGGCGGATATGCCCGGCGTCGGCGGGGAACACGCCGTCCAGCAAGGCCTCCACCTGCGCCTGGATGACGCTGAGCGGCGTGCGCAGTTCGTGGGCAATGTCCGCGACCATGCGACGGCGCACCTCCTCTGCCTGAGCCAGGCCCTCGGCCATGCGGTTGAAGGCCGCGCTGAGCGCGCCGATCTCGTCGGGCGGGCCGGGGGGCACGCGCTGATCCAGCCTGCCCTGGGCGATGGCCTCAGCCGCCGCCCTCAGGCGGCGCAACGGCGCGGTGATGCTGGCAGCCAGGATCGCCCCCAGGATGAGAGCCAGCCCGCCTGCAATCAGCCCGGAGACCAGAATGGCGCGGTTCACCTGGTCCAGGAAGGCCTGGTCCTGCGTGGTCAGGGGCACCGTGCTGCCCAGGAGGGTGCCTACTCGCTGACCGTTCACCAGGATGGGCAGGCCATCATTGAGTTCAGCGGGGGAAGCCCGCTGCCCTGTGCGCCCCTGGGGCGAATAGATGATCCGACCGGAAGCATCGGCCAGGGTCAGGTCACTGCTCATGGCCGTTGCGCCCATCATGGGGCCCATTGGGCCGCGGCCATACCGGCCCATCATGCCCATCTGCTCCATGCCCGTCTCAAACACCGTCTCCACGCCGGCCCAGCTCCCCCGCTGGGCGTAATACTCGGCCAGGGCCGCGCGAATCTGGCCCACGCTGCCCATCCCGCCGCGAAACATATACAGGCGGAACTCACTCGTGGTCGCCTGGTTGGCGAGAACGGCGGTGACGGCCACACCAACGATGATCACCAGGAGAAAGGCCCCGATCAGCTTAAGCCCCAGGCCACTGATAGGGAAACGGCTATGGCTCATGGTCTCCCTCAAAGCGATAGCCCACACCGTAGACGGTGGTGATATAGCGGGGGGACCTGGGATCCGGCTCAATCTTGGCGCGCAGGTTCTTGATGTGCGCGTCAATGGTGCGCTCGTAGCCCTCATAGCTCACCCCCTGCACGCGTTCTAGCAACTCCAGGCGGGTGAAGGCCCGCCCCGGCTCGGACATGAACGTGGCCAGCAGGTCAAACTCCGTCGGCGTCAGGTCCACAGGCCGCCCCTCCAGCGTCACTGTGTGCGCGGAGCGGTTCAGAACGATGCCGCCCGCCCGCAGGATTTCAGGAGGCGCAGGCTCAACCGAGGTCCGGCGCAGCACGGCGCGGATGCGGGCGACGAGTTCGCGTGGGCTGAAGGGCTTGGTCACGTAGTCGTCGGCGCCCAATTCCAGCCCCAGCACCTTGTCGGTGTCCTCCACGCGGGCGGTGAGCATGATGATGGGGGCGTCGCTCTCCTTGCGGAACAGCCGCGTGAACTCCCAGCCGTCCATCTCCGGCATCATCAGGTCCAGCACAATCAGGTCGGGCTTTTCATGGCGGGCGACAAACAACGCCTGGCGGCCATTCGGTGCGGTCACCACCCGGTACCCCGCATTCTCCAGATAGGCCTTGACCGTCGCCACCAGGCGCGGCTCGTCATCCACAACCAGGATCGTCTTGCTCATGGCCTTCTATTATAGCCCAGATAGGAGGATCGGTCTGCCCCTGCCCCCCCTGGGGAGGGTCGGGGGATAGCGCTGATTCTCTCCTCCGTCTAGAAGCAAAGCGCAGCAGGGGCAACTTCTACAATTGCCCCTGCTGACTGCCAGCCGCTCAACTTACCAGCTCCAACCGCGCCCCATCATGCTGCGGCCGGTCGGCCCGAAGCGGCCCCCGCCCAGGCCGGCGCCCCCTATGCCGTACCCCATATGGTCACAGAGGCCATCGCCATCCGCGTCCATGAAGCCCGGCCCGTAGGCCTGCCCGAACGTCCAGGTCGCCGTCAGGCGGGTGCGGACCTGCTCGCGCATCTGCGCCAGGAGCGCGTCGGCCTGCTCTTGCGTCAGGCGGCCGGCCTCCACCGCCGCCTGCAGGGCCTCTGCGCGCGGCGCCAGGAAGGCCTCCACGAGGCTCTCCAGGGCGACGCCGTGCTCTTCGGCCACATCGGCGATGGTCTTGCCCGCCTGCAACTCGGCGATCAGCGCCTGGGGCGTCAGGCCCAGGGTCTCGGCAGCAATGGCGATCAGGGAGTTCTGGGGGCCAGCCCAGTGGAAGCCGCCCCAGCCCATCATGCCGCCCATCATCCACCCCGGCCCCCAGGGCGCCTGCGGGGCTGGCGGGGTGGCTGTCTGCGCTGCCACGAACCCGGTGCCCGCGAGCACCAGTGCGCCAGCGATAGCGGTGATTCCCAATACCTTCAAGAACCTGTTCATTGTATGTATCCCTCCTTCACTCATTTTCACGTTCCATTCTTATCCTAGCGCAAGAGTGTGAAGAACTTATGAAGGAGGGATGGAAGGGTTGTGCAATTTATCACCGCTGACGCTAGTGCACGGGCTGGTCGGTGTCAGCTAGGCCACCTGCCCGGCCAGCATGGCGTCACGCTCCGCCAGCAGCGCCTCAATCTCGCGGATGTCCTCCTCTGGAAGCTGCCAGTCGCTCGCCGGGGCGATCTCGGCGATCTGCTGTGGATTGCGGGCGCCCACGATGGCCGAGGTCACCTCCGGGCGGCGCAACACCCAGGCCACAGCAAGCTGGCCCAAGGGGCGGCCATGACGCTCCGCGATGACCTTCAACTTCTCAATGAGGTGCAGGTTCGCGCTCAACTCCGGCTCGCGAAAATGCTGACTACGGTGGCGCCAGTCTTCGGGGGGCATGGCCGCGATGCGCTCGCGGGTGTACTTGCCCGTGAGCAGGCCGGAGGCCATCGGGCTATAGGCCACGACGCCGATGTGGTTGGCTGCGCAGTAAGCCAGCAACTCCTTCTCCACCTCCCGATTCAGCAGGTGATAGGGGGGCTGGAGCGAGGCGACGGGATGGATCGCCTGGACGCGCTTGAGCTGGCTCACGCTGAAATTGGAGACGCCGCCGTAGCGGACCTTGCCTTCCTCAATCAGGCGGGCGATCTCCCCCCAGGCTTCCTCAATGTCGGCGTCGGGGACGGGCCAGTGAATCTGGTACAGGTCAATCACATCCACCCCCAGCCGGCGCAGGCTGTTTTCCGCCTCCTGGCGCACGCTCCAGGCCTTGAGCCGGTTGGTGGCCCGGCGGGCGCCGGGCTCCCACACCAGGCCGCACTTGGTAGCGATGATCACTTGGTCGCGGCGGCCCCGGATAGCGCGTCCCACAATCTCCTCGGAGTGCCCCAGCCCATAGACGGCGGCGGTGTCAATCCAGTTGATGCCCAGGTCAAGCGCCTTATGGATTGCGGCAATGGAGTCGCGGTCATCCTGGGGGCCCCAACCCCATTCCCAATCGCCGCCGCCGATGGCCCAGGCGCCGAATCCGATCGTGGTCAGGTAGAGGTCCGTGTAGCCCAATTTGCGGGTCTGCATCGCCGTCTTCATTCCCTCCGTTAACAGGTGTTATCTCCAATTATACTGTCAGGGGCCCGAAAAGCGCAGCACCTGGCCGCACTCCCTTCCCCTCTTAGGGAAGGGGCCAGGGGAAAGGTCATCCCCTCCCTGTCCCTCCCCCATCCAGGGGGAGGAAAACCCGCGTAGCGGGTTTGATACAAGTAGCCGGAGGGATTCCATCCCCCGGCGGACTCCCCCCTTGCGGGGGAGGGGAGCAGGGTGACACGTGTGTCGCCCCTACAGGCGCAATAGTACAAGCGCGTTATTGTTGGACAATTGTCAAGGTGTTAAAAAAGAACTGGTTCACCTGATTTGTGGGGCCAGAAGGGGACGTCTGGCAACAGGCCTCAGGCACAGTGATTGCATCATGATGTTATAGACCCTATGCCTGAGGTGAGGGGGTGTGCATGGCGATTGTGCTGGTGGTTGATGATGATCACGAGATGGCGGAATTATTGCGATTGATCCTCCGCAGATATGGCTATGACACCCGCGTGGTGTTTGCCGGTCAGGATGCGGTCCAGGCAGTGCAGAACGAACGGCCTGACATCATCCTCCTGGATATTATGATGCGCGATCTGGATGGTTTTGCCGTCTACCAGCGCATTCGGGAAATCGCCGATATTCCGGTGATCTTTCTCACGGCCTATGACAGCCCGGAGAACAAAGAGAGGGCCCGTGAAATCGGCGCAGATGGATTCCTTGGCAAGCTCTTCTTGCGGGGCGATGTGCTCGCCAGGCGCATCCAGGCCACCCTGAGCGCCAGGCAAGGCAAGCCCGCAGGCTTGAGCCCGCCAAGGCGAGAACTGCTGCATTAGGGACGCTATATGGCAGGTGAGAAAATCCTGGTGATTGACGATAGCCACCCTATCGCCGATTACCTCAGCGGTGTTGTCCTCAAAGAGAGCGGCTACCAACCCCTGGTGGCCTATCGGGCGCAGGATGGGCTGAAGGCCTTTCGCCAGTCCTCTCCCGACCTGGTCTTGCTGGATGCTCAGTTGCCCGACCAGAATGGCCTGGAAGTCCTGCGCACCATCGCTGCCGAATCGCCCCATACGCCTGTGATTCTAATGACCGCCTTCGGCTCGGAGTCACTGGCGGTGGAGGCCTTCCGCCTAGGGGCGCGTGACTACCTGATCAAGCCCACCGAGGCCGCCGATGTGCTCCACGCCGTGGAACGGGCGCTCACCGAGACCCGCCTGCGCCGCGAGAAGCAACGCCTGACGCAGCACCTGGAACGCCAGGTGCAACGGCTCTCCGTCCTGGCGCGCATCGGCCAGGAGGTCACCTCGCTGCTGGACCTGGACACCCTGCTCACGCGCATCGTGGAGGCCGCCGTCTATCTGACACACGCCGAAGAGGGCTTCATCATGCTCCTGGACGAGCGCACGAATGAGCTTATCCTGCGGGCCGGGAAGAACCTGGGCGATAAGAGCGCCGTCCTGATGCGCGTGCCCGTGCAAGACACACTGGTGGGCACAGTGGTGCGCACGGGCCAGCCTCAGCGCCTGGCCGGTCACGGCACGCAGCGCGATTTCAAGCTCAAGACGGGCTATTTCGTCCGCGCCCTGCTGCATGTGCCCATCAAGCTAAAAGGGCGGGTGATCGGCGTGCTGTCGGTGGACCAGCAGAAGACGCGGCACGGCTTTACCCAGGACGATGAGTCTTTGCTGATGGCCCTGGCCGACTACGCCGCCATCGCCATTGAAAACGCCCGTCTGTATCAGGCGATCCAGCTCCATGCTATGGAGCTGGAACGGGCCAACATGGAATTGAAGGAGATGGACCGGCTCAAATCGCAGTTCATGCAGAATGTCTCGCATGAGTTGCGTACGCCGCTCGTCTTCATCCGCGCCTATCTTGACCTGCTGCTGCATGGCGAACTGGGGCCCCTATCGGAGGAGCAGCAGAAGGCCCTGAGCATCGTGACCGCTAAAGCGGAGGCGCTCACCAGCCTGGTGAACCAAATCACCACCTTCCACCGCCTCAAGTCGGGCCTGGCCGATCTCGGTGAGGTGCATCTGGAGGAGATCGCCCAGGCTTCGCTGGATGGGGCGCGGGAGGCGGCCCGCAAAGCGGGCATCGTGCTCCACAGCGAGTTCGCGCCCGGCCTGCCGCCGGTCTGGGGCGACGCCGCACAGTTGAGCCAGGTGTTTGACAACCTGCTCTCCAATGCCATCAAGTTCAGCCCCAATGGGGGCAATGTGTGGGTGCGCCTGCACCATGACCCCACCACAGGCATGATCATCGCTGAGATCCAGGATAAGGGCATTGGCATCCCGCGTGACCAGCACGCCCGCATCTTTGAGCGCTTCTATCAGGTGGACGGGACCACGACGCGCAAATATGGCGGCACAGGGCTGGGCCTGGCGATTGTGCGCGAGATCGTGGAAGCGCACGGTGGGCAGGTGTGGGTGGAAAGCGAACCGGGCCAGGGCAGCACTTTTTATGTCGCCATCCCCCACATGGTGGCGTCTCCCGAAGGGATATGGGCCGCGGAAACAGAGGCACGGGCCGCTGAGGATAACGAGAAGGTCGGGCAGACGGCGGATGATGGACAACAGGCGACAGAAGCAGTGGTCACAACTGGAAACGTCACCCTGAGCGCAGCGAAGGGCCTCTAAGCCGAGGTGCTTCGCCGGGCTCAGGGGCCCTGCGAGTTCCTGCGCGCTCAATTCTCCGTTATACGCTGCGTCCCTGCGCGGGTGACCCGAAAATGGTCAAAGTCGCGGGCGACGATAACATGGGGGAAGATGGCCTCGGCTTCGGCCTGCACCTCGGCCTCGCGGTAGCGGCGCGAGATGTGGGTCAGGATGAGCTGCCGCACGTCAGCGTCCCGCGCCAGGCGCGCGGCTTGCGCCGCCGTCAGGTGGCCGAACTCGCGGGCCATGTCCGCTTCCACCTCCAGGTAGGTGGCCTCAATCACCAGCGCGTCGGCTTCGCGCACCACATCCACCAGGTCATCCGTCTGACCCGCGTCGCCCACGTGAACCAGCCTGACGCCGGGGATAGCCGGGCCAAGCACCTGGTCCGGGTGGATGACACGGCCATCCGCCAGGGTGATGGGCTGACCGGCGACCAGCAGGCGTCGCTCCGGCCCGCGCGGGACGCCCAGGGCCTCGGCCACATCCGCCAGGAAGGGCCGGCGGGGCCTCTCTGCGAAGCAGAAGCCAAAACAATCCGCACCGCGATGCGTCACCGGGAAGGCGATCAACTGGAAGGTCTCGTTCTCAAGGATCACGCCGGGCTGGATTTCGTGGAAGGAAAGTTCAAACGGCGGGCGCGCCCCGCGCAACACCACCCGGTAGATCAGGTCATGCACCCGCTCCAATGTCCAACGCCCGCCCCAAATCTCCAGCCGGTCAATCGTCTCCCAGCGGCTGAAGGTGGACAACAGCCCACCCAGCCCCAGGATGTGGTCAAGGTGGCCGTGCGTCAGCAAGATGCGGTCCAGGCGTTTGAAGCCTAACCCCGATTTGAGGATCTGGCGTTGCGTGCCCTCACCGCAATCAATCAGGAAGCGGTATTCATTGTAGAGCACCATCTGAGCCGACAGGCCACGATGGACGGAAGGAGCTGAGGCTGAGGTCCCTAGAAAGACGATTTCAAACACCGGTTACGCATTCCATTCATGTGATGGGAATGAAAGACAACAGGCTATACCCCTATCATTACTCTATCCACACCTGCCCCGGTTCACCTTCCCGGCCTTCAACCCGGCAACGCACGTCCAGGAAATGTTGAACGACGTGGAGGACGGTGAGCAGATGCAGTGTGATACGGCAGGTGGTGAAGGTCGCTGGCCGGCCCGACAGAGCCAGAGGCAGGACGACCTGATCGGCCAGGTGCATCTCCAACGCCTGACCGCTGGCATGATAGGCCAGCAGGTCACGGCAGGCTTCCTCTGCGACCTGCTCTGAGGGCTTGCCCTTCTCGCCGAGCGCGGAGAAGCCCGCGCGCACATGCTCATACTCGGCAAAGAGAAAGAGGCCCGCGCCAATCCCTGGCCCGCCCTGGCATATCGGTTCAATGGAGGCGCGGAGGCCCTCGCGTTCCAGCAGTTTGCGCGCCCGGTCCGCCATCCGCTGCGGGATGTGGGCGGGCAGGTTGGACACCGCCGCGATGCCCCAGACGCGCCGAAGTTCGCCGCGCCGCGTCCAATCCAGGGTTGAGGACTGGGGGGCAGGGGGACGCCCGCGTCCCTGGATGTGAGCGTGCACCTCGCCCCCGCCGACAGGGTACCAGCCCCATTGGCGCAGGTCCAGCCTGGCCTGATAGCCGAGCTGGGCCAGGGTCGGCAGGTAGACATGGATGAGATAATGGACCGGCGGGCTCCAGGGGACATGGGTGCCGCCGCGCAAGGTCACATGGCTCGCACCAGCGGCATGGGACAGGGGCAGATGGATCGTCTGGAAGACCAGGCTCACCGCGCCAGCGCTGCCGCCCTGGCGGGCCTCGCGCACATCAAAGGCGTATTCACCGGGCTGGGGGGGCGCGGCGGGGCGGAAGACGAGCGTGCGCGAACCCAGCGCGTCGCCCTCCACCTCGGCCCGGCACACCTGGGCGGCGGCGCGGACAGCGGTGAGGTGTTGGGCCGCCAGGCCGGGGGTCTTACGCCCGGCACGGATATTCTCCACGCGCAGCGGCTGGCCGGTCAGCGCGGCCAGCGCCAGGCTGGTGCGCAGGATTTGCCCACCGCCTTCGCCATAGGAACCATCAATCGTGACCATCGGAAGACTCATACACCGCAGATATCTGGATGTTATTGGCGCGATGCCATTATAACGCGGTCGCGACGGCGGTCAACAGGAGCACGAGAATGCCACAGATGAAGTTGATCTGCGTTAAGCGCGCACGACGCCGGCGCAGCGCCGCGATACTGCCGGTGACCGTCTGGGATGGGCGGGTTTCAAGCAGCGCCAGCCGTCGCAGCGCAGGCTCTAGAGACATATTCATATACACAGAGACGGCGATCATGGCGCCGACGAGCAGGTGTTTGACCAGAATGACCCGTGACCACGTGTTGGTGAACTGGAGTGCGCCCATATAGTTCTTGTCGCCGACGAGCTGGATCATGCCGGTGACGATCAACACACCCAGGCTGAGGTAGGCCAGGGGCGTGAATCGCCTGTGGAGCGCATCCATCAACGCCGCGAGTTGGGGCGCAGCCAGTGTCCGCTGGGCCACCGGCCACACCACCAGCCCCAAAAGCGCCAGGCCGCCCACCCATACGATGGTGGCGATAAGATGGAGCCAGTAGCTGATCGCCAGGACGGGCACGCTGACTGCGGACACGCCGCCATTATACCGGCGCAGGGAGGCCGAGGGCAAGCGGCTATCGCCGTTTGCCAGGGTTGGTCATGGCGCTATGAGCACTGCCCAACGATATCTGAAGTGCCATAAGTTGGCCAGTAGGCTCAGCCACAATTCACCCGGCCGATGATAAAATTCTATCCAATCCAGGCTACGGCAAAGGCAGTGGTGATTGTGAGGTGAGTCAGCATTCTGCGATTGCAATTTGACATTCGGTTGAGTCTGAGATACAATCAATATTCCTATCAGGGCATAAGCATAGATACGCCTGGCTGTATCTTCACACAATGAGGGAAGCATTGGCGGTAGAGACCTCAGGCCCAAGACAACACCCGGCCAGTTCATCCACAGCGGAGAAAGTGCCTCTAGGGTTCGTGGAATGTCTGTCGCAGTTGCCTATAGATGTGCGGAAGAATAAATAGCTATAGAGGCTTACACAGGTGCGAAAGTGCGCCATCAGGGCTTCGGCGGCTTCGTATGGAGGCTGAATAGGCCAGTAGCTATGTGCTCTTGAAAGAGCTTGGAATAATCCTTTCTACGGGTAACAGGCGCGCCTATGAGCTTTCGCATTGTCGCAACTTCCGATAATCATCTCGGCCATTACCAACCCCATATGCCGACCCGTGTAATGGAAGAGCGTCGGAAGCGCCTGCGGCAAGCCCTGGGTCAGGCGATCGACTATGCAATTGAGGAACAGGCTCATCTATTGGTGCTCGCCGGTGATGTGTTTGATACCCCTAACCCGCGTAACTCAGACCGGGTTTACCTCGCTCGGCGGCTACGGGACTTAGAACGTGCAGGGGTGAGTGTTGTTGCAATTGGCGGTAATCATGATACACCACGTAGCGAAACCGAGCAGGGCGGTTATCCTCCCCTGACCATCTATGCTGAACTGGAAGCCCTAACTTTCTTTGATCCACTTTCACCTGATAACCCGGTTGTGCGCCCGGTCGTTTTCCAGGCGGGGGATCTCCGGGTCGCCGTTGGCGGCTTTACGCCGAACGTTAATCTTGGCATTGACCGTGACCCTCTGGATGGCCTCATTTTTGATGATCCCGGCGCTGACGTACGGCTCCTGGTGATTCATGCCCCAATTGAGGGCACTATCTATCCAGAAGCGAATGTAGCTATTATTCGCCGCTCTTCCCTAGAGCAGTTAAAGGATGTTGACCTGGTTATCGCAGGCGATATACACCGGTTTGCTTCCTTCAAGTTAGGGGACAGGCTGATAGTGATCCCGGGCGCTACAGAATGGATGGACTACGACAACTGTGACATGCACCCCGGCTTCGCTGCCATTGATATCCGCTCCAGAACAGATATTGCGATCACCCATAAGGTTATTACGCCTCAACCTCGCACCAAAATTGTCATCCATGCCCATGAATTGGAGCCTGATGATCCCACAGAAATCGTTCTGTCGCGCCTGAGACCTGAATCAAATCCTGATAAGCTGGTACGGTTAATCATCAAAGGAGTTATCCCCCGTGCCACTTATCAGAAGTTAAACCTGACCACAATTGAAGACCAAGCCCGCCGCCTGTTTTTCTTCTTTGAACTGGATCTCGGTCATTTGACAGTCCAATTTAGCCAGGATGGCAGGGTGGTAAGTACGCCGCGCCGTTCCATCCGCGATGAGATCAATGCTGTTGTCGATCATCTTACGCAAACGACTGATCAGGCCAAGCACGAGGTGCTCCAAGCAACAAGACGAGAACTGCTCTCAGCACTTGAAGAATTGGTTGAGGCCTGACCATGATCCGACTGACTAATCTGAAAGTCAACGGCTTCAAGCAACTACGAGATGTCAATCTCGCCTTTCCTATGCGCTGTTGTGTGCTTATTGAGGGGTTGAATGAGGCGGGAAAATCCTCTTTATTTGAATCCATATATACCGCCCTGTATGGCCGAGGGCTGGTCATGCGCGGGGGCGGTCGTGGTCAGATAGACAGTCTGATCGGCACTGGATTGTCGGAGGCTTATATTGAACTCGGCCTGTTATCCGGCGATGTGCGCTTACAGATCGAACGCTGGTTATACCGAGGTAGGCCTAATGAGGCTCGCTTGCTTATATTGAATCCTGACGGCTTGGTCGAGCAAGAAGTGCGCGGGGTGACCAGAGTCAACGAGGAAATCCTGGCTCAGTTGAACGGTCTGGATAGCGAAGCCTTACTACACTCATGCTTTGTACAACAAAAGAAATTGGGACAACTTGAAGAAGTGGGCCGCGATAGACGGCAGGCTATCCTGCTGAAACTGCTTGACCTTGACCGACTCATTCAACTCAAGGAGCGTTTTGTCTGGCGTTCCCGAGAAGAGCTGGGGCTTCAGACAGCGCAAGACAGGCTGCGGCTGGCTCAGTTAACTGGCTGTTGCATAGAGGCGAAACGGGAGTGTGAAGCTATCCAGAGGCAACTTCGCTTGGTGGAAGTCTATGAGGCACTGGACGAGGTGGATCGGCAGAAGGCAGTAGCTGAGCGATCATGGCAGCGGATGCGAAAACAGGCTTCTCTACGGGACCAATACGATGCGCAAATCACCTATATTCAGAGGCTGGATAGTATCGCTGAGCTTCTAGAGCGTATCCTGGAGAGCCGCAATTCTATCCATAACCGGACTGACGATATTTCTTCAATAGACCAAAAACTCAATGAACTAGCTCAAATAGAAAACGAGGTTCTGCCAGCACGAGAGGCCGAGAGGCATGACCTTTCAGCCTTGCTAGAACAGCTTACCGATCTAGCTTATCTGGAGACTGACTTGAAAGAATTGCAGGAGCGCCAGGGACGTCTCCAGGCACTTATCACTGAGGCAGAGGCACTGGAAAAATCCAGGCAGGAGCTCGCGGCTCTACAGGACGAGCTGAAGGTGGCTCAGCGCAATCATGACCAACTGGCTGCTCAGTATCAACGTGCTCAGCAGATTCAGGCATTGCACCGGTGGATCGAGGCGTTGCGAGGCCAGGCAGCCCGTCGTGGTTCAAATGAGATGATCAGGGAATATGAAGAGAGAGCCCAAGCAGCCCAAGAACGAGTAAAGATTCATAGTAACAAAGTGGCCTTGACTACCTGGCTCATTGCTCTAAACGCCTCTCTGCTGCCAATTGGTCTGGCTATCTTGTTGTTGATACGTAATCTTCCAGGAAGCATCCTGGGCGGTTTATTGATTCTCATGGGCTTGGTCGGTGTATTGGTACTGCGTCCCAAGCGCCAGCAAGCTCTAGCTGAGCGTAACGCTGCCCTCACTGAGGCTATGAGCTACGAGAGAGAGGCCCGGGATGAGCGCATCAGGCAGGAAACACTACTGGGGAAGGAAGTGCCTGATTTAGAGGAATGTCGGGCACGGCTTCAGGCGCTTGGCCTTAATGAACCTGAGGGCCTCGCGCTAGCAGAAGCACTTATAGCGCAGCTAGAAAAGGAGCTGCCTGAAGGATGGACACCTGAAAAGTTAAGTGATGCTCTGAAGCAAGCCCGTGAGAAAGCACACCAGCTGGACGTTCAGGTCGCCCGGCTCACTGGGCAGATACAAAACAAGGAGCAGAATATCATAGGAGACCTTGCCAGTGAGGGCCTTGCAGATATACAGGCTGCTCAAGAGGTTCAGATCGGATTAGAACAGAAAGCTTTAGCTCTCCGTGAGCAAATTGAACAGACCTGGCGCGCTAAGGGTGATGTTCTGGATCATTATAGTCTGCCTCGTAATGCGATCACCGCCCAGCGGCAGGTCGAAAATCGGTTGAGTGCGCTTAATCAGGAGATCTCAGACCTAAAGAGACGACTTGGGCAACGTGTGACCCTACAGGCAGATCGTGAGCGCCTGTTGAAAGAGATCGCAAACTATGAGCAGCGCATCACGGCTTGGTACAAGCAGCTAGAGGCAGAAATTGCAGCCACCCAATTCAAGAGAGCGCCCGCAGGCGAGGAAACGGAGGGTGAGTTCCTCAAAATGATTCGTGTTGAACGAGCCAGATATGACTTATCGCATATCCAGAGAAAACGCGAGGAAGCGGCTGATGCCGCCTCAAAAGCTGAGGCTGATGCCAGGCGGGCCGAGGAGGAGGCTGAGTCACAACTATGTTCTGCCAGACAGATACTTTACGAGTTTGGAATTGAGAGCGAAGATCCTTTGGACCGTCATACAATAGTCCGGCTGTTGCCCGACTTCGGGGCTCTAACAGCCGCTGACCGGCAGCGCCTGGAACAGCAGAAAGTCGAGGCTGTGGGTCGCCTCCGCAGCTATACTGATCAGGCTCAGCAACTGGAAGACAAATTGCACATTAAAGGCTCAGACCTGGACGAGGCGACCTGTGCTGACGAGGTAAAAGGGCTTAAGTTACGCAAAGCTATCTGTCAGTATGCTACGTCGATCCTTGACCGCGTTCGGGACAACATTCTTCAGGCGGTCTTACCGAGCACGTTGGATTATATGCGCATGATGTTGCCTCTATTGACTGCGGGACGCTATCACGATGCTGAGCTTGATGATGAGACTTATAAGATCCGGGTTTGGGATGCAGAAGCGCGCGAATACATAGAAAAGGAGATCTACTCCGGCGCAACACAAGACCAGTTTTCATTAGCGTTACGATTGGGCTTTGCACTGGCTGCACTCCCTCAAGAGAGGGGCACCCGGCCCGGGTTTATCTTCCTTGATGAGCCTACTGCCGGCTTTGATGGGCAGCGGCGTAGGGCACTTATTGAATTACTCACCCATGGTGAACTGGCAGAGCGCTTTGAGCAGATCTTCTTGATTGCCCCTGATGGAGCATTTACTGACAATCCCTTCCCACATTATATTCGTTTAGACAATGGGCGAGTCGTAGCAGAAAATTTGAGCCAGACAGCCAAAGGTTAGTGTATTCCTTGAATGCGAGGATAGCTGGCCCCCTGCTCCCTGGAGGAGGGGTGGCTGCTCTATCTAAGGCTCCTCTACCGCCGTTCGCCCAGGCCCTGGCGCTGGGCCAGCAACGCCGCCTCCACCCGGCTGCGCACCTGCAGCTTCTGCAGGATGTTCGTCATGTAGTGCTTGACCGTCTTCTCGCTCAGGAACAGCTTCTGGCCGATCTCGCGGTTGGTGTGCCCCCGCGCCACCAGCTCCAAAATCTCCCGCTCGCGCTCGGTCAGCTCGTCCAGGCCGCTGCTTTGCTGCGCCTGTCCCATCACCGAACGGGGCCGCGCCATCTCCATCAGCAAACTGCTGGCCATCGCCGGGGCCACGTAAACCTCGCCGTTATATACCGCGCGCACTACCCGCTGAAGTTCCTCCCCAGACACGCCCTTGAGCAGGTAGCCGCGCGCGCCCGACTTGAGCGCTGTGAGCAGTGCGTCCTCGTCCTCCGAGACGGTCAGCATGATGATACGGCTCACCGGCACGGCATCGCTCAGGGCGCGTACCGCCTCCAGCCCGCTGCCCCCCGGCATAGAGATGTCCAGCAGGATCACATCCGGCAGCAGGTCAATGGCCTTGCTCACCGCCTCGCGGCCATCCTGGGCCTCGCCAACCACCGTGATGTCACTGGCCTTGTTCAGCGACTGAATGACGCCTTGACGAAACAGGGGATGATCATCTACAACGAGCACACGAATCGGATCGCTCATTCTTCCCATCCTTTCAAGGGGATGCGCGCCCACACCTGCGTCCCGCTTTGCGCCGACGAGGTGACCTGGAAACTGCCGCCGAGGACCTTGACGCGCTCGCGCATACCGGCCATACCGAGATGACCGCTGGGCAGGTTGGTGTCCCCATCCAGCTTCGCCAGGTCAAAGCCGGGGCCATCGTCACTGACCATCAGGTTAACAAAATTGTCTTCCGGCCATAGCCGCACCTGACGCGAGGCCCCCAGCGCATGGCGATAGCTGTTATTGAGCGCCTCTTGAATGACGCGATATAGCGTGATCTTAACCGGCAGCGAAACAGAGCGGCAGGCTGAATTGTCCGCAAAGCAGGCCGGATCGGCCTCAAAGCTCACCTGAGTGCCGGTCTTGCGCTCGTGGTCGCGAACCGCTTTCACAGCGACCTCAAGCAGGGTCAAGGCCTGCAGCTCCGGCAGGCGCAGCCCGGCGGAGATGCTGCGGATCTCGCGCAGCGAGCTTTCCAGCGCCGATTTGACGATGGCGAAGTCGTCGGCGCTATCCGGATCGCCGGTGACGTCGCGGAGGGCGTCAATATGCAACAGCGCCAGTGCCAGGTCCTGGGCCGGGCCGTCATGCAGGTCGTGGCTGATGCGGCGCAGCAGCTTCTCATTGATCTCGGTGGCGCGGGCGGCAGCCTTGCGCACGCGCTCGTCCAGCAGGCGGTTCTGGATGAACAGCGCAGCCCGTTCGCACAGCACCTCCAACAGGTGCATCTCCTGGGGACGGTAGGTGCGCGGGGTGCCTGTGCCCACATAGGCCAGGCCCAGCACCTCGCCACGGGCGCGTAAGGGGGCCCCCAGGATGGAGCGCAACCCGCGAGCGCGGCTGTGGTCGTCGGCGAGTTCAGGCGCACGGGCGAGATCGGGTATCTGGGTGGCGCCCTCGCTGCTCAGGATCAGGCTGCTCCAGCTCCCCGGATAGCTGACCGGCGGGATGTCCTGCGTGGCAGGCGCACCGCGCACCGCCTGGGTGACGAGGGCCTGACGTTCGTCAAATAGCAAAATGGCGCCCACCTCAGCGCCAATGGCTTCGCAGACACGATCCAGCAACGCGCCAGGCAGGTCGCGTGCACTCAACGCCGAGAGAGCGGAATCCGTGATGGACTGGAGCGCCCGCAATTCCTCCACGATCTGCCACAGGCGGGCCTGCTGGCTGCGAATGGTATCACTGGCGGTCTTGACCAGGCTGGCCAGCGAGCCGAAGATCAGCGCCACGCTGAGAACCACAGCCAGCCAGGTGCGGCGCTGCGCTGCGGCAAGTTGGGCGCGCAACTCGTCCGTCGTCTGGTAGAACTCCGAGGCGCCGATGATCGCGCCGGTGCTCCGGTCATAGAGGGGTGCATAGGTCTCCAAAAGCTCCGTGTATCGCGCCCGTTCCACGATGTTCTCCTCATCGCTGAGGTCGGTAATGTCGGAGGTGACCTGGCCAGCCAATGAGCGCGCCAGTTCGGGTTTGATGGGGAAGCGCTGGCCGATCAGTTCCGGCAGGGTGCTGTACACGACTGTGCCGTCCGGCGCCCAGACTTTGAGCAGGACGATGTAGTCACCTGAGGCGACATCTTGCATCAGCGCATTGAGCATCGCGGTCTCTTCCTCAGGCAGGGGGCGGCCAGCCTGGAGGTCCTGGAGGTGCGGTTCAATGATCGCGTCTACATACAGGCTGCTGACCACAGAAGTGCGGTGCAGGATGCCTTCGGTGATCTCCTTATTCATCCACCAGCCGGCAGCGACCCCAGCGCTGATCAGGATGATCAGGCTGAGCGCCAGGAAACGTTGAACCAGGCTCAAACGCGCGAGGAGTCCTGCCACAGCATCTACTGCCCCAGAGAATTATAGCACGCCATCAGGAGCGATGGAATCGGACCAAAGTCGCTAAATGGTGCACCTAAAGTCGCACATTTTGTCACTCTATGCTACACTCCCTCTGATCCTTCAGTAGTCAGCAGTCAGTTGTCAGTAGTCCGTAGGGGCGCAGCTTACCCCCCACCCCAGCCCTCCCCCACAAAGGGGGGAGGGGGTGAGGCCCTTCGCTGCGCCCAGGGTGACATTTTGAAATAAGTCTTACCGAGATGACCACACTACTTGTACGCCACGCTGACATTCTGGTGACGATGGATAGCGAGCGCCGCGAGATCGCCGACGGCGGGCTGTTTGCCCGCGATGGGGTGATTGAAGCGGTGGGCGCAACGGCAGACCTGCCGGACACCGCCGATCAGGTCCTCAACCTGGGCGACCATGTCGTCCTCCCCGGCCTGATTAACACGCACCACCACCTGTACCAGACCCTGACGCGGGCCGTCCCTGCAGCGCAGGATGCGGACCTGTTCGCCTGGCTGAGGACGCTTTACCCTATCTGGGCCCGATTGACCGCTGAGGCGGTCTACGTCAGCGCGCTGGTTGGCCTGGCCGAACTGGTGCTCTCCGGGTGCACCACAACCAGCGATCACCTTTACCTTTTTCCCAACGACGCCAGGCTGGACGATGAGATCCGCGCGGCGCAGGAGCTGGGCGTCCGCTTCCACGCCAGCCGGGGCGCGATGTCGCTGGGCGAATCCCAGGGCGGCCTGCCCCCAGACGACGTGGTGCAGGACGAAGAGGCCATCCTGGCGGATTGCCGGCGCGTGATTGAGACCTATCATGACCCCAAGCCTTACGCCATGACGCGCATCGTGATCGCGCCCTGCTCGCCCTTCTCGGTCACACCGGCCCTGATGCGGGCCTCGGCGGAGATGGCCCGCGCTTACGGCGTCCACCTGCACACCCACCTGGCGGAAACGCTGGACGAGGAGCGCTTTTGCCTGGAGCGTTTCGGGCGCCGCCCGGCGGAGTACGCCGCCAACCTGGGCTGGACGGGCGAGGACGTGTGGTGGGCGCACAGCGTCCACGTCAATCCACAGGAGATCGCCCTGTTGGCGCGGACGGGCACGGGCGTGGCTCACTGCCCGACCTCTAACATGCGTCTGGGATCGGGCATCGCGCCAGTGCGGGCCATGCGCGCCGCTGGCGTCCGCGTCGGCCTGGGCGTGGACGGCAGCGCCAGCAACGATAGCTCACATCTCCTGGCCGAGGCCCGGCAGGCACTGCTCTTGCAGCGTGTGAACGAGGGCCCTGGAGCGTTGGCCGCGCGCCAGGCGTTGGAACTGGCCACGCTGGGCGGGGCGGCGGTGCTGGGGCGCGATGACATCGGCGCGCTCGTGCCGGGCCGGGCAGCCGACTTCGCCGCCTTCCGCCTGGACCGGCTGGCCTATGCCGGGGCGCTGCACGATCCGGTGGCGACGCTGGTGTTCTGCGCGCCACAGCAGGCCGACACGGTGGTCGTCAATGGCCGCGTGGTCGTGTCTGAGGGCCGGATCATCACGGTGGATATGGGGCCGGTGATTGAGCGCCATAACCGGCTGAGCCGCGAGATGGTCGGCAGCCTGTAGGGGCACGATGCATCGTGCCCCTACTTTCAGTAAAGGAGCGCTATGGTTGTAGAAAACTGGCGCGCATGGGAGGCCCTGCGGAGGCAGTTGCTAGAACGCGACCCGCATCATTTTCACCTGTTCTCTGAAGGCCGGCATTATGGAAGCTATGGCCGCTATTACCGCGCTCGCGCCGCACTGGATGGCAACGCCAGCCTGACCCAGGGGATCATTGTGAAGTGGGTGGACATCGCCTTTGAGCGCCTTGACCGCGTGTTGATGGACCTCTATTGGAGGGCCAGGCCCACGTCGCCTGAGCAAATGCGGCAGGCCGATGAACCCCCCGCCAGCGCGGCGGAGCAAGACGCCCGGCTTATTGAGCGGCTGAACACCGACTACCCTGCCGGGTGGGAGGGGCGCTATGCGGTCATCGCAGAAGGCGCGGTCCAGGGGGCCTACACCACCGTGCGTGAGGCCCACTCATGTGTGGCCTCGCTGAAGGACGTGGGCAACCTGTTCATTGTCCAGGTCGGGCCGCCCCGGCTGGAGGGCGACTGGTACATCAAAGAGGTGGAGGCGTTCTATAAGTACGGAGGGGCGAATGGATGATCTCGTAACCGAACTCCACAGGCGCGTTGAGGCCCGGCGCGATCAGATCGTGGCCTTCTTGCGCCAGATTTGCGCCATCCCCAGTGTGGATGGGCAGATCGGCCCGGTGGGCGAGCGCATCGCTGAGGAGATGCGGGCGTTGGGCTACGACGAGGTGCGCTTTGACCGCATGGGCAACATCCTGGGGCGGATTGAGGGCGGCCTCAGCGCCAGCGGTGCGCGGCGGATTCTGCTCTACGACAGCCACATTGATACCGTCGGCGTGGGCGATCCGGCGGCCTGGGCCTGGGACCCGTTTGAGGGCAAGGTGGAGAACGGTATCCTCTACGCGCGGGGCGCGTGTGACGAAAAGGGCTCAACCCCCGGCATGGTCTATGGTCTGGCGCTGGCCCGTGACCTGGGGCTGCTGGAGGGCTTCACCGCGTATTACTTCGGCAACATGGAGGAATGGTGCGACGGCCTGGCCCCCAACGCGCTGGTGGAGGTGGAGGGCATCCGGCCTGATTTCGTAGTGATCGGCGAGCCCACAAAGATGCAGGTGTATCGCGGGCATAAGGGCCGGGTGGAGATGAAGGTCGTGGCCAAGGGGCGCTCGGCCCATGCCGCCTCTAACTGGCTGGGCGACAACGCCATCTACAAGATGCTGCCGGTGATCAGCGGTATCCGCGACCTGGACGCCCAGTTGAAGGCGGACCCGTTCCTGGGCAAGGGGACGATCACGGTCAGCTCTATTGAATGCCGCACGCCCTCCATCAACGCCGTGCCGGACGAGTGCACCATCACGATTGACCGGCGCATGACCTTCGGCGAGACGAAGGAGGAGGCCATCGCCCAGGTGCAGGCGCTCCTGCCGCCGAATGACCCCTCGGTCCATGTTGAGGTGCTGTTCTACGACACGCCCAGCTACACCGGCTTTGTGTTCCCGGTGGACAAGGTCTTCCCGGCCTGGGCGCTGGAGGAGAGCCATCCGCTGGTGCAGGCAGGCCAGGCGGCCTGGCGGCGGCTATGGGGCGACCCGCCGCCAACGGGCAAGTGGAACTTCTCCACGAACGGCACGTACTGGATGGGCAAGGCCGGGATTCCGAGTATCGGCTTCGGGCCGGGCGACGAGGTGTACGCGCACACGGCGCTGGACCAGGTGCCGCTGGATGAGGTGGTGCGGGCGACGGCCTGGTATGCGCTGTTGCCGGGGGCGTTGCGCCAGGCGATAGCGCCTTAGACCCGTTGACCGCCTTTTGACATCCCCCCTTGCTTGGGATAAGATCGTGAAGCATGTGAGAGCTCTACAATCACAGGGAGGACGATCCAATGCAGACCGACCTGCGTGGACGTGATTTCATCGCGGATACGGATTTCTCCAAAGAGGAGATTGAAACCGTCCTGGATGTGGCCTGGGAGCTGAAGCGCAAGCGCGCCCTGGGCGAGCCTCACCCGCTGTTGCGCGATAAGACACTGGCGATGCTGTTCTTCTTCTCCAGCACACGCACGCGCGGCTCGTTTGAGGCGGGCATGGCCCAACTTGGCGGCCATGCCGCGTTCATCGAGTCGAAGACGACGCAGATTGCGCACGGCGACACGGCCAAGGAGATCGGCGAAATCCTGGGCCGCTATTATGACGGCATCGCCATCCGCCACGTGGACTGGGGCGTGGGCAACGCCTATATGCGCGAGGTGGCGAAGTACAGTCGCGCCCCCGTGCTGAACATGCAGTGCGACATCTATCACCCCTTCCAGGCATTGGCCGACCTGATGACCATCATGGAGAAGAAGGGGCGCAACCTGCAGGGGCTGACAGTGGCAGTCTCCTGGGCCTATGCCGCCAGCTATCAGAAGCCCATCTCGGTGCCCCAATCGCTCATCCTGCAACTGACCCGCTTCGGCATGAACGTGCGCCTGGTGCACCCACCGGAATACCGGTTGATGCCAGAGATCCTGGATCAGGCATCGGTACAGGCGCGCCTGAGCGGTGGCACATTTGAGATCATGGACGATATGGACGAGGGCTTCCACGGCGCGGACGTCGTCTATCCCAAGAGCTGGGGCTGCCTGCTGACCACCTCCGACCTGGAGGAGTCGGCGCGGATCGGCAAGAAGTACAGCGATTGGATCACCGATGAGCGGCGTATGGGGTTAACCGCGAAGGATGCCATCTACATGCACTGTCTGCCCGCCGACCGGGGGATTGAGGTGACGGACGCGGTGATTGACAAGCAGACAGGGCCAGGCTGGACATCCGTGGTGTACGATGAGGCGGAGAACCGCCTGCACGTGCAGAAGGCGGTTATGGCCTTGACCATGCGGTGAAGGATAGTTTTCAGCTATCAGCGTTCAGCGTTCAGCTTTTAGTTGAAAGCTGAACGCTGACGGCTAATAGCTAAAAGCAGAAGGGTAGTGAAGTGCATGATTCTGGAGGAGGCATGGAAATCGCTCGTAGCCTCGGCCTGTTCATTATGGCGGGTCTGGCAGAGATCGGAGGTGGCTATCTCGTGTGGCAATGGCTACGTGAGAGTAGAGGCGTTCTACTTGGAGTCCTGGGCGGCCTGATTCTGTTTCTCTATGGCGTGATTCCCACCCTCCAGAGCGAGGCGGCGTTCGGGCGGGTTTATGCAGCCTACGGCGGCGTTTTCGTCGTGCTTTCGCTATTGTGGGGAATGGGGGTTGACCGCTGGCGTCCCGACCGCTTTGACCTGCTCGGCGCGGCCCTTGCGCTCGCTGGCGTAGGCATAATTATGTGGGGACGGAAATGGTTTTGATAGAGATGCCCAGGTAAACGGGGAGAAGATCGTGCCTGAGCGCAAAATCGCCGTCGTCGCTATCGGCGGCAATTCCCTGATTAAAGACCCCCAACATCAGACTGTGCCCGACCAGTACGCGGCTACGGTGGAGACCTGCCAGCACATCGCTAACATGATCGCCGCAGGCTGGGACGTGGTTATCACGCACGGCAATGGGCCGCAGGTGGGCTTCATCCTGCGCCGCTCGGAACTGTCCCTGCACGAACTGCACCCGGTGCCGCTGGACTCCATTGATGCCGATACCCAGGGCGCTATCGGCTACATGATCCAGAAGGCGCTGTATAACGAGTTTCGCCGGCGGGGGATAAAAAAGCAGGCAGTGACGCTGGTGACACAGGTGCTGGTGGACCGCGACGACCCGGCCTTCCGCCACCCCACCAAGCCCATCGGCAGCTTCATGGACGAGAAGACGGCCAGGGAGCGGCATGAAAAAGAGGGCTGGAACGTCATTGAGGATGCCGGGCGCGGCTGGCGGCGCGTCGTGCCCTCGCCCCGCCCGCGCCGGATCATTGAGCGCGATGCCATCTGGACGCTGCTGGATGCCGGGTTCACAGTGATCGCCGTCGGTGGCGGCGGCATCCCGGTCATTGAGGATGAGGAGGGCAACCTGGTCGGCGTGGAGGCCGTGATTGATAAGGACTACGCCTCGGCGTTGCTGGCCAGCAGCATCCAGGCTGACCTCTTCCTGATCTCCACCGCCGTGGAGAAGGTCGCGCTGAACTACAAGAAGCCCAACCAGGTGGACCTGGCCCGCATGACGCTGGCGGAGGCGAAGACCTACCTGGCACAGGGCCACTTCCCACCCGGCAGTATGGGCCCCAAGATTGAGGCCATCATCAGCTTTCTGGAGCAAGGGGGCAAACAGGCCCTGATCACCAACCCGGAGAATCTGGAGCGCGCACTGGCCGGGGAAACTGGCACATGGATTATCCCTTAAACGGAAGGAGGAATACCCTTGCACGTCGTCGTCTGTACCAAACTGACCCCTGACACCACCGCGAAAGTGACCGTAGATGAGCGCGGTGTGGTCAGTTGGGGCGATGCCAAACTGGTGGTCAACCCCTGGGATGAGTACGCTATTGAGGAGGCCATCCGGCTGAAGGAGAACCACGGGGGAACGGCCACCGTCATCTGCATGGGGCCAGAGGACTACAAAGAGGCGCTCAAAGAGAGCGTCGCGCGCGGCTGCGATGAGGCCGTGTTGTTGTGGGACGAGCATATGGCCGGCGCCGACACACTGGCAACGGCCACCGTCCTGGCCGGGGCGGTCCGGAAGATGGGCGATGTGGATGTCGTCCTCTTCGGCAAGCAGGCCATTGACGGCGACACCGGCCAGACGGCGGCCCACGTCGCCCGCAGGCTGGGCTGGCCACAACTCACCTACGTCTGCAAGATCCGCCAGATCGATCCGGCGGCGCGGACAATTGTCGTAGAACGGCTGCTGGAAGAGGGGCGGCAGGTGGTGCAGTCGCGCCTGCCCGCCGTGATCAGCGTGGTCAAAGACATCAATGAGCCGCGCTACCCCTCGTTCCTGGGCATCCGCAAAGCGGCCAGGCTAACCATCCCGGTGTGGACCACCGCCGATCTGGGGCTGGCGAGCACGCAGGTGGGGGCCGCCGGTTCGGGCGTGCGTTGGCCGCAGATCCTGCCGCTCCCGCCGCGCGGCGGCCAGTGCGAGTTCATTGAGGGCACGCCGGAGGAGCAGGCGCGCATCCTGGTGGACAGGCTCCTGGCCGAGAAGGTCATCTAAGGAGGGCCCCATGAGCACAAACGATGTTTGGGTTTGGGTAGAGCAGTTCCGGGGGCGCGCCGCCATCCCCTCATGGGAGGCGCTGGGCCAGGCGCGTCGTCTGGCCGACCAACTGGGCTCGCAGGCGGTGGCCTGTGTCTTCGGGCACAACGTGGAGGGTATCGCCCAAGAGAGCATCGCTCATGGCGCAGATCAGGTCTTCCTGGCGGATGACGCCACGCTGGCGGAGTTCCGCGTGGAGCCCTACGCGGCGCTGTTGACCCGGCTGGCGCAGGAACATCAGCCGGGGATCATCCTGGCCGCAGCCACGACACGCGGGCGCGATACCCTGGGCGCTGTAGCCGTAGACCTGGAAACCGGGTTGATGGCCGATGTCATTGCACTGGACCTGGAGAATGGCACATTAGTGGCCACGCGCCCCGTCTATGCGGGCAAGCTGATCGCCAAAGTCATGTGCCCGGAGCGCAGGCCGCAGATGGCTACACTGCGCCCACGGGCTTTCCCGCGTCCCCAGCCTGATCCCTCGCGCAATGGGGCGATCGTCACCGTCCCACCTGCCCTCAGCGAGGATCAGATCGCCAGCAAGGTCATTGACTTCCTGGCAGAGGAGGGTAAGGTCAGCCTGGCCGACGCCAGCATCATCGTCTCTGGCGGGCGCGGCGTGGGCGGGCCGGAGGGCTTTAAGCCGCTGTTTGAACTGGCCGAGGTGCTCGGCGCCGCCGTAGGCGCCTCACGCGCCGCCGTAGATGCGGGCTGGATCCCCTATGCCCATCAGGTGGGCCAGACCGGGCGCACTGTCTCGCCCGATCTGTACATCGCCTGCGGTATCTCCGGCGCGATCCAACACCAGGCGGGCATGCGCACCGCCAAAGTGATCGTGGCGATCAATAAAGACCCGGAAGCGCCCATCTTCAAGCTGGCGCAATATGGCATTGTGGGCGACCTGTTCAAGGTGGTCCCCGCGCTGACGCAGGAGTTTAAGAGGAGGCTGGGGAAAACCTAAATACAAAATACAAAGCCAAACGTCAAACGTCAAACGTGACCCTCATCGCGTTTGACGTTTGACGTTTAAGCATTAGCGGATCGCTTTCTCCGTCTCTTTATCAAAGATATGGATCTTTGACGTATCCAGGGCGACCCCGATCCGCTTGCCCACATGGGCGCGGGTGCGCGGGTCCACACGGGCGATAAATGTCTTGCCCCCTGTGATCAAATACAGGTAGACCTCGCTCCCCATAAGCTCGGTCACGTCCACCTCGGCCTCCACGATGGCCGGGTTGATCCCCGGCGGCGTAAACTCCACATCGTGGATGTCCTCCGGGCGGATGCCGAAGATGACCTGCTTACCCACATAGGGTTTATAGGTCTCCACCCGATCATCGGGGATGCGCACACGGAAGGCGCCCGTATCAATCCAGACCTGCCCATCCTGGGCGACCAGCGTGGAGTCAAAGAAGTTCATGGCCGGCGAGCCAATGAATCCGGCCACAAAGACATTGCCCGGCCTGTCGTACAGGTTCTGAGGCGTGTCCACCTGTTGCAGGATGCCATCCTTCAGCACAGCGATGCGCGTCCCCATAGTCATGGCCTCCACCTGGTCGTGGGTCACATAGATGAAGGTCGTGCCCAGTCGCTGGTGCAGCTTGGAGATCTCCGCCCGCGTCTGGACGCGCAGCTTGGCATCCAGGTTGGAGAGCGGCTCGTCAAACAGGAACACTGCCGGTTCGCGCACGATGGCGCGACCCACCGCCACGCGCTGGCGCTGACCGCCGGAGAGCTGACGAGGCTTACGGTCCAACAGATGCTCAATCCCCAGGATTCGGGCGGCCTCACGCACGCGCCGATCAATCTCCTGGCGCGGGTACTTGCGCAACTTGAGGCCAAAGGCCATATTATCGTACACGCTCATGTGAGGGTAAAGCGCGTAGCTCTGGAACACCATGGCAATGTCCCGGTCCTTGGGCGGCACATCGTTGACCACGCGATCCCCGATCAAGATACGGCCCTCGGTAACGTCCTCCAGCCCGGCCAACATGCGCAGCGCTGTAGATTTACCGCAGCCGGATGGCCCGACCAGCACCAGGAACTCCTTGTCCGCCACATGCAGGTTCAGGTTGTTGATCGCTACCACGTCACCGAAGCGCTTGGTCACATGATCATAGGTTACACTGGCCATCAGGACACCTCCTCCTAGAGAGAGGATCAAACCCACCTATGTAAGGTTGTAGCACAAAGCGATCAGGCTGTCAAATGTCCCAACACGCCCCTTAAAACAACCCCAGGCCGCCTGACAAAAGCGCTGACTGCTGCCCCAGGCTCAGCGTGGCGCACAGGCTGAAGGCTATGGCGAACATGAATCCGAGCAACCCCAGGACAAACGACAGAACGAAATAGACGAGGCCGACCCCGCCCAGAACCAGCCCGGCAGTGGCCAAGCCCTCGCCCGCATATATTCCGGGCTTCTGGCGGATTTCATTCCGGGCCATGTAGCCGGTGATCAGCGCAATGACCCCGCCCGGCCCCACGCACAGCGTCAGGCCAAGGATGCCCGTCACCAGGCTGGCGATGGCCAGCGGGTGCGTGGGCGGCGCGGCAGCGGGGGCTTGAAGTGAAGGTTGCTGCTCAGTCATGGTCAGTTTCCTTTCTGCGTCCCTGCTCCTTATGCCTTCACCCGCTCCAGCAGCCGCCGCAGAGCCTCCCCCTCCGCCGTCAGGCATCCACTCTGACTGAGGCCCAACGTCGCCAGGATGTCCTCCATCCCCCGTCCTTCGTCCTTCGTCCTGAGCAGCGCCTGGCCCAGTTCGGAGCGCAACAGCATCTTCAGGTCCTCTTCATAGACCGAGCCGACAGGCTCATCGCGTTCAATGCGCCCATCGCGCATGTGCAGAACGCGCCGCGCCCGGCGGGCTACTGTGGGGTCGTGGGTGACGAGCAGGATAGTTGTGCCCTGTTCGGCGTTCAACTTCGCCAACAGGTCCATGATTTCGGCGCTGGCAACACTGTCCAGGTTGCCGGTGGGTTCATCAGCCAGCAGGATGACCGGGTTGTTCGCCAGGGCGCGGGCCACAGCCACCTTTTGCCGCTGTCCACCGGACAATTGCGCGGGCAGGTGGTGAAGCCGGTCGCCCAGGCCGACCAGGCGCAGGAGTTCCTCGGCCCGTTCGCGCCGCGCCCGGCGCCCCAGGCCCTGCCCCTGCATGGGCACCTCCACATTCTCCAGCGCGGTCAGCGTGGGAATCAGGTTGTGCAGTTGGAAGACAAAGCCCACTGTGCGGGCGCGGAAGTGATCAGCATCGCGCAGCCTGGTCAGGTCCTGCCCGGCGACGACCACGCTGCCGCTGGTGGGTTTATCCAGTGCGCCCAGGATATTGAGCAGGGTAGACTTGCCGCAACCGCTGGGCCCCATCACGGCCACGAACTCCCCTGCCCGCATGGTGAAGCTGACGCCATCCAGCGCCCGCACGCCCTGCCCATCCCCGTAGATCTTGACCAGATCGCGGGCCTCTACAACCACCGGCGTTGCCATATGGCTCATCCTCCGCCTTCCATCCTTCATCCTTCGTCATTCGCCGCTCACCGGTATATCCACAAACGCGGTCATTCCCCAGGCGATGCGCGGGTCCATCTGCTCCAACTCCACCACAGCAACGTAGTTCACGCCGCTCTGGCCGGGGGTGGACATGGGCGCGATGCGCGTCACCTTACCGGAGAAGGTCACGCCGGGGAGGGCGTCAAAGGTCACAGTGGCCAGGCTGCCTACACTGACGCGCACAACATCAATCTCGCTTAGGTCGGTCGTCTCCACTCGCAACGTGGTTACATCACCCAGCACGATCGCCGGTTGTCCGGGTGTGGCCACCTCACCGACATGGACGAACACCGTCCCCACCGTGCCATCAAACGGCGCCACCAGTTGCGTCTTGATCAGCGCAGCGCGGGCAGCCTCCAGCGCGGCCTCGGCCTGCGCCACGTTAGCCTCCGCCACCGCGATCTGCTCCCGCGATGGGCCCGCCTGGAGCAGGGCCAGTTGGGCCTGGGCCTGCTGGACCTGGGCCTCTGCTGTGGCCACCTGTCCCTCGGCCTGTTGCACCTGGGCGCGGGCGATGGCGATGTCGGCGGCGCGCGCCCCGGCCTTCAATTCCTCATAGTGCAACTCGGCGATGCGCACGGCGACCTCGGCCTGTGCCACCGCAGCCTCCGCCGTCTCAATCTGGCCGGGCGTACTCGCCGGGTTGCCCTTGATGGCGTCACGGGCCGCCTGCGCGCCCCAGAGCTGGTCCCTGGCCTGCTCAATCTGTTGCCTGGCGGTCTCCAGCTCGCGTGGGCTGGGCCCGGCCAGCAGCTTGTTCAGGTTGGCGCGGGCCATCTCCAGGTTGGCCTGAGCCGTCCTCAGCCCGGCCTGCGCAGCAGCGACCGCAGCCTCTGCCGCCGCGATCTGCTCTGGACGCGGCGGGGCCTTGGCGCTGTCCAACTGGGCCTGGGCCACTTTGAGCGCGGCCTCGGCCTGGGCCACCGCAGCGCGGGCATCGCTATCATCCAGCCGCGCCAGCACCTGCCCGGCGCTCACCTTGTCGCCCAGGCGCACGTTGACCTCCACAATGCGCCCGGCGACCTGGAAGCTCAGGTTGGCCCAGTGCGCCGGCACCACTTTACCCGACACCGAGACGGCTGGCGTGAAATCCTCTACAACGGGCGTAGGGGACGGCGTTGCCGCCGCCTGACTGCATCCAGTGACCAGGGCGGCAATTGCCCATACGCTCAGGAGTCTTCCTGTCAGCTTGATCATCTCCCACCTCAATTCCCTTGATCTTATAGATAATCCGTTGAGTACCTCGCTACTCATACCGGAGTGCCTCAGCCGGGCTGAGGTTGGATGCGCGCCAGGCCGGATACAGCCCCCCCACCGTCCCCAGGAGCACGCCCACAGAGAGCGCCCGGCCCATCAACTGCGGGCTGAACACGATCTCCAGCCAGCCACCCAGGCCGGGAATGCCCTTGAGCAGGCCATTCACCCCCAGGGCCAGGACTGCGCCAATCGCGACTCCCAAAAGGCTTAACACCAGCGATTCTTCCAGCACAAGGCGCAAAATCTTGCGCCGCCGCCACCCCAGCGCCCGCAACGTGCCGATCTCGCGGGTGCGCTCAAACACGCTCATCACCATCGTATTCATCATGCCGATACCGCCCACCAGGATGGCCAGCAGGCTGATGGCCGCAAAGATCGCCTGGGCGTTCTGCATATCCGGCAGCGTCTCGCCGAACTCCGCCGTGAGCGAAGCGGCCACCTCTGGGAAAGCGGCCTCAATCTGCGCCCGGATGGCCTCCGCCTGGTCCGGGTCGCTCACCTTGACACTATACAGGCTCACCTGCTGGGGCTTGCCCCACATCGCCTGGCCATCGCGCAGCGCAATCACCCCGCTCTGGTCCTCCCAGATAACGCCGGTCTCATAGATGCCCACCACGCGAAAGCTGGACTCACCCAGGCGCATGATTTCGCCCACGCCCAGGCCCAACGCCTCCGCTGCCTTCCGCCCCAGCAGGATCTGGCGCGTGCCGGTGAGCGGCTGGCCTTCCACCGCCTTGAAGTGGCGGATGGCATATTCCGCCGGGTTGAAGGCCTGCAGGATGAACAGGGGCAGCTTCTCCGTTTGGGCCACGCCGAAGATCATGCCGGAGACATAGCGCACGCCGGGGAAGTTCGCCAGGCGCCTGCCAATGCTCTCGTCAATCGCGCTGTAGCCGAGATCCGAGGCGTTCTTCTGCCGCAGGATAATGTCGGCTTGCGTGCCGGCGCCAAGCGTGGCAAGCTGCCTGATATAGCCTTCGGCCAGGCCGCTCAGCGCGATCACCGCCATCAGGCCGATGCCGATACCGGCCAGCGTCAGGAGCGTGCGTGTTTTGCGCCGCCACAGCGATCGCAACGTGGGAGAGCCGGGCAGGCGGCGGGTCGTGCCCGTGCCGGCACCGCCCTCATAGCGCAGCGCCTCAATCGGCAGCAGGCGCGCGGCCCACCAGGCCGGATACACGCCGCCCACCGCGCCCAAGGCGAGCGCCACGACCATCGCCTGAAGGATCAGCCCCAGTGAGAGACGTCCGCCCAGCCAAGTGAGCGCCGGTTGCGAGGCCATCCCTACGACGCCCAGGGCGCCCAGGGCGCAGCCGACCAGCCCGCCCAACTCGCCCAACACCAGGCTCTCCCCCAGGATCAGCCCCATGATGCGGCGGCGGCTCCACCCCAGGGCGCGCAGCATGCCGATCTCGCGGGTGCGCTCAAACACGCTCATCATCACCGTGTTCATCATGCCGAAGCCGCCGATGATAATCGCCAGGAGGGCCAGCCCCCAGGCGAAACCGCGCACATAAGCGATCTCTTGCTGGGTCTCGGCGGCCTGGCTGGAGGCCACCGCGTCGGCATTGGGCAGCACGCGCTGGAGGCGTTGCTTGACGCGCTCCATCTGGTCAGGGTCTTTAAGTTTGATCTGGAAAGCGCTCACCTGGCGGGGCTTTTGCAGGAGCGCCTGAGCATCGGCGAGCGAAATCACGGCTGCCGCCTCCTCATAGGCCGAGCCGGTCTCAAAGATACCGGCGATGCGGAAGGCCGAGTCGGTCAACCGGATGGTATCGCCGACCTTGAGCTTGAAGTTCTGGGCAGCGAGTCTGCCCAGGAGCAGCGGGCGACCATGGCCGCGCCACTCGGCCAGGCTCTGCCCCTCCACAATCTTAAAGCGCGCTATGGTGAAGCCGTGTGGCTCGTGACCGAAGACATAAAAGTAGGGCGCGCCCTCGGTGGTGACATTGCCCACCAACATGCCGACGACGGCGCGAACTTCGGGCATGGCTTGAATCTGTTCGGCGGCGGATTGGGGCAGGGCGCTCAGGGTGATGTCAAAGGAGCCTTTTTGCGTGACGATGAGGTCGGCGCCGCTACCGCCCAGGGTGGCGGCATAGCCTTCGGCCAGGCCATCGGCCATGGCCCCCAGCATGACGATGGTGGCCACACCGACGGCAATGCCCAGGATAGTGAGCAGGCTGCGCGTCTTCCGGCGCGCCAGGTTTCGCAGGATCATGGCTGCCACTCCACTCGGCCATAGCTTGGATCCTTCCCCTGACTTACACCAGCGGTGTATTATAATCCACTTTCGTCCCCTGTCCAGACACCTACCTGACGCAAACCTGACAGCGGGATATGGGCCAGGCCTGGAGCATCATGGGTCTAAAGTCTAGCCCCCTGCACAGGGATCAGGAGTGAGAGCCCGTTCAGCGCTTGTACGCCTGCGCTGCTCATGCTATCATCAGCGCATGAGCGAGGGCATCGGCATCAGAATAGCCCTCGGCGGAGGCGCATGACTTGGCAGATTGGAAGCTGACCATCCTTCACACCAACGACATTCACGGTCGCCTGGAGCAGATGCCTCAGTTGGCGACGCTGATCCAGTGGGAGAAGGCCTCGCTGCCCGAAGGCGCACACGTCCTGCTCCTGGACGCCGGGGATTCCAGTGAGTATTCCACCTGGGAAAGCGACATCACCAAGGGGCGGGCGAACTTTGTGCTTCTGGAGGCGATGGGCTATCAGGCGACGACGCTGGGAAATAGCGAGGCGATGCAGTGGGGGCGCGAGGCCCTGGCGCGGCTGGTGAAGAGCGTCCATCTGCCCGTGCTCGCCGCCAATCTGCTGGACCGGCAGACGGGGGAACTGGCCGTGCCGGGGCTACAGACGCATACCTGGTTTGACTTTAACGGCTTCAAGGTGGCCGTCCTGGGGGCCACGGCGCCGATAGCCGGGGGGTATGAGCGCTTCGGCCTGATCGCCGCCGACCCGGAACCGATCCTGCGCCGGTTAATCGCCCAGGTGCGCGCTGAAGGGGCCAGGCTGGTCATCCTGCTCTCGCACCTGGGCTATATTCCTGACGAGCAACGCATAGACCCGAACTTCGTGGGCGACTACCAGCTCGCGCCGCGCCTGCCAGGGCTGGATGTGATCATCGGTGGGCATACCCACTGGGTGTTGGAGCAACCGGTCAGGGTCGGCAACGTCATCATCGCCCAGGCGGGCGAATTCGGCCATTACCTGGGGCGGTTGGATTTGAGGCTGGACGAGGCCAGCGGCCGGATCGTGGAGTTCCAGGGGCATCTCATCCCCGTGACGGCGGAGACGCCAGCGGAGCCGACGATCGCTGCCGTGCTTGACCTGGTGCGCGAAGAGGCGGCGCGGCTGCTTGACCAGGTCATCGGCGACGCCGCATCGCCCTTGCCCGCCGCGACCGGGGCCGAATCGCCGCTGACCAATCTCATCGCGGATGCGCTGTGCGACATCTGCCGGGCCGATCTGGCGGTCTTCTTCAGTGGCTTCGTCGCCTCCGGCCTGCCTGCCGGCCCGATCACCCGCCGCGCACTCTACCAGGCGCTGCCCGGCAGCACCCATGTCACCGCCGCTCAGGTGACCGGCGCGCAGATCTGGCGTATGGTGGAGAAAATGCTTGCCCCAGATAAGGTCGCGCAGAAGGCGGAGGTCCTGCGCAACCAGCGTCCCCTGGGCCTGCCTGCGGTCTCTCGCGGGGTGCAGCTCACCTATAATCTGGATGCGCCGCCCGGTTCTCGCCTGATCCGCCTGACCCTGAACGGCGAGCCGATAGCGCCGGAGCGGACCTACCGGCTGGCGAGCACATACTATACCTTGAATGACCTGGGGGATGTGCCGGAGTATGGCTATGTCGTTTTGGAGGCGGGCCAGAAACTTGAACTCATTCGCATTGAAAACGTGCTTTGGGAGATCATGGAGGATTGGGTCAAGACGCAGCCGCCGCTGCGCGCCCAGGTGGAAGGGCGGCTGGTGGCCCTCCGGTAGGCGATTGCCCCTCCAATCGCCAGCCCAAAGCTGCCCCTAAATTGCGGGTGCATTCCACGTTGGGGGCAGCCCTGCCCTGACCCTGAGCCGAAGCCCTGACCCTGAGCGCAGCGAAGGGGAATGGGCGCGCCTGGGGGGAGGGAAAAACCTGTCGCCGATTAGAAATCGGCGGCTTCTCCCCCGGCGGGCTGGGCGCCATGCATGGCGCCCCTCCGGTCGCCGGCCCAAAGTTGCCCCTAAATTGCACCCACCTTGCGGCGTGCCTTGACAGTCACCCCAAACCGGGTATAATACTTACGCAGTGGGCCGCTAGCTCAATTCGGCAGAGCAGCTGACTCTTAATCAGCGGGTTACAGGTTCGAGTCCTGTGCGGCTCACCTGAGGTTGTGCCTGGGAAATCCACTCGTGCTTCCCCCAGGAGTGCACGATGTCCCAGCTACAACTCCCATATATGCCGGTCCTCCCAGAAGCACAAGACCCGGGAGAGACCGCTTTGGCACGTCCCAAGCCAGAACCGCTGATTTTTGAAGTCCTCCGCCGTCAGGACCTTGACCTGCACCTGCACGACTTCCTTCTCGACGTCCAGGCCGCCGGCTGCAGCCCAAAGACCCTCCGCTTCTACCAGCAGCGCCTCGACCAGTTCACAGCCTGGCTCAAGGAGCACAACGTACACTCCGGCCAGGACGTCACCCCCACGCACATCCGCGCCTTCCTCACCGACAAGGCGCAGGAGCACACCCCAGGCGGTGTCCACGCCTACTGGCGCGCTATCCGCGCCTTCGTCGGCTTCCTGGTCCGCGAGGGCATCCAGGAGAAGAGCACCATCGAGCGCATCCGCCCGCCCAAGGTTGACCAGGAGATCCTCGACCCTGTCTCCTTAGACACGGTCTCCGCCCTCCTCGCCACCTGTGATAAAAGCGAGATCGGCCTGCGCGACCGCGCCATCCTCCTGACGCTCCTCGACACCGGCGTCCGCGCCGGTGAACTCGTCGCGCTGAACGTGGGCGACGTGGCCCTCTCTACAGGCAGCATCACCGTCCGCAAGAGCAAAAGCAGGCGCGCCCGCATCGTCTTCGCCGGCAAGAAGACGCGCAAGGCCATTTCCACCTACCTTCGTGCTCGCGGTGACCCGGGCCCCACCGAGCCCTTGTTTCTCACCTACCCCTTCAACGGTGCTGAGAGCGGCCGCTTCACCTATGAAGGGCTGAAACAGGTCGTCCGCCGCCTCCGCCACCGCGTTGAAGCCAGCGGCAGCGTCGGTGACCAGCCCCTCCGCCTCGACGCACGCCAGGAGGGGCTGAAGCCAGGATGTCCGGGTTTCAGCCCGTTCGTCCTCCAGGAGGCTGATCTCCAGGATAGGCCCGTGTTGGGCAGCCACTGCCCCGGCGACGGTCACCGCCTCCCCGGCTGGCCGCACCTGCGTCAGGTCGGCCCCCACCCAGCGCACACTCCCCCGAAGCGCTTGCAGCCAGGCCACCTGCACCTGTCTGGCCCGCTCCCCTGCCGCCTGCACCTCCCGCTAGACGGTTGTCTTGCTCAGAAACCCACCCGGTGCGCTCAGCGCCTCCTCCACCCCAGCGTAGCTGAGCCCCCACAGATAGCGCAGCACGGCGCATCCCTTCAGCCGATCGGCATGCTGGGCCCGGCTTCCCCCCTGGGGAGAGAGGCGGGACGTGCGCAGGCAGCGCAGACACTGCCAGCGCTGGGCCTGCACGCCGGTGTACTGCGTGTCCCGCAGGGGCTTCTGGCAATGCCGCTGATAGGGTTTGAGGTACTGCCCAGCGCAGTATGGACATCGCCGTGGCGTAGCGACCTGTTCCGGCTCCACCTGGGGAATAGGCACCCGCAAGCGCCTCTCCCACCTCCCGGCTGAGATACACCTACTCTACCTCTGTTTCCCCAATCCCGGAACAGTCACTCGGATTCATTCCATTGACAGGGTGTAGTACCTATGCTATTATTGTAGTACAAATGAACATGGGTACTACATATCAGTACCGGGAGGTTGAGACCATGAGAGAGCGCTTGACTACAGTAACCAGAAAAGGACAAATTACCCTGCCGGCGGAGATCCGCCATGCTTTAGGCATCCAGGAAGGAGACAAAGTGGCGGTGGCGCTGGTTGAAGGAGACGAGGCTCAGGTCGTCCTTAAGCCGGTGAAGTCCGTGGCTGAAATGACCTATGGCTCAGTTACGCCCCGCAAGCAGCCAGAGGACTTTAAAGAACTCAGGCGGGCGTTTGCAGAAGGTGTCGCCGAGAGCGTCATGGCTGAAGACACACCCGGCGGCGAATCATGACGACTCGCTTCCTTGACACCAACATCTTTCTGCGTCATCTGACAAAGGATGACCCGCAGAAAGCGCGCGCTTGTTTTGCTCTCGTAGAAGCTATCGAGCGAGGGAGACTTTCCGCCTGGACCTCGGACCTGGTCATTGCGGAACTGGTGTTTGTCCTGTCCAGGAAAGACACCTACAACCTGAGCCGCGAAGTCATCCGCGATATCCTCCTCCCGCTCATCAACCTGCCAGGGTTGAAACTTCCTCATAAGCGCATGTATCATCATGTCTTTGAACTCTACACCAGCCTGCCCATCGACTATGTCAACGCCTATCACGCCGCCCTGATGGAACATCGCGGACAACTGGAGCTATACAGTTACGATACGGACTTTGACCGCATCTCAGGGATTACGCGCCTGGAGCCCTGAGTACCCGTCGCAAAATTCACCCGGTTATGATGACTATTGAGGTCATCCAGATCACCAGGGGAGGTCGCTTACACCCACTCTCAGCCTACCCGTTCGGCCCTATTTCGCCCATGGGCTTCGTTGAGCCGCCGATAGCCTTCGTATGTCACGTGCGGTGAGCGCCGCCGATCAGAACCTGCGCCTGCAGCGGGTGGCGGCCCTGTTGGGGGTGCTGGGGCGGGGCGTGCGGGGGGTGAGCGCGGCCTGTTCGGTCTTCGGGGTCAAGCCGGGCCCCAGGACGGTTGACCTGGCAAAGAGCTATGGAGCCTGGTTGGGACAGGCGATAACAGGACAGTACCCAAGCCGCCATTGAAGCCAGTGCGCTCCACTACCGCCAGTCACCGCCGACGCCGCTATGCTTTGTTGCGCGTCTTGCACCTGCTGTGAGGTTAGCTGACTGCGGCTCAGGCAATGTCCAAACTGCGCGTGAGTGTTCAACCTTCCACCCTGAATTCGCTCAAGGAGGGCGTGACTGAGAACAGATTATACTCATAGAGATCTCAGATAGACCTCGTACAATCACTGGCGGGGCTACACACACTATCACAGCCACAGATTGTACGACTTTGGAATGATTTCTCTATCAGTTGCCGTGCCTTCGGCCCACTCATCGGGAGCCAGTGCCAGGGCGATTACCCGACAGTTGGTCATGTCCCGGAACTGGCTGAAGTCTCCGCGACCGACATGCGAGCCTGGGGCGCGAACCATCCTGCCATGTGGGGTGGTAATGTGAGACAGAGTTCTCCGTCCTGGCTATATACCGGCTCTAGCCGCCCCAGCAGATCTATCCAAGGCTCACCGGCCCTGGCGTATGGCACCGCCACGTTCACCTCCGCCGCCCTCTCCCCGGCATTGAACAGCGCCAGCACCTGCTCGTCGCCCCATGTGCGCAAGAAACCATAGCTGCCTGTCGCATCGTCAATCCAAACCGTCTCGACTTCACCCAGGCTCAGCGCGGGGTGGGCACGGCGTGCCCGGATCGCGGTGCGATAGAAACCTGTGAGTGTTTCGTCAGGCGCATCCCAGGGGAATGCACGGCGGCTGTCCTCGGCGTATTCACCCTCAAGCCCGGCTTCGTCACCATAGTAGATCATCGGCACACCGGGGTGGGCCAACTGGAAGGCGACGGCGAGCCGGTGGCGGGCACGGTCGCCACCGCAAAGGGTGAGCAGGCGCGGCGTATCGTGTGAGTCCAGGAGATTCACCTGAGCATGGAAGGCCGGTTCGGGTGTGTCACGACGCAGCGTTTCCAGGCGGTCGTCGAGCTCCGAGGGGCTGAGCTGGCCGGTGGCATAGCCGACGACGCTGTAAGCGAAGCGGTAGTTCATGGTCGCGTCGAAGGTATCGCCGACGAGACGCGACGTGGCATCGCCCCAGTCCTCGGCAATGAGATAAACATCGCTCCTATCGCTCCGCAGGGCACGCCGGAAGCGGCGCCAGTATTCATCCGAGATCCAGGGCGTCACGTCCAGCCGCCAGCCAGCGATACCGCTCTTCAGCCAGTGGCGCGCCACCCCCTCTGGGCCAAAGAAGAACGCCTCGACCTCTGGGCATTCGACGAACTCCGGCATCTCACGCACGCCCACCCAGCCGGTGTACTCGTCGGGCCAGCGCTGGAAGTCAAACCAGCGATAGTAGGGCGAGGTCTTGTCCGCCTGGGCTGCCTTGAAGTAAGCGCTCTCGCTGGAGCAATGGTTAAACACGCCGTCAAGGACGATGCGGATGCCGCGCTGCGCAGCGGCAGCCACCAGCGCGTGGAAATCGGACTCGTCGCCGAGGCGCGGATCGATGCGAAAGTAGTCGAGTGTGTCGTAGCGATGGTTGGTGGGCGCGGCGAAGATCGGCGTCAGGTAGAGGCAGGTGATGCCCAGACCGGCCAGGTAGTCGAGCTTACTGAGGATGCCGGGCAGGTCGCCGCCGAAAAAGTCACGTCCCTGCGGGGGATGCTCCGGCCGCTCGCCCCAGCGCAGGTAGCGCGGCTTACGGCCATACACATGCCCCCCCCGGCGCACATTGGCCGGGTTGCCTATGGCGAAGCGGTCAGGAAAGATCTGATACATCACCGCACCGTACACCCAATCGGGCGGGCGGCTGTGGGGCGTGTAGACCGCGATGCGGAAGTCGCGCTCCTCCCAGACGCCGTAAACCGGCTTGACCACCCCCTCGACCTGGCGGCGCTCGCGCAGGAGGCTGCCATCGGCCAAAACGAAGTGGTAGGTGAGCACGGTCGGTTCGCTGGGCAACAGGATCTCGGTATGCCAGGCATCAGGCTGCTCGCCAGGGCTGAGTGCGACCCGCCAGACGAGGTCACGCCGCCTATCCGTCAAGACCACTTCCGGATCGCTGCCGGGTGGTGCCTGAAGATCGAGCCGGACACGGGTGGAGATCGGGGCGGCGGCAGGCGGGATGTGGGGCAGCCGCCCCTGGCGCAAGCGCCGGGCAGCGGCCAGGCTGATGCTCTCCATATCCACTTCCTGCCTCTAGCCCTTGACGGCACCGCGAGTCAGGCCGCTGATGAGCTGGCGCTGCAGCACCAGGAAAATCAGAACGATCGGCAGCGCGCCCATGAGCGCTGCGGCCGCGAAGACCCCCCATTCCCGCGTGTACTGGCCGCGGATAAACAGCGTCATGCCGACTGCCAGGGTGTAGGTTTCGGTGCTCTTGAGCATCACGCGGGCGAGCAGGAAGTCTGAGTAGGTGCCGATGAAGCTGAGGATGCCGATCACCGCCAGGATCGGTCGGACGAGCGGCAAGAGGATATAGCGGAAGGCCTGAAAGCGGGTCGCCCCATCAATCAGGGCCGACTCGTCCAGTTCATGTGGAATGGTATCAAAATAGCCCTTCATCAGCCAGGTGTTGAAGCCGAGCGCCCCGCCGCTGTAGATCAGGATGAGCCCGCCATGCGTGTTCAGGCCCAGCCAGGGAATGATGTTGCCGAGCTGTTTCAGCAGCAGGAAGAGCGAGACCAGCGCCAGGGTGTTGGGGAAGAGTTGCACGAGCAGGATGGCCAATAGCCCGGCGCGCCGCCCACGGTAGCGCAGGCGTGAGAAAGAGTAGGCCGCCAGCGCCGTGAGCGTGACGATGATCGCAGCGCTGATTCCGGAGACCTTGATTGAATTCCACAGCCACAGCACAAAAGGGTGCTGTGGATCGTTGACCAGCCGCAGGAAGTTATCGAAGGTCGCCTGGCGCGGGATCAGGCTCTGATTGACAAGCGAGTTGGCCGGATCCAGCGCCGCGCTGACGACCCAGGCGATCGGGTAAAGCGCGTAGAGCGCGGCCAGCACGGCAATAATGAGCTTGATCCCCAGCCCCACACGGCGCTCTCGCGTCATGCTCGTGGTTAACCTAGACATTCTCCGAAATCTCCTCCAGTGCTCGGGTGAAGCGGAAATTCAGGACGGTAATGGTCATGACGATCAGGAAAATGAAGACCGAGATCGCCGCTGCGAAACCATAGTCGGAGCCGCGCCCACCGGCAAAAGCCAGGCGATAGGTATAGGAAAGGAGGATGTCGGTCTGCCCCGCCGGCGTCGCGGTGCCGGGCGTGGGTGGCCCGCCCTCGGTCACCAGATCGATCACAGTGAAGTTGTTGAAGTTATAGGCGAACGAGCCGATCAAAAGCGGGCCGACCGCCACCAGGAGCAGCGGTAGGGTAATGTAGCGGAACTGCTGGAAACGGCTACCGCCGTCGATCTGGGCGACTTCATACAAATCCGAAGGAATGGACTGAAGCGCGCCGAGGGAGACCAGCAGCATGTACGGGTAGCCGAGCCAGGTGTTGACGAGCAGGACCGCGATCTTGGCCAGGGTGCCATCGCTGAACCACTGGGGCGAGATGCCAGTGAAGCGCTGGATAGCCAGGTTGATCGGCCCATAGTAGGGATTAAGCAGCCCCACCCAGACGAGGGCGCTGATAAAGCCAGGAATCGTGTAGGGAATAATGGCGAGGGTGCGGAAAACACCCTTGAGTGGCAGGCGCTGGTCGTTCAGCACGAGCGCCAGGCCCAGCCCGACGCTGAAGGTGAGCAGCACACTCAGCCCGGCGAAGGTGAAGGTCCAGATGAAGACGTTCAGGAACGGGCCCTGGATCTCGGGGTCGGTGAAGGCGCGCACGAAATTGTGCCCGCCGATGACGGCGGCGAAGCCGGGCGATAAGGTGGTGCCATCGGGAGCGGTGAACGTCCCTTGCTGGGGGCGGTAGACCGTCCCCGTCTGATGGTCGACTAACACGTCGCGGGCGGGGTCGTAGCTGTACTTGCGCCGGGCGCGCGGCGCAGCGTCGAGCGAGGCGATGTGGACCGTGTCCTCGCCAGCTTTGATCGTCAGGTTCTGCAACTCAGACAGGTACTGGACGACCTGGATGCGGTCGAGCTTGACGTATTCGCCGATATTGTGGGGCAGCCCGTCTGCGTCGAGAGGGCCGAAGCGCGGGTCGTCCGGCTGGACCGCTACCAACCCCGCTTCCGGGCTGCCAAGGAAGCGCTGGCCCTGTGGGTCGGTCAGCCAGAGCAGATAGCGGCCAGCGGGGGAGCGATAGGCGCGCCAGGCGAAACTGGGGCTATGAGGCGGGGTGTAGTACTCCTGCTCGAACTGGGCAACCACCTGTTCCTTGGTGAGCAGGTGGCCGTCGCTGTAGTTCGTGAACGCGATGTAGAAGGTGTAGAGGGCTGGATAGACGACCAGGAGCAGCATCAAGAGCAGCCCCGGCGTCAGCCAGCGCACCGGGTAGAGCCGGTCGGAGAGGAACACCCCGTTGACGAGCGCAGTGACGGCCACGAGCGCGCCAGCGGCCACACTCGCGCCGTCCCCGGCCAGGGTATAGGCGAAGCGCAGGGCAACGGCGTCGATCAGCGCCAGCGCGGCGAGGGTGAGCCCCAGGCGGGTGAGGGTGGGTGGTGCCCCGGCGCGCGGGGCACCACCCAACAGTCTACTGGCCGATCTTCTGACGGATAGTAGCGGCTGCATCTTTCATGGCTTGTTCGGGGTCCTGCTGCTGCTGGAAGATGAGCGTGATCGCCTTGCCCCAGGCCTCCCACACCGCCGACATCTGGGGAATGGCGGGCATGGGGTCGCCATCGGCAGCGCTCTCCGCGAACACCACCAGGTCCGGGTCCTTCACCTTGTCGCGCAGTGGCAGCCAGGCGGGCGCAGCCGGCACGGCCTCATACAGCGCCTGCATGGCTTCATCCGTGGCGACGAACTCGGTCAGGAAGGTTTGCGCCAGGAGCTTGTTCTTGCCGAAGGCGTTGATCATGAAGCCCTGGACGCCGACGAACGGGCGCGGCTTCTGCTTCATCATCGGGATCTTGGCGATGCCGTAGTTGATCTTCGAGGCGCGCACGTCGCTGAGCGCCCACGGGCCGGTGATGAACATGGCACTCTTGCCCTGCTTGAACAGGTTCATCATCAACTCATAGTTGACGTCCTTGCGCAAGATCCCGCTCTTGATCAGGCTATCCAGTTCTTTGGCGTAGGCCAGGCCACCGGGGCTGTCCAGGCCCAGGTCCTTCGGGTTGTAGTTGCCCTGGGCATCGCGCCCGAAGATATAGCCGCCGAAACCTGTCAGGAGCGGATAAGTGTGATAGGGATCGCCCTGCTGCATCACATAGCCTTGCTCGACCTTCTTCTCGTCCTGCAGTTTCTTGGCGATGGCCTTCAACTCGTCCCAGGTTTTGGGCGGCTCAGGCACCAGGTCCTTGTTGTAATAGAGCGCAATCGCCTCGGTATTGTAGGGTAAGCCGTAGAGCTTGCCCTCATAGGTGAAAGCCTTGATCGCCACCGGGTCAAGGTTCTTGGCCTTATCCCCCAGATCGAGGGGGGTGAGCAGGCCGTTGGTGACCAGTTCACCCAACCAGTCATGCGCGCCGATGATAATGTCGGGCCCTTCGCCCGCCGGGCCGGCGATCTTGAGCTGGTCACGGACATCGCCGAAGCCCAGCTCCTGCACGGCCACCGGCACATTATACTTCTCCGTGAACTTCTTGCCCAGGCTCTCCATCATCTTGACGCGCCCGCCATCCACCCAGATCGTCAGCGTGCCCTCTTTCGAGGCCAGCGGCTTGACGGTGGGGGTGGCCTGGGGGGTAGGGCTGGCAGCGGGTGCACGGGTCGGCGCGGTTGTGGCCGGGGCCTGGGCCATGGCCGTCGCCGCTTCGGTGGGGGCCGCGGTGGTCGTGATGGCCGGCGCCTGGGTCGGCAGGACCGGCGTCGGCGCAGCACCGCCACCGCAGGCGGTGCTGATCACGGCCACCATACTCAGGAACAACAGGGTCTTTTTCATTGAACTCTCCTCCTATTTGTCAGGATATTGCTCCTCCGTCGGGGAGCGCTGCAACGCGTTCAAAGGGATAGCCCTAGGGTTGCCAGGTATAATAGGGGGTATCCGCCGTACCGCTCGCCGGCGTGGTGAAGCTGTGATTGCTGCCCCCTTCCCAGATCACATTGCCGGCGCCATCGCGCTTGATGAACTTGAACTGGATCGTCCTGTTGGCCGGGACGCTGACCGGCAGGAACCAGTCCGGGTAGTTGGGGTTGAAGAAGGGAAGGTAAGGCTTGCTCGGATCCCAGTTATCCAGTTCATACACGTCGCCGGTCACGTAGATGTTCTGACCGAACACCGTCGTGGCGTTCTCATGGAAGGTGACCTGCACCTGGGGCCCACTCAGCACCTTGTAGGCAAAGGCATTGCTCGTCTGGCCGCTCTTCACGACGGTGACATTGGTCATCCCGGCTGCAACCGAAGGCACCGTGACCTTGATCTCATCGTTCGCCCAGCACAGGACAGTCGCCGGGGTGGTGCCGAAGTTGACGGTGCCGGGCGTGGTGCCGAACCCCTCCCCATCAATCGTGACGGTGTTGCCTGCGCGGCCGATCGTCGGGCCAACGGCGCCAATCTGAGGCGAGTTGGTAGCGGCATTGCGATACTGCCAGACGCTGACCTCGAACGGGCCGAGAGCGAAGGGCGTGACAGCGCCGCCGCTGCCGACCGTAATGCTGTTGCCGGAGAGCAGGCCGCCCAGGTAGTCGCTGTACGTGCCAGCGAGTAGGTTGGTGAAGAGACCGCTGATGTTGTAAGTGGTGGCGCTGCGGTTGAGCGCCACCAGAACAATGTCGTCGAAGAACTGCCGCTCGTAAACGAGCACGTTAGCGTTGTCCCAGCGGAAGGTCGTCGGGCCGTAGCGGATGGCAGGATTGCTCTTGCGCAGATCCGAGAGCTTTTTGATCAGTTGATAAGCGGTTGTGGTCTGACTGAAACTGGTCATCCACTTGCGCCCGGCATCACCGTTCTCACCGGTCATGTACTGCTCGGTGCCGTAGTAGATCACGGGCGTGCCGCGTGAGGTGAGCAGAAAGGCCAGCGCCGCGTGGAAGATCCCCTGGTTGGGCTGGATCGTCGCCAGGCGAGACTTATCGTGGCTGTCGAGCCAGGTCACCGCGTCGTTCTCGTAGGTATAGTCGTTCGCGGTGTAATTGATCATGTTCTTGAGGTCGGTCATCGTCTTGCTGAAGTCGCCGAACACGCTGCGGGCCGTGTTGGCGAACTCGAAGTCCAGGATTTGAATGCCCGTCCGGTCCGGCGAGGTGCGGTAATCGTCGTACTTCGGGTCAGGTGTGCCGATGAAATACTCGCCGAAATGGAAGGCCGGGGTCGTGGCATTGATGTGGTCGGCGAAGGTCGTGCGGAAGGCGTCGCTCTGGTGCAGCGTCGCGTCGTTGCGGATACCATCCACGCCATGGTTCAGCCAGACATCAACCGAGTCGTTCAGGTAGCCGACGACGGTTGAGTTTTCCTGCGACAGGTCAGCCAGCTTGGTCAGATCGCGGAACTCGTAATCGAACTTGCTCGTCTGGCTGTCGAGCCGGGGGCCCATATGGTGGAAGAGGCCCAGCGTGTCGTTATTGTAGCGACCCATCAACACGCCATTGCGGTAAAATCCCGCGTTCTCGGCGCTATCGGTATGGTTGGTATGGTTAGGTGCGTAGTCAATGACCACCTTGATGCCGTTGGCATGCGCCGTGGCAACCAACTCATCGAACCTGGCCCAGGTGCCCCAGTGCTCATCCGGCCGGAAGAAGTCCTTGGCCCAATAGCCATGATAGCCATTGTAGTAGATGCCGTTCTCCGGGTAAGGCTGGTCAAGGTTGTCATAGGGCGGCGTGATCCAGATAGCCGTGATCCCCATGTTCTTGAGGTAGGCAATGTTGTTGATGATGCCCTGCCAGTCGCCACCGAAGTACTTATTGATATCCGTATGGGTGGGGTCATAACTGTTGGCGAGGTGAAGGGGGTTATTGTTCGTCGCATCGCCGTCGGAGAAGCGGTCGGTGAGCAACTCATACATGGTGTCAGATTCATAGTTCGCCTTGTTGCTTACATCGGTGCTGTTGCAGGTGGGCAGGGCGTAAGCCGGCGTTGGACTGAAGGCCTGCCCCTGGAACAATAACGCCAATATCAGCGTGGTTAGGAGCAGAGAGTATCGTGCACGCTTGTACATTTTTGGTTCCTTCTTACGTTCTCCGATTTTCTGATCAGCGGGAGAGCCGCATTAGCGCGTTGTCTCTCTGAGGACGAGCTCGGTGGGCAGGAGCACCCGCTCAGGGGCACTCGTGCCCTCCAGGGCGGCGACGAGAAGCTCGGCTGCGGTTCGCCCCTTTTCCACGATAGGCTGATGAACGGTTGAGAGCGCCGGCCGGATCAACTCTGCCGATGGAATGTCATCAAAGCCAATAACCTCGATATCCTCCGGTATGCGTAGTCCCCGTCGCAACGCAGCCTTGACGACACCGATCGCAATAGCGTCGCTGACGGCGAGCACTGCGGTTGGGCGCAGGCCAGCGTCCCAGGCTGCATTGAAGCTCTGCTCACCGCCCTCCACCGTGCTGAAGGAAGGGAGCAGCCAATTGTCGCGCCAGGCGACCCCAGCGTCCCTGAACGCGCGCTGGTAGCCGCGCAGGCGCCGCCCGCCGACGCCGTAGTACACATGATCGAGATGGGTATAGGGGGTCTCGAATGTCAGAACCAGCACATCGCGCTGCCCGTGGGCCAGCAGGTGTGCCGCCGCAGTATAGGCACCGCCTTCGTCATCGATATTGACAGAGGGTGCCACCTCAGCGTCGCCATCCACGATGACAAAGGGGACCCGTCGTTTGAGCAGGGGCGACACCTCGTGATGGTGTTCATTCAGGCCCACGATGATGAACCCGTCCACCGGGGCACGCGCGATGGCCCCATCGAGCGAGCCATCCAGGGGCGGAATCGTGAGCAGGGTCAGGCCATGGTCATCGCAGACGCTGCCGACACCCTGGAGAAATGCGGCAAAGAAGGGATTGGCAAAGATCGCGACGAGGGCCTGGGGCACGAGGACGCCCAGGACGCCGACGCGACCGGAGAGCAGGGTGCGGGCCAGGGGGTTAGGCGCATAGCCCAACTCGCGAGCGGCCTCGAGAATGCGGGCCACTGTGGCGGGGTTAAGTTGCGAGGGATCGTTGAAGGCGAACGAGACGGCGGTGGGCGAAACGCCGGCCCGTCGGGCGACATCGGTAATCGTAACACGTTTCATGGAGAGCGCCCGTCTAAAAGGTTTTAGTAAAACCTTTTAGATTATACCACCGTTCTTCTGCTTGTCAAGAGCGCATTGGCTGAGGCTAGATATCGGCGTCATCGCGCGCGTCGCCGTCAGCCTCTGCCACACCCATCATGGAGGCGAGCCGGCTCTAGACCGCCTCAGGCGTACCCCGGAAGCCATCGTAAGTTGCCCCCGTTTGCGTGAGGCCCAGGCGGAAGGTGGGCACGCTCCCCCGTCCGGTCTGATAAGCCAGCCCGCGAATCGCCATGGCCAGCTTCTCCTCTAACTATGTTGTAATTTATACATAAATCAGCAATTAAGCAAGAATTTTGGGACGCTTTTGGGACGCTGATGTGGTATGCTGATAAGTGATAACTCACCAAGTAGGTCAGGAGGCCGCCCATGAACCGTCGTTCCTCTCGCTTATGGATCGCCCTACGCTGGTTAGTCGTGGTGCAGTTGGTGCTGAGCCAGATCGGGCCTTCACAGGCAGCGCCGCCCGCTGCCCCGCCCGAGCGCCCCCGCGCCCAGGACCCCAGCCCGACGGATACACCGGAGCCACAGCCGACGGAGTTGCCGGTGCCGACTGATACCCCGCCGCCGCCGACACCGGCGCCGCCCACGGTCGCTCCCTCTGACGTGCTCTTCCGGCTGCACGTCGCGTCCTCAGCCCAAGCAGTCATAGGGTCAACGCTGACGTACACGGTGTATATCACCAACACCAGTCAGCTCACCGCGACCGGTCTGCTTTTAGAGAGTCATCTACCGCAGGAGTTGATCTACCTGCCTGTGGCATCATATCCGCTGCAGTACAACTTACGCACCCATCGTATAAGCTACAATTTGCCTGACTTAGCGCCTTCGGCAGCGCTGGTGTTACCTTTCCGCACCTGGGTTAATGAAATTCCATCAGGTCAGCACCTTACAGTGACGCTATCCCTGAATAGCCCAGACTGGGCTGAGCCTCTTACCGCTGATGCAGGTGTGCAACTTATATCTCCTGTGACAACAGAGGCGTTAATCAGCCCGGAGGCTGGTGGGAGTCTCACTTCCAGCGATAACCGCATTCGAGTGGACTTCCCCAGCGATACTGTCACGAGCACAGTCAGGGCCAGTATCACAACTGCCTTGAACCGACCTCATGACAATATATTGCATGTCTTTACACTGAGCGCCTACCGGACAACCGATAACCAAGAGCAGGTCGAGTACTTCAACCGACCGTTGACCGTCACGGTCAACTACACGACGACCGAGATCCACGGTGCGCTTGAGGAGACGCTGCATCTCTCCTGGTATAACGCCATCAGCCAGACGTGGCAGGCGCTGCCCAGCCAGGTGTATACGTTGACACACCAGGTGGTAGCAACGACGACGCATTTCAGCATGTTTGGGCTGGAAACCAACCCTAGCGTGGTTGTGCCGGTGACGATCAAGTCCTTCCAGACCGATCTGTTCTCAGGCGCGGCGACATTCCAGTATCCGCTGGACGTCCCTGCTGGGGCGGCAGGGATGAAGCCAAACATGCTATTGAGTTACAGTAGCGCCGCTGTTAACGCCCCCTATGGCCCCGAGATAGATATTGGGGGTTGGCTCGGACAGGGTTGGAGCCTGGACCTGGGCTACATCAGTTTCAACGAGGGGGACAACGAGTATTCACTGACGCTGAATGGCAGCAGCGGCAAGCTCGTCCGTGAGGGCAACACCAGCCGCTGGCATTTACAGAAGGAGACATATTGGAAGATCGAGACGGTGGACGACAACTCCCAAAACTACCCATACTTCTCCTGGCGTGTTACGGATCAAGATGGGACGGTGTACACCTTTGGTACAAAGTATCGCAGTGCGGACGGGAGACGCCGCAGCCGTCTGTACCGCATTGATAGTGATGCTGGCTGTGTCTACATCCCGATCAAGTGGTATTTGGATTCCATTCAGGATACGAGCGGTAATCGTATTGAGGTCGAGTATCAGTCAACGGACATTAGCTATGGCAATCTACGGGAGTGGTGTGGGCAAAACGGAAGAGAAGGTGAGTTTCCTCGCGAGACCTATCCCCGTTATATCCGGTACACGATTAACCCCAGTCAGGGTGACGAAACCGTAGACTACCAGGTAACCTTTGGCTTGCGCCACCGGCCCTGGCACACCTACGCCAGCCAACCTGCGCCGTGGGACGGCGTGTGGGAGATGAAGCTGCTGGATGCCATCACTGTCACCACCGGGGTGGGTAACGTGATCCGCTGGTATAAGTTCACCTATGACTACAATCTCTTCTCACTTGCCAGCCTCCAGGAATACGGCAGCGGGGGCGTTGCCCTGCCACCCCTGCAGTTCACTTATATCAGTCCAGGATACCACCAGGACTGGTACAATGAGGATCCGTGGTGTAATGAATGCTATGAGTGGCCCGGCGGAGGCCGGGCATTCCTGCGGGAGGCCACCAATGGTTATGGCGGCAAGGCCACTTATGACTATCGTCTCTGGTGCCCTCTGGATGGCCCACGCGATAACCCCAGCGCAGCCGATCTGGACCCGGCCTCGCCGCCCCACCTGCGCGAGTCCGGCTGGTGCCGCCAGCGGGTGTGGCGGATGACCTTATCCGGTGGGCTGGCAGCGATGGCGCCGGACCAGGTGACCGAGTACACCTATTTCGACGGTGTGAATTATAAAGGCGAGTCAATGCCTCGTGACTTTATTGGCTACCAGGTTGTGACTGCCACTGTGACCGGCGTCCTGCCGTCGCACAGCATCCACCATTTCCGCATCACCGGCGCGAACGGTGGCCTGTACGGGGCGAACAACAACCCCAAGCGCGAGGACCAGTTCCACGGACTGGAGGACTGGACCAAGCAATACCGGGGCATGTCCAATGCGCCGACAGATCTGATGGCGATGACGCTGATCACATACACTGCCATGACCGATGGCCTGCCGGCTAACGTCAAGTTCGTGGCGAAGGTGCGTGAGGACCACTTTAACTACGATGGGCAGACCGTCCCGCGCCGGACGGCAAGCGAGTATACCTATGACGCTTATGGCAACCTGGGACGTGAATACCGCTATGGTCTGGTAGACCCGAATACAGGGGTGGACATCGGCCATGATGCCATGACGATACATCGAAGCTACTATCCAAACACGACAACCTGGGTCATCGGTCTGATGGCCTGGGAAAACGTGTTTCGCGGTATCGTGCCGACGAACGGCGACCTGCCTAGCCTGACGACTCAGACGATCAACTTCTACGATAACGCCACCAGTTACACCACGCCGCCGGTCCAGGGTCTCTTAACCCGCGTCGATCGGGGGCTCAGAACGCTTATCTCTACGACCCGCTATCAGTATGACAACTACGGCAACCAGACCCAGGCGACCGACCCCAACGGCCACACGACGACCCTCACTTATCTATCCGATCACATCCGGGTGGACCGCGTCACGAATGCGCTCAACCAGACGGTGACTTACGGCTATGGCAACCCGAACTACCCCTACCTGCCGACAAGCGAGACCGATGCGAACGGCCAGACGACTACCTACACTTACGACAGCTTTGGCCGGCTTATCTGTGTGTACTACCCTGGCCTGGGGAGCAGTCCGGCCGTCAGCTACACCTATGGTCTGCCGGCTTTTTCCGGCGGGACGCTGACCAGGCCGGCCTACCTGCACACCGCCCAGCGGGACGATGCCAACGCCGGCACGGCTACGTATCTGGAGTCGTGGCAATATTACGATGGGTTAGGGCAACTTCTTCAGAGCCAGGCCGAGGTGACGAATGGCGAGCGCAGCCTGATCGACACGGCCTATAACAGCCTGGGCCTGGCCTTCAAGCAGTCGCTGCCCTATACCCAGGCGCTGTCCGGATCGACCTATAGCAGCCCCGCCTGGAACCGGGGCTATACGCTCACCGAATACGATGCCCTGGGCCGGCCTGTGGCGGTCACCAGATCAGATGGCGCGATCACACGCACCTATTATCGCCAAGAGAAGACGGCGGTGCTTGACGCCAATGGCCACCTAAAGATGCAGGTCGCCGACGCCTATGGCCGGCTGATCGAGGTGCGCGAATACAGTGGGACCTACAGCCATCCGATCAACTGGAGTAGCCTGGAGGCGTCGGGGCTGTACAGTAAGACGCTCTACGCCTACGACATCCTGGGCAACCTGACGACTGTGACCGACACACTGGGGCATGTCACCACCATGACCTACGATGCGCTGGGCCGCAAGACGGCGATGAACGACCCGGACATGGGCAGTTGGACCTATGTGTACGACCCGGCGGGCAACCTGGTGCGGCAAATTGACGGACGCGGGCTGTTGCTCAGCTTCGCCTATGACCCGCTCAACCGGCTGGTGCGCAAGTTCCATGGCCGCGAGGCGGAATGGCCGCCAAGGCAGCAAGGCTCCAACGGCATAGATCGCAAACCCGGTGCATCGCGCGAGTACGTTCTCGGCCAGGGCTGGGGCGGAACGAACGGCGACTACGCGGAGTACGACCTGCGCCTGGCGCCTGCGAGTAACCTAAAGCTACACTTGGTCTATGCCAATGGGATGAGCACTGCGCATACGGTCTACGTGCGCATCAACGGTGTGGATCAAGGCGTGCTCACGCTGCCGCCGACGGGCGGCTGGGGCGATCAGCCAGGCCATTTCCAGGAGGTCAGCCTGAGCCTGCAGAATGTGTCCGGCGGCGACATCACGCTGCGCTTTGAAGTGCGCGCTAACGGCCAGAACACTAACCTGGACTACTTCTACTTCAGCGACGCCTACACCAACCGCGTTACCTACACCTACGATGCCTACGATCCGGCTAACGGGCAGTATGGGCGTGGGCGGCGCACGGGCATGACCGACCTGTCGGGCAGCGCAACCTGGACCTATGACGTGCGCGGCAACCTGACGCGCGAGGTCAGGACGATCACCGGCCAGGGCACGTTCACAATGGAGTATGCCTACGATGCCATGAACCGGGTGAAGAGCCTGACCTATCCCACAGGGGAGGTGGTGACGAACGTCTATGACACCGGTGGGCGGCCACAGAGTATTAGCAACGGCAGTCTGAGCTATGCCAGCAACGCAACCTACACCTGGCACGGACAGATCCGTGGCTGGGATCTGGGCAACGGGCTGAAGGTGCGCTACGGTTACTACCTGAACAACATCGCGAACCCCGGCGACGACGCGACAACCGGGCCGTTGAGCGGGCGGCTGTGGAATCTGATGCTTAAGGCGAGCAATGGGACGACGGTATTGCGGCAACTCAAATACGGCTACGACCCGGTGGGCAACATCCGCATCATCACCGACACGCAGGAGGCCACGCCGCAGGTGAACTTCACCTACGACGCGCTTGATCGGCTGGTGGGCGCGAGCGGCACGTACAGCCACAATGTGACGTACGACGCCACCGGCAACATCAAGACACTCAATGGCCGGGTGTACGAGTACGGAAGCACCCAGCCCCATGCCGTGCGCAGCGTACATGGCAGCGGCGGCGTGGTGCGGGCGATCACCGTGAGCGCCTGCGGCGAGCCGGCAGACAACGTGTGGCCGCAGATGGAGGTCTGGGTCAACGGCCGACGGGTTGGCCGTCCGCAGACGGTTAGCGCAGCCTGCCGGGATAGCGTCTGGGGCGACTATCGGTTTAATGCCTTGGTCAGCGGCAACGACGTCGTCGAGGTGGTCTTCACGAACGACGCCTACATCTATGGCCAGGACCGCAACCTCCAGGTCCGGTACATAGACATTGAGACCGAAGTGGATACGGTACGCCGAATCGATCCGGAGGCCGGCGGGACGGTGTATGACCGGGCCACCACGGGCACCGCTTTTGATGGGCGGGACGTGATCCCCGGGCAGAAGCGCATGTTGTGGAGCGGAGCGCTGCGGTTCGTCGTCGGCGTGAACGCCTACGCCGCCGGGTACGACGAGAACGGCAACCAGACCAGCCGAATACGGGATGGCACGGCCTGGCTGCAGCGCTACGACGTTGACAACCGGCTGGTGAGCGTCACCAACCTCGCCACCCACGCCGTCACCCGCTTCGTCTATGACGGCGACGGCCAGCGTGTCATCCAGGTCACCGCCTCGGACACCACCCTCTACCTCGGCCAGTTCTACGAGCGCACCACCCCCAACAGCACGGGTGAGGGCGGCATCGGCACCCTCCAACTCAGCCAGAGTAGCTACGGGCTGGGGCAGGAGGTCGCCTTCACCGTCACCGCCTGCGAGGACTACGCCACCTCCCTCCCCTGGCACCTCTACGCCATCCCCGCCACCGGCGCGATTACCGAGACGCTCCTATACAGCCCCGATGGGGTGGCCGCCTGGGGTGACCCCCTCTGCGGCGCAAGCTGGACCTGGGACCAGACGCTGGGCAGTCCGGATAAGACCGC
>FWWM01000385.1_pt1 | contig 147696 bp, 141 predicted proteins | sample 2228351 | NCBI WGS metagenome assembly FWWM01 (sample SAMEA103939774, study PRJEB20133) | metagenome
CATCCCCACGCCACTCCCCCGCCAGCCAGCCCAGGGTGTTGGAAGTGATCAACGCCATCGACATGAACAAGGGCCAACCCACGACAGCACCCAGTTCTCCCAGCGCGTTGGCACCCGCTCCATAGACGACGAAACTTCCGAAGCAGAGCAACCCCATGGAGGCGGCCCAGAGCCACTCCCGCGGCTTGGAGCTCCGGAACCGTTTCAGGCTGCGGTTGCGGAACAGCAAATACAGGGAGTAGCCGGCATTGGGGATGAAACCGGCAGTCAGGCAGAGGGGCCAGATGGCATTACTGGCGGAGTTGAGACCGGCGCCGGCAGCCAGTGCACGCTGCTGCAGCTCGGCCCCAAAAGCGAAGCTGAAGTTCAGCATCGGCGAAAAGATGCCGGCAAAGATGCAGATCACCAGCCCTGCCGCAAAGCTCCCACGAGGGGAAGACGGTCCCTCCCGCAGACGGGCAGCCTTGGCACACAGGACGATCCCGCCGAGCACGATCACGGTCCCCAGCACCAGTGTGAACCCCCTCTGCGTCCAGAGCTGATCCGGATGCAGCACGATCAGCGGATAGAACGTACCGATGGGGGCAATCAACCCCAGGATCAAACCGTAGCCGATGGCCAGACCGAGGCGGGCGACTCCCAGACCGAACAGAACCGAGCCGATTCCCCAGCCGAACCCGAATCCCAGTACCTGCCGGATCACTTCGGGAGACGCTCCGGCGAGGACGCCGGCCAGATCCGGAACCGTGACCCAAGCCGCTGTCCAGGGAATGATGAGGAGCCCGGCCACGGAATAGACCAACCAGGAGTTCTCCCATGCCCAACGCGGCAACTTTTTCAGTGGAGCAACGAAGCTCCCGTTCAGGATCCCGCCCACCAGTACAATCGAAACGCCCAGTAAGACTTCCACGGGTCTGTGCTCCTCCTCAGCCGGCGTCCAGGACGGCCACCTCCCAGGGTTGCAGAACCAAAGCCTTGCCCAGATCCTGCAATTCGACTTCCCGGCGGGTCTGGCGGCGATTGGCGACGATCCACCGCTCCTGCGCGTCCCTCCGCAGGATCAGCGCCGCCAGATCACCGGGAGGCGCAACCTCACAAAGGATCAGCCGCTCTGCCGGGAAGCCGGCTAGAGCGGCAAAGACTTCGTAGACCGGAAAAAGGCGTTCACGGTCCTGAATGCCCCGTGGTCCATGGGTCGCAAAATAGGTTCCTGAAGCGGCTCCTGCCGCAGCCAGGGCACTGAAGGAGGCCACGGTCCAAGCGGCGCAGAATCGCTCCTGCTGGCGCGGGTCAGGAGGAGGCGGTTGATAGCTGCTGGTGGCCACGGGATTGTTCCGTGGTCGGAGAGTGATCGGGGACACGAAGACCGGCCGGTTCCGGGCGAATCCCCGAGCAGTGCGCACCGGCCAGTAGACAGCCTCGGCATTATCCATGACGCTTTCGTCGTCCTCACAGTGGACTTGGGGACAGGCGGAGAAGCAGAGACCATCCCAACACCCGTCAGCCGGACGCTGGCGGTTGATTTCGGCGAAATGGAAGTCCGTGCCCACCGCCAGGACCGCCCCGGGTCCCAGGATCGCCCTGGCTGCCTCCGCCGTCCGTGCAGTGGAGGCCGGCGCTCCGGGATCGAAAAGCAGCCAGCGGGATACCAGTCCGCAAAGCTCCCGCAACCGCCCGACCTGGTCGGGCACCAGGACAGCCAGCTCGATCCGTGTGTCCAGGAGCCTGGCAATCTCCCGGATCTGCTGGGGGTCGGACAGACTCCAGCCCTCGATGCGCAGGTGATCGAGCCGAAGGGAGCGCAGTCGCTCCAGTTCCTGGAGAGTGGGTTCCCGCCGGGTTTCCCAGCAGAGTCCCAAGGCGGGCCGGGCGACGCTGGTTGCCTGCCTCCGCACCAATCCCCGCCCTTTCCCCGCGCCGCCAGTGATGGCGGGGGCGCCCGGAATCCCGCCGGGATCTGCCCCCAAAGTCGACTTTGGAGCGTGGGGCTGGTCGGCCGCTGCCTGGTCGACCCGGATCTCCAGACCCTGGCGCACCCGAGTCCCTACCTGGACCGCCACGGGAAACGGCAGGCACAGCGGCGTGCAATACGTCTTGTAGTTGCGGTCGCACCAGTTGCGGTGATCCTCCGTCTCGAAGACGTCCCCCGAGAACTCCAGCGTCACCGTCGGGCCGGTCCACGCTTCCCACCGCAACCGGCGGACGAAACGAAACGGCTGCCAGGGAGCCACCTCCACCGGGAACTCGGACACAATCACCTCTCCGTTCACCGTTTCCACCACGCAGGTCCTGCCCAAACAGGCGGAAAGCGGGTGATGGATGCAGAGGCCAAGGCGGTTCCTCTTGAACGAGGAGCGGGCTTCTCCGTCCAAAGTCACCGAGAAGGTGTCCTGGCTGCTTCCCCGGACCCGGAAATCCCAAACGAAGTCGATGGCGTCCTGCCGGTGCACGGAACGGAACGCAACAAAGAAGCCGGCCTCGTCCCGGCCTTCCTCTATCTCTTCGACGATTGCCGCGATCGGCTGCCAGTTCTCGTCGCGGACCGAAGGATAGATGCGCTCGAGGAGCTCGCAGCCTTCAAAACTGAGGTGACGGATGTCACCCGACCAGCTCAGCTGGAACTCCCACGGGCCGAAGATCAGATGCCGGAGGCGTTTCAGCATGGATCAGCCAGGCTGAGAGCCGCGTTCAGGGCCGCCGACCGGTAGGCAGCGTAGACCAGACGGACGGTTTTGAGGTTGTCCTCGCCGGTGGTCTCCGCCGCGGCTTCCCCCCGCAGGGCCGCCAGCAGGTTGGCCTGGCAAGGCACGATACTGGAGTGGACCACGTCATAGCGGGCATCCGCCCATTCGAAATGGGGAGGAGGGTAGCGGCGGGCCCAAGTCCCGGCCTCGGTAGTGATTCGGACCCAATAATCGAAGGCAAGTTCGGCGGAACCCTTCGTGGTTTCCACGAAGATAGTGGTCTCGGGAAACCGGTCATGTTCCAGGCAGTTTTCGGCGTAACCCATCTCCACGATGACCGCCGCCCCGCCGGGCATACGCAGCACCACCGTCGCCACGTCTTCTCCCCGGATGTCAGGGTGGGCGCGGCTGGTGAGGCAGTAGAGGGATTGCGGCTCACCGAACATCCAGCGCGCCACGTCCAGGACATGACTGCCCATGTCGGTGAGCACGAACTGCTCCAGTTCCCGCAGGAAAGGCTGGTTCTGGAACACCGGGAAGCCTGAAACCATGCGGATTCGCGCCCGCAACACCCGGCCGAGGCTGCTTTCCAGCAGGTGGCGGCGGAATTCCCGGATGGGTGTCTGCCAGCGCCAATTCTCATTGATGAGCAGCGGCACCCTCCGTTCCCGGCACACGGCCACCATCTCTTCAGCTTCGGCCAATGAGGCGGCCATGGGCTTCTGGCAGACTACCGGCAGGCCCATTTCAGCCGCCATCAACGTGAAGCGGTGGTGGGTGGCGGCGTCGGTGACGATATCGACGAAGTCGGGCCGGGTCTCCCGGAGCATGGCCCTGGGATCGTCGTACACGGTGGAGACGCTGAATTCCTGGGCCAGTTTTTCGGCCTTGCTCCGGGTCCGGTTGTAGATGCCGACGCATTCGGCGCCGCCGGCCTCCAGCCAGCCGGCCAACTGGTAGCGGGCCCAGAAACCGGCGCCGATCATGGCGAAGCGGAGGGTTGTCATGGCCGCATGGTATACTCATCATACCAGTGAGTCAAGCAACTTTCCTCAACAGGATCGAGCGCCGGAAGCTGGGCGACGAAGTCTACGAACGTCTGCTGCGGCTGCTCGAGCAGGGCGAGCTTAAGGCGGGCGATTTCATGCCTTCGGAGCGGGAGCTGATGCGCCGTTTCGGTGTGGGCAGGCCGGTGGTCCGGGAAGCGCTGCAGCGGCTGGCCACCCTGGGCGTCATCGAGATTCATCATGGCCAACGCGCGCGGCTGACGCAGCCGGGGCCGGCCACGGTGCTGGAGACGGTGGACCGTACCGTCCGCCACCTGCTGGAGCGTTCTCCGGAGCTGCGGGACCAGTTGCGGGAGGCACGGCTGCTGTTCGAACTGGGGATGGCGCGGCTGGCGGCGCGCAAGGCCGGCCCTTCCGATCTGGCTTCGCTGCAGGCCGCCTGGGAACGGCAGGCAGCCGCCAAAGGAAAGCCGGCGGAATTCGTGGCGGCCGACATGGATTTCCACCGGACCCTGGCGGCCGTATCCGGCAATCCGCTGTTCATGGCTGTAAGCACCGCCCTGCTCCAGTGGCTGTTTGAGCGCTACCCACAGCTTCTGCGGGTGCCGGGCGCGGATGATCTGACACTGAGGGAACACAGGACAATCCTGGAGGCTGTGGCGGCCCACGACGAGGAAGCGGCGGCGGCCGCCATGCTCAGGCATCTCAGCCGCTCCGATCCCCGCTACGCGGAAGCGCAGGCAAAGTGGTCGGTTCCCGCCTGCGGGTCAACGGAAGCCTAGCCGCCCTTGCGCCAAACGGCACGATCACGGCAATCTGCCAGCCCTGGCTTGCACAGCTGGCTGATCGCTCCCTGAACAGGCAGGAGCGCTGCGAATCCGAGCGGCTTCGCAGCTATCTGGTCTGATCCGTCCGGTTGACGGGTCCTTTGGGCGGGGTGTGACGGACCGGGGGTTGTCTGCGGCCGTTGTAAACCTCCGCACCCGCCCCATCGGTGACGACCACCACCGGTGCCGCCAAGGCCCGGCCTATGCGGCTCCTGGAAGAAACCCTGGCCGCATTCCGTGGATTCATTATCCCCCCGGCACCCGAGGTACAGCTGCCTCCCGAGATGATCGCCCACCACAGCGCGGCCGGCCGTTCGCGACAACAGCGATCAGCCCCCCGCCTCGCGAAATTAAACAGCCAGGTTGCCGGTGGAACACCTTAACAGCAGTATTACGACGCCACGCCGCTGCACCTGCGTTCGGAACCACCAACCGGCATCCGACAGAGTTCTCAAGTGCCGCAGTGCCGCGTAAAGGAGCACGCCAAAAGCCCGACACCTCTCCAACCACCTGACGGGCGTCCGCCGCCTCCAGTTTCCGCCATGGAGCACATTTCACCTCGGCCACAATGTAACCCCACACACATGCTATTCCAAACGCCTCGTATCTAGCAGCCAATCGTTGTTGTCGGGCGTCTCCAGACCCTGGCCATCGCGTGTAAGTCCACCATCTCTTCGCTCCGAAGTGTTTCTTGCATTTATCCACTCGATCTGGTAGAGGCCCTCTTCAACCTCATCGACGTTTCCACCTGACTCCAGATAAACGAAATATCTTTCGCCTTCCTTAGCAGGGCAAAAACCGTTATTGACCAAGTCTTTTCGTGGAGTCAACAAGTAATAAGGAATCGTCTCAAATAGATCCCACACCACTTCTATTATTCTGTGCTTGGAAAGATTCGCGTCCGCTATCTACATAGTGCCACTGAATCCAGACGACGAATCTCCATTGTTATCCGCAAAGTTGAGTGCGCATGCCGCCATATTGATCACAATAGCGTTCTTGCGCAAAAAGCGAGAATGCCACCGTCCGCAGACAGCACCACCGGATCACCGTCAAGCTGGAAGGCAACAGCGTCGAGATCCCCCTCATCAAGCTGGAGCGCGTGGTCGTCCTCGGCCGTTTGTTCACCACAGAGACACGGAGAGCACAGAGAAGTCAGAGGACTCTTCTTCGGATGCCGTCCTTGAGGACCGACACGTTGAAATTGATCAGCAGACCCAGCTTCCAGCCGCCTAACCGCAGGCAGCTCAGCAACTGGGCTTCATGGATGGGTTCGATGGCCCCCACCGCCTTGATCTCGACAACGACGGCCTCGGCCACCAGCAGATCAATCCGATAACCACAATCCAATCTCACGCCTTTGTATTCCACAGGCAGAGGACGCTGGCGGGCGAACGGTATTTCGCGCAGGGTCAGTTCACGGCACAAACACTCCTCATAAGCGGACTCCAGCAATCCCGGGCCGAGTGCCTTGTGCACCTCGATGGCCGCTCCGATGATCTGTTCCGCTATCTTGTTCAGCTCCATCTCTGTGTCCTCTGTGTCTCTGTGGTTAACCTTCGCTTCGGACACCGGCCGGGCGGCGTTCATGACCGGCGGGCTGCCGAGTTGAGGAATCCCCCCGTTTTCCACCACCCGCCCCGGGCGGTTGTGCTAACTTGAGCCACCGGAAGCCATGAAACTCTGGGGCGGCATCGAGGGGGGCGGCACCAAGTTCGTCTGCGCCGTGGGTACCGGACCCGACGACATCCGGGCCGAAACCCGCTTCCCCACCACCACCCCCGAGGAAACCCTCGAACGCTCCGCCCGCTTCTTCCTCCAACTCCCGCCCGAACAGCGTCCCGCCGCCATCGGCATCGGTTCCTTCGGTCCCGTCGACCCCGACCCCAGTTCCCCCCGCCACGGCTGGATCACCACCACCCCCAAAGCCGGCTGGCAACAAACCGACTTCCTCGGCTTCATCCGCCGACGGCTCGACCTCCCCGTCGCCTTCGACACCGACTGCAACGCCGCCGCCCTCGGCGAACACCGCTGGGGTGCCGCCCAGGGACTCCACACCTTCTTCTACCTCACCATCGGCACCGGACTCGGCGGCGGAGGCATGGTCCAGGGATCCCTCATCCACGGCGCCCTCCACCCCGAAGTCGGCCACATGCGCCTGCCCCGCCACCCGGACGACCACCACCCCGGCTGCTGCCCCTACCACGGCGACTGCTGGGAAGGCCTCGCCGCCGGACCCGCCCTCCAGCAACGCTGGGGCGTCCCCGCCGACCGCCTGCCACCCCACCACCCCGCCTGGGAGATTGAGGCCCACTACCTGGCCGCCGGACTGGTCAACCTGATCTGTGCCACCGCTCCCCAGCGCCTCATCCTGGGAGGAGGCGTCATGTCCCAGCAGCACCTCTTTCCCCGCATCCGCGCCCAGGTCGGCTCCCTGCTCAACGGTTACCTGCAGGCCCCTGCCCTCGCCGACCTCGACTGGTATATCGTGCCGCCTGCACTGGGCAGCCGCGCCGGCGTGCTGGGCGCCATGGCCCTGGCCCGCCAGGCTCTGGAGTCGAACCTGCCATGAGTCAACCGCAACCCCAATCAGGAGGTTTCTGGACCCATATGATGCTGAACCTGTCCACCAAACGCGGACTTCGCTGGATCGCCGGGCTCATGCTCATGGCCCGTACCGTCACCGCCTGCCAGTCCCCCCAAGTCGAGGTGGCCGGCGGCCTGCCGGATTTCGACCCCACCCTGGCCAAGCGCCTGGTGGAAGAAGAAGGAGCCCTGGTGCTGGACGTCCGCACCCCCCGGGAATTCCAGGCCGGACACGTGCCGCAGGCTCACAACATCGAGATCAGCCAGCTTGCTTCCCGCCTGGACGAAGTCCGCAAGCTGGCCCAGGGCGATCCTTCCCGCCCCATCGTGGTCTATTGCGCCGCCGGCGTCCGCGCCGCCAAAGCCAAGCGCATCCTGCTCCAGGCCGGCTTCACCCGGGTGACCAATCTCGGCGGCGTCCAGGACTGGCCCCACTGATCCCTCGCTGCAAGCTACACTTCTCAATGTCACATTATTCAGGTAGGATTAGTGGATGATTAAACCTCATGGTTCGGAACGGCTCCAGCCGCTGATGGTGGCCGACCCCGCGGAGCGGGAGGCACTGGCCGCCGAGGCCCGGGAGCTGCCTTCGCTGGTTGTTTCGTCAGCCGCCGCCGCCAACGCCGTCATGCTGGGCAGCGGTTACTTCAATCCCCTGCCCGGCTTCATGAACCGCGCCGAAGCACTGTCGGTGGCAGAATCCATGCGGCTGCCTTCGAGCCTGTTCTGGCCGGTGCCCATCCTCAACCTGGTGCCGAGCCGGGAAGCGGTTTCCGCCCGCCGCCTGACCCTGCGCGATCCCAATGTCCATGGCCATCCCGTGCTGGCAGTCCAGGACGTCGAAGCGGTGGAGGAATTCACCCCCGACGAAATCGATTTCCTGCTGGACCGCATCTTCCGCACCCGCGATCCCCGGCATCCGGGAGTCGCCGCCTTCCTGGCCCAGGGGCGGGTCTGCGTGTCGGGTCCCATCCGCGTCCTGAATTACTCGTATTTCGAAACCGAGTTTCCGGACACCTTCCGCACCGCCCAGCAGATCCGCGACGCCATGGCGGCCCTGGGCTGGAACCGGGTGGTGGCCTTCCAGACCCGCAACCCCATGCACCGCGCCCACGAAGAGCTGTGCCGAATGGCGTGGCGCGACCTCCAGGCCGACGGCATCCTCATCCACATGCTGCTGGGGCGGCTCAAGCCGGGCGACATCCCCGCCGAGGTCCGGGACGAATCGATCCGCCGGATGGTGGCCCGTTACTTCCCCCCCAACACCGTCCTGGTCACCGGTTACGGCTTCGACATGATGTACGCCGGTCCAAGGGAGGCTGTCCTGCACGCCGTCTTCCGTCAGAACTGCGGCTGCAGTCATCTCATCGTGGGCCGGGACCACGCCGGTGTGGGCAATTACTACGGTCCCTTCGACGCCCAGCGGATCTTCCGCGAGGAGGTTCCTCCCGGGGCCCTTGAGATCCGGATCTACGAGGCGGATCATACCGCCTGGTCCCGCAAGCTGAATCGCGTGGTGATGATGCGCGACTGCCCGGACCACACCCCCGACGACTATGTGCTTCTTTCCGGCACCAGGGTCCGGGAGATGCTTTCCCGGGGGGAGAGCCTGCCGGAGGAGTTCACGCGGCCGGAGGTGGCCGAGGTTCTGGCACGCTACTACCGCAGCCTCGAGGCTGCCCGGTGAAACGGGGTTGCAGGCGGAAGCCAGGGTTTTCGAGGCGGTGTCGCGAGCTGACGGCGTGGCGGTGCGGGCGGTGGGGAGGGTACGAAAGAGCCGGTGACGGCGTCAGGGTGACGGCGTCACGGCCCGCCCGGGAAGGTGCTGCAACCCTCTCCGCGAGCCCGCAACCCCACCATTGACAGGGGGCTGTGTTGCCTGCAAGACGGTTTTCCAGAGTCCTGGTGGCCAACCGCGGCGAAATCGCGGTCCGCATCATCCGGGCCTGCAGGGAAGCGGGACTTTCGCCGGTTGCGGTTCATTCCGAAATCGACCGCCACGCCCTGCATGTACGGCTGGCCGACGGGGCCGCCGCCATCGGTCCCGCGGCCCCCTCCGGCAGCTATCTCTGCATTGAACGGATCCTGGACGCAGCCCGCCGGACCGGGTGCCAGGCGGTCCATCCCGGCTACGGTTTCCTGGCCGAGAACGCCGAGTTTGCCCAGGCCTGCCAGGACGCAGGCCTGGTCTTCATCGGACCGCCTGCCGAGGCGATCCGCCGCATGGGCAGCAAGCTGGAAAGCCGCCGCACCGCCGCTCTGGCCGGGGTGCCGACGGTGCCCGGCAGCCGGGACGGCGTCCAGGACCTCGACGCGCTAAGGCGGGCTGCGCAGGAGATCGGCTTCCCCCTGCTGGTGAAGGCCAGTGCCGGCGGCGGAGGCAAGGGAATGCGGATCGTCCGGTCGACGGACCAGCTCGCTTCCGCCTTCGCGGAAGCCTCCGGCGAGGCGGCGTCGGCCTTCGGCGATCCCACGGTCTACGTGGAGAAATACCTCGAGCGGCCGCGGCATATCGAAATCCAGATCCTCGCCGACACCCACGGCAACTGCATCCATCTCGGCGAACGGGAGTGCTCGATCCAGCGACGGCACCAAAAGCTGGTGGAGGAGAGCCCGTCGCCCGCGGTGGATGGGAGCCTGCGGGAGCTCCTGGGCCGGGCGGCGGCAGCCATCGCCCGTCAGGTGGGCTACACCAACGCCGGCACCGTGGAGTTTCTGGTCTGCCCCCAAGGGGACGGGCTGCAGTACTACTTCCTGGAGATGAACACCCGGCTGCAGGTCGAACATCCGGTGACCGAACTGGTGACCGGACTGGATCTGGTCCGGGAGCAGTTCCGCATCGCCGCCGGCGAGCCGCTCAGGCTGTCCCAGGCGGAGCTCAGCCTGCGGGGCTCCGCCCTGGAGTGCCGGATCTGTGCCGAGGACCCGGACCAGGACTTCCAGCCGTCGCCGGGACGCGTCAGCCTGCTGCGGTTTCCCGCCGGGCCGGGCGTCCGCGTGGACAATGGCATCGAGGAGGGAGACACGGTGCCGCTGGAATACGATCCCCTCATCGCCAAACTGATCACCTGGGGGAGTTCCCGGGAGCAGGCCCGGCAGCGGATGCTCCGGGCGCTGGCTGAATTCCGCGTTGCCGGCGTCCGCACCACCATCCCGTTCTTTCAGCGGCTGCTGGCATCGGAGGCCTTTTGTCGGGGAGAGCTGCACACTTCTCTGATCCGCGAGCTGGCGCTGGACCAGCCTGCGGAAGTCCCGGTGGAAGAGCGGCTGACGGCGGTGGTGGCGGCCGTGGCTGCGTTTCTGGAGGCCAGGTCCCCAGCCGCTCCTTCCCCTCCCGCAACCCAGGGCCGCTGGCGGACCTTCCCCCGGGGGAGGTGGCGGTGAAGCTTCGGCTAAGGGTCCAGGACGAGCCCTGGGAGGTGGAGTTGCGGAAGGACCGGCGGGCCCCGGACGGGAGCCGGGAGCTGGAGCTGGCGGTGATCGAGGGACCGGAACCCTGTCGCGGCCGCCTTCTGAGCGTGACACTCACCGCCAGGAGAGGTGAGCTTTGGTGCTTTCGGGTGGGAGACTCGGTGCGGGAGGTGGTGGTCCGGCGCAACGGCACGGCGTTCGAGATTTCCCCATCCACCTGGGCCATCCCGGTCCAGGTGGGCTTTCACGGGACAGGTTTTCCGTCCGGAGAGCCCGCCGCCACGGCGGGCAGGTCCCAGATTCGGGCCCGCATGCCCGGCAGAGTCATCAGGGTTCTCAGATCACCGGGGGACAGGGTCGAGAAGGGGGAGGGCCTGGCGGTGATCGAGGCCATGAAGATGCAGAACGAGCTGAAGGCACCCCGTCCGGGGATCGTTGTCTACTGCGGCATCAGCGACTCGCAGACGGTGGCGGCGGGGGAACTGTTGTTCGAGGTGGAGTGAAGGCAGGAATGCCTCGCGGTCCAGAACCCTCGGCATGCCTCTTGCCGGACACTGCCCCCGGCTTCGGCAGGGACGGTCAACTTCCGGCCTGCTTGCCGGACCATTGCTTGAGCAGCCCGGCACTGCCGGCCTGGAGGCTTCGCTCCCGCCGGTCGGCGGCGGGCGGTAGAATGGCTGCGCCTTGGGAGCCGTCCGTGAGTGGCTGTACTATGCGATCGCCCTGCCCGCGGCAGCATTGTTGCCGCCGCGGCTCGGCCATTCCCTGACCGGCACCCTGAGCCGGCTGAAAGCCCCGCTGCGCAGCCTCCAGCTGGCGGCACGGCGCGAGGCGCTGGCTGAAGTCTTCCAGCTTTCCGCCCCCTCGTTGGAGCGGACGCTCCAGGACGGCCTTCGCCATGAGGTATGGGAGGAGGTGGAGTCGCTCCAGTATTACCTCTGGAGCCGGCGCAGCGTCCGCCGACGGTTTCAGGTCACGGGCCTCGATCATCTGGACCGGGCGATGGCACAGGGTCGAGGCGCGATCCTGATGACCGCCCACTACGGCCTGCTGTGTTCCGGTCTGGTGGCCCTGGGTCTGCAGGGCTATCGCCTCACCTACCTCTCCAACGACACGCCGCGGGACCCCAGCCTGCCGAGGGCCGTCCGCCTCCACTCCCGCCTGAAGATCAGCGGGATGAAGCGCAGGGGGCGCGGGCGTTTCATCTACCTCGATCTCAGCCGCGGCAGCCGTTCGTGGACCGGGCCCATGCGCCGGCTGGTCCGGGAGCTGAAGGCAGGCGGCGTGGTGGTGGTGCTGCTGGACGTGTCTCCGCAACTGGCGGGTGCCACGTCACGCGCCCGACTGTTCGGCCGTGTCTGCCGGTTTCCGGTGGGAATCCCGTGGCTGGCCCAGGTATCGGGAGCGCCGATCCTGCCGTTTTTCACCCTGCGCTCCGGCGACCGTGAACAGATCGTGGTGGAGCCGCCGCTGGCCGTCACCGGCAGCGTGGAACACGATCTCCAGCTTTGTGCCGATGCGCTGGAACGCCGCGTCCTGGAGGACCCCGCCCAGTGGATGTCCTGGGAAATCTGGTCGCACTTCACGGAAGCCGACAGTCTCGACGCCGGTGCCTGATTCAGGGCCGGTGACGCCGTTCCAGTTCCGCGACCACGTCCGCCAGGGACAGGCCGCGCTCCGCCAGCAGGACCAGCAGGTGGTAGATGAGGTCGGCCGCCTCTTCCACCGTCCGTTCCGGCGACTCGTGCACCGACACTACGGTTTCCACCGCCTCCTCCCCCACCTTCTGGGCGATCCGCACCACGCCGGCTTCAAACAGCCGGGTGGTATAGGAGCCTGCCGGCCGCTCCCGCCGCCGCCGCTGCACCAGGTCGTCCAGGAACGTCAAAAACGTCCCGCCGCCGAAAGCGGGGGCCCCTGAGCCGAAACAGCTTTCGGTTCCCTGGTGACAGGTGGGTCCCTGGGGCCGGGCGAGAATGAGCAGGGTGTCGGAATCGCAGTCCGCCAGGACCGTCCCCAGTTGCAGAAAGTGCCCGGACGATTCGCCCTTGGTCCAAAGGCGGCCCCGGCTCCTGCTGAAAAAGGTGACCCGGCCGCTCCGCAGCGTCTCCTCCAGCGCCTGGCGGTTCATGTATCCCACCATCAGCACCCGGCCGTCGGCGGCGTGCTGCACCACGGCAGGCAGGAGTCCCTGTCCCTTCTCCCAGTCAAGGCTTGCCGGATCCAATGCACTCACAGCCGCACCGCCACTCCGTGTCGGGCGAGGAAGCGTTTGACCTCCCCGACGGAATAATGTCCATAGTGAAAGATGCTGGCCGCCAGCACGGCGTCGGCGCGGCCTGTCGTGACTCCCTCCAGCAGGTGCTCCGGCTTCCCCGCCCCACCGGAGGCGATCACGGGGATGCGGATGCGGCCGGTCACTTCCTGCAGCAGCTCCAGGTCGTAACCGTCCTGGGTGCCGTCCCGATCCATCGAGGTGAGCAGGATCTCGCCGGCCCCTCTGGCGGCGCCTTCCTCGATCCACTGCAGGGCATCCAGGCCGGTATCCCGGCGGCCGCCGTCCACGAAAACGTGCCAGCCGGTCCCGGCCCGTTTCGCATCCACCGCCAGCACGATGCACTGGGATCCGAACTCGGCCGCGGCTTCCCCTACCAGCGCCGGTCTCCGCACAGCGGCGCTGTTGAGGGAAACCTTGTCGGCGCCGGCCCGGAGCAGTTCCTGGATTTGGGACAACGAACCGATCCCGCCCCCCACCGTGAAGGGAATGAAGATGGTGTCCGCCACCCGGCGGACCCACTCCAGGACCGTCCGGCGAGCCTCCACGGTGGCTGTGATGTCCAGGAACACCAGCTCGTCGGCTCCCTCCTGGTAGTAACGGCGTGCCAGCTCCACCGGGTCTCCGGCATCCTGGAGGTCCACGAAGTGGATGCCTTTGACCACCCGTCCGTCTCTCACATCCAGGCAGGGGATGATGCGTTTAGCCAGCAAGCAGGAATTCCTCCCAGGCGTACTGCCCTTCGTACAGCGCCCGGCCGATCACCGCGCCGGCGGCACCGGCCTCCCGGAGGCGCTGCAGATGCTCCGGGCGGCTGACACCTCCCGCCGCCAACACCGCCACCGTGTCGCCCAGGCGCCGGGAAAGGCGGCGGTAGGTGTCGTAGTTGGGCTGATCCAGCGTCCCGTCGCGCTCCACGTCGGTACAGATCAGCTCGGGGACGCCCCAGCGCTCCACCTGCTGCAACAGTTCGTCCACCGTGCATCGGCTCTGCCGCAGCCAGCCCGCGGTCTGGATGCGATCGCCGCGCAGATCCAGGCTTACCAGGAACCGCCCGGCACCCCAGTGCTCGAGCCAAGCTTCCACCCGCTGGGGTTCTTCCACCGCCAGCGTGCCCACAATCAGTTTCGAGACTCCGCAGTCCAACAGTTCCCGCACGTCTTCCTCGGTCCGGATTCCGCCTCCCACCTGGACGGGGATCCGGCAGGCGCGGACGATCCGGCGGACCGCCGCCCGGTTGGCGCCGGTCCCCGAGCGGGCCCCTTCCAGATCGACCACGTGCAGGCGCTGGAAGCCCGCATCCTGGAAGCGCTGCGCCTGTTCCGCCGGATCCGGGGCGTACTCGGTCCGGCGGTCGTAATCACCCTGCAGGAGACGGACGCAGCGCCCGCCGATGAGATCGATGGCCGGGATCGCCAGCATCAGGCCTTTCCCTCCCCCCCGGCCGGCTGCCGGCCCACGAATGCAGCCAGCAGTTTGAGGCCGAGCTCCGCCGACCGCTCCGGATGAAACTGGACGCCCAGGTAGTTGTTGTGGGCCACGGCCGCCGAAAACTCGACATCATAGGAGCAGCGCGCAAGAGTCCCGGGCCCCGGCGGCGCGTAGTAGCTGTGGACGAAATAATAGTGGCCGGTCCTCGGCACCTCGGCCAGGAGGGTTCGTACCCACTCCGGCGCGGCGGAGGGGTCCCATTCAACTTCGTTCCATCCGATGTGCGGGACCTTGACCCGGGCGTCCGGGAAACGCCGGACGCGGCCGGGCAAGAGGCCCAGACAGGGGGTGTCGTCCTCCTCCGACTCCTGGAACAGAAGCTGCAGTCCCAGGCAGATGCCCAGAAACGGCACCTTCAGTCCGCGCAGCACCTGTACCAGACCCTGCCGCTCGAGGGAGCGCATCGCCGCCCGGGCGGAACCTACCCCCGGCAGGATGACCCGCTCGGCCGCGGCCACCACCTCCGGCCTTCCGGAGGCGACAAACTGAGCACCCAGGTGGCGCAGGGCGTTGCCGACGTTGTACAGGTTGCCCGCCTCGTAGTCGACCACCACCACCATCTCAAAGCACACCCTTCGTGGAGGGAATCACCGACTCCCGACCCTCCGTCCGGCCCACCGCCATCCGCAACGCCCGGGCAAAGGCCTTGAAGAGGGCTTCCACCCGATGGTGCTCGTTGTCGCCGGGGTCCGGCAGGCGCAGATGCAGGTTCATCCGGGCTTCCACCGCCAGGGAACGGAAAAAGTGATTCACCAGCTCGGTGGACAGGTCCCCCACCCGCTCCCGCACCGGCCGGTATTCCGATGCAAAGTGAAATCTGCCGCCCAGGTCGACGGCAGCCAACGCCAGCACTTCGTCCATGGGCAGCGCCGCCCAGCCGTAGCGCTGGAGTCCGGCCTTGTCGCCCAGGGCCTCCGCCAGGGCCCGGCCCAGAACGATCCCCACGTCTTCCACCAGATGGTGCTCGTCGACGTGCAGGTCACCCTGGGCGTCCACTTCCAGATCGAAACCGCTGTGACAGGCCAGCAGCTCCAGCATGTGGTCGAAGAAGCCGACCCCGGTCTTGATCCGGGTCTGGCCGGTACCGTCCAGATCGAGGCGGACCCGAATCCGAGTTTCCCTGGTCTCCCGTTCGAAGCTTCCGATTCTCACGCAGTCTCCTTGAAATAACGGGCCAAAGCCGACAGAAACAGTTCGTTTTCCTCCGGCAATCCCACACTCACCCGGACACAGCCTTCCAGACCTGCCAGCGAGCCGCGGTCCCGCACCACGATCCCTTCCTTCAACAGCGCGGCCACCAGCGGCCGGGAGTCCCGGCAGCGGAACAGGATGAAGTTCGCCTGGGACGGGAACACCTGCTCCACTCCCGGCTGCGCCCGCAAACAGGTCGCCAGACGCTCCCGTTCCCGGCAAATGGCTTCAACCTGAACCCGGGTTTCGCTGCAGTCCCGCACCGCCCGTACACCCTCCTCCTGCACGCCGGCGCCCAGGTTGTAGGGCGCCTTCACTTTCAGGAAATAGTCAATGATCTCGGGATGGGCCACCGCGTAACCCAGCCGCAGCCCCGCCCTTCCGTAAGCCTTGGAGAGGGTCCGCAGGATCACCAGCCGGGGGTGGTCGTCCAGGGTATCCACCAGACTGCCTCCCGGCGCAAACTCGACATAAGCCTCGTCCAGCACCACCAGCCCGTTCCACTCCCTGCAGACCCGCAGGATCTGGTCCCGTCTCAGCAGGTTCCCGGTGGGGTTGTTGGGAGAACACAGAAACAGCACCTTGACGTCGGACGGCACCTTTTGAAGAAAAGGCTCGGCGGAGAAGTTGAAGTCTTTATCCAACCGCCATTCGAAGACGTCGACGCCGAAGATGGCCGCCGCCACCCGGTACATGCCGTAAGTGGGCTCGGCGATGGCCACCCGGTCCCGGTCCGGGCTGCAGAAGACCTTGAAGATCCAGTCCAGCACCTCATCCGACCCGGCGCCGGCCGCCACCTGGCGGGGGCTGACCCCGAGCCGCGACGCCAGTGCCGAGCGCAGAGCGCGCTGGTGCGGGTCCGGGTAACGGTTGACCCGCACCCCCGACCACTCGCGGGGAAAAGGGTTTTCGTTGGCGTCCAGCAGCACTCCCTGCTGGACGTTCTCCCGGGCACAGTGATAGGGGTCCAGACGGCGGATGTTGGGCCGGACCAGGGACTCGAGGCTTACCGTCATTCGGCCTCCTTTTCCAGACGGAGGCGCACCGCCCGGGCATGTCCTTCCAGCGCTTCCTCCCGGGCCAGGACTTCCAGCGTCGGGGCCAGCGACCGCAGGCCCGCTGCCGTCAACTCCTGGAAGGTGATCTTCTTGACGAAGCTGTCCATCGACACCCCGGACGTGTGCCGGGCCTGGCCGGAGGTGGGGAGGGTATGGTTGGTGCCGGAGGCGTAATCTCCCGCCACCTCCGGTGTCCAGGGTCCCACAAAGACCGAGCCGGCACAGCTGACGTGCCCCAACCAGTCCCGCGGCTGCTCGATCAGCAGGATCAGGTGTTCCGGCGCGTAGCGGTTGGAAAACTCGAAAGCCTGCTCGAGGTTGGAGACCAAGATCACGAAGCTCTGGTCCAGGGCCTGGCGCGCCAGCGACGCCCGCGGCAGGTCGGCAAGCTGCCGGTCAACTTCCGACACCACCGCCGCCGCCAGAGCGTCCGAGGGGGTGACCAGCACCGCCTGTGAATCCGACCCGTGTTCCGCCTGGGCGATGAGGTCGGCGGCCACCACCGCCGGCGTTGCGGAGTCGTCGGCGATCACCAGCACCTCGCTGGGACCGGCTACCATATCGATGGCAGTGCCGTAGAAAGTGGCCAGCAGTTTTGCGGTCTGGACGTAGCGGTTGCCCGGACCGAGGATCTTGTCCACCCGGGGCACTGTGGCAGTCCCCAGCGCCAGGGCGGCGATGGCTTGGGCGCCCCCGATTTTCAGAACCTGTTTGACCCCGGCTGCCTGGGCGGCGGCCAGCACCACTGCATGGACGCTGCCGTCAGGCCGGGGAGGAACACACAGCAGGATGCGGTTGCAGCCCGCGAGTTTGGCCGGGACGGCCAACATGAGGACAGTGGAGGGCAGCACCGCGGTGCCTCCCGGCACGTACAGTCCTACCGTGGAGATGGGTCGGGCTGCGCGCCAGCAGGTGACCCCCTCCTCCACCACCACCGGTTGCTCCGAAAGCCTCTGGGTGGCGTGAAACTTGCGGATGTTGGCCGCCGCCCGTTGAAGCGCTTCCATCACTGCCGGCCCCACCGCGGCGGCCGCTTCCTGGAACTCCCGGGCGTCAACCCGGAAGTCCTGCAGGTCTACACCGTCGAAGCGGCGGGTGTACTCGCGGACGGCGTCGTCGCCCCGGCTCTCCACCGCCTGGAAGATCTCCTCGCACACCTGGAGCAGTTGCGGGTCCCGCAACGGATTGCGGCGGCACAGTTGACGCATCTGTTCCCTGGACAGCTCGTCGAAACGCCAGGTTTTCATCAGACCACCATTTTCTCCACCGGAACCACCAGCAGGTCGGTGGCTCCCGCCAGTTTCAGCCGCTCGATGACATCCCAGAAATATTCTTCCGGCACCGCCGTGTGGACGGCGATCATCCCCGGTTCCGCCAGGGGAACGATGGTGGGGCTTTTCATTCCGGGCAGAATGGAACGGATTTCCGCCAGAGCGCTTTCCGGGGCGTTCATCATCACGTACTTGGTCCGGCGCGCCTTGAGATGGCTCAGCATGCGCACCCGCAACCGCTGGATCAGGTCTGCCCGGCGGGGATCGGTCAGGGCGGCGCCGTTGGCGATCAGCACCGCTTCGGACTTGAGCACCACCTCGATGGGCATCAGGTCATGGGTTCGCAGGGTGCTGCCGGTGGAAACCAGGTCGCAGATGGCGTCGGCCACGTCCAGGGCGGGCGCGATCTCCACCGAGCCGTTCAGTTCAATGACCCGCGCCCGGATCCCTTTCTGCTCCAGATAGCGGCCCAGGATGCGGGGATACGAAGTAGCCACGCGCTTGCCTTCCAGGTCGAACAGAGTTCGCAGACCGCCCCGGCTGGGAACCGCGATGCACAGCTCACAGCCTCCGAAGCCGAGGTAGTCCAGGGTGGAAACGCGGGCGGCCTTTTCCTCCACCACATTCAGGCCCACGATGCCGATGTCGGTGACGCCGTCCTGGACGTACTCCGGGATGTCGTCATCGCGGAGAAAGAGGATATCCAGGGGGTAGTTGCGTCCCTGGGCCAGCAGCAGGCCGTCGGATGCTTCGAAATCGAGGCCGGCGGCCCGCAACAGGTCCAGGGATCCCTGGGCGAGGCGGCCCTTGCGCTGGATTGCGATCTTGATGGAGTCGCCGTTGAGCTTCATGGCCGGCCGTCCTCCCGGTCTGCAGTCTCCTCCGACGGTTTCCCCAGCCGATCCAGCAGCAGCCGGTAACCGCCTTCCCCGTAACGCAGCCAGTGGGCGATGCGGGTCACGGTGGCGGTGCTGGCACCGGTGATCCGGCTGATTTCGCGATAGGAGACATTCTGGTCCACCAGCCGCGCCACCTGCCAGCGTTCAGCCATCGCCCGCAGTTCCCCCAGCGTGCAGAGATCGCGGAAGAAACGTGCGGTTTCATCCGGGCTTTGCAGCGCGGTGATGGCCCGGAACAGTTCCTGGAGGCTGCGGTTCTGGTCCAATTCCCGTTCCATTGTGTTACTACACTAACACACCGGACGGCGCCGGGCAAGGGTGGGCGGCCGGCGCGGCCTGGTCCGGCGGACCTGCCGGCAGCCGCCGGACGGCACCGTCTTCGCCGGAGGTGTCTTCTATAATCGCCGGCGATGATCGCCCTGCTCAAAGGCCGGCTGGCTCACAAGAGCCCCGATCGTATCATCGTCGAGACCGGAGGAGTGGGCTACGAGGTGTTCGTGCCGCTGTCCACCTACTATGAGTTGGCCGCCCCCGGCGAACATGTCGAGTTGCAGATCCATACCCACGTGCGGGAAGGCGCGCTGCAGCTCTTCGGCTTCCGGACCAACCACGAAAAGCGGGTGTTTCTGCTGTTGCTGCAGGTAAGCGGCATCGGGCCCCGTCTGGCCTGCACCGTTCTTTCGGGGCTTCCGCTGGACGACTTTCTGGATGCCGTGGCACGCCGCGACGTCGCCCGCCTGTCCACCATTCCGGGCGTCGGCCGCAAGACCGCCGAACGGATCGTTCTGGAGCTGAAGGAGAAGGTCAAGGAAATCGCTCCGGTGGGAACGCCCGCCGCCGGTCCGGCGGAGGCCGAGCTCGAGCGGGACGTGCTGTCTGCGCTGGTCAACCTGGGCTACCCCCGGGCGAGGGCCGAAACTGCGGTGGCGCGGCTGCGGGGGAGCGGAAGCGTGCGCTTTGAGGATATGCTGAAGCGGGCGCTCAAGGAGATCTCGGGCTGACGATGTCGGAAGAACGTTTCATCCATCCCGGCCAGACCGAAGAGGAGCTGCTGCTGGAGTCCACGCTGCGGCCCCGCCTGCTGTCCGATTTTGTCGGCCAGGACTCGGTGAAGGCCAATCTTTCCATCGCCGTGCAGGCCGCCCGGCGCCGTCGGGAGGCGTTGGACCACGTCCTTTTCTTCGGACCTCCCGGCTTGGGGAAGACCACCCTGGCCCAGATCGTGGCCAACGAGATGGGCGTCGGATTCCGGGCTACCGCGGGACCCGTCATCGAAAAGCGTGGCGATCTCGCCGCCATCCTCACGAACCTCCAGGAGCACGACGTCCTCTTCATCGATGAGATCCACCGCCTGCACCCCGCAGTGGAAGAGATCCTCTATCCCGCGATGGAGGACTTCCAGATCGACATCATCATCGGCGAGGGACCGGGTGCCCGCTCCATCAAGATCGACGTCCCCCGTTTCACGCTGGTGGGAGCCACCACCCGGACCGGCCTCCTCACTTCGCCGCTGAGGGCGCGTTTCGGCATTATCCAACGGCTGGACTTCTACGACGTGACGGCGTTGACCTCCATCGTGCGGCGTTCGGCTTCCATCCTCGAGGTGGAGATCGATGCGGAAGGGGCCGAGGAAGTGGCGCGGCGCAGCCGCGGTACGCCGCGCATCGCCAACCGCCTGCTGCGGCGGGTCAGGGACTTTGCCCAGGTCAAGGGCGACGGCCGGATTTCATACGCCACCGCCTGCCAGGCGCTGGAGATGCTCAACGTGGACCGCTTCGGCTTCGATGAGATCGACCGCAAGCTGCTGCTGACCATCATCGAAAAGTTCGGCGGCGGACCGGTGGGGCTGGGCACGATCGCCGCCGCCATCAGCGAGGAGAAAGACGCCATCGAGGATATCTACGAGCCGTACCTGATTCAGATCGGATTTCTCAACCGCACGCCCCGGGGTCGAGTCGTCACCCCTCTGGCCTACCAGCATTTCGGCCTTACCACCGGAGGCCAGGCGAAACTGTTCGGGTGAGGAGTGGGGAGGGAGGAGGCAGGAATCAGGAGGGGGAGTCAGGAGTCGGTACACGGGAGTCAGGAGGTTGCCGCGCGTGGCTCCCTCCTGTTTCCTGTGTCCCGTGTACCGACTCCCTCTCCTGTTTCCCTTCTCCCGAACTCCTGTTTCCGTCAGGAGTCAGGAGGAGGGAGAGGGGAGCCAGGAGGGGAGTGAGGAGTCGGTAAACGGGAGTCAGGAGGCCGCCGCGCGTGGCTCCCTCCCGTTTCCTGTGTCCCGACGGAGTCAGGAGGAGGGAGGGGGGAGCCAGGAGGGGAGTCAGGAGTCGGTACACGGGAGTCAGGAGGCCGCCCCGCGTGCCTCCCTCCTGTTTCCTGTGTCCTGACTCCCGACTCCCGTCTTATCGCTGGACCGGCAGCTCCACATCGCCGGTCAGGCGGAAATTGAAAAGCTGTTCGACGCCAAACTCCACTTCGTCGCCGGAAGTGGCCAGCACTGCGCCCGTACCGGCACCGGCACCGATGGCACCGCCGATGGCGGCTCCTTTACCGCCCCCCGCAATGGCGCCGATGGCGGCTCCGATCCCGGTGGCGATGCCGATCTTCTTGGCGTCCTCCTTGCCCGTCCCCTTGGCTTCAAAGTCCAGGCGGTTGGTCCGGATGGGATAGGTCTCCTCGCCGATGACCAGCTGGGTAAGGGCCAACGACAGGGTCGCCCGACCCTCGACCTTGCCCGAGCGCTTCACGTTGGTCAGCCGACCGACCACCTTGGTGCCCTCCGGAGCCACCACCTTGCCGTCCACCACCAGGTCCTGGTCCAGCTCGGCTTCGAACGTGTCACCGTCCTGGTTGCGCTTCGAGCTCACCGATTCAGACAACCGGACGCTCAGCTCGGTTCCGCTCTTGAGCGTAACCACCGCCGGGGGGGCCGGAGCAGGCGGCGGAGCCGGAGCAGCCGGCGCCGCCACCGCCGGGGAAGCCGGGGTCCCGGCACCGGCGGAAGCCGGGGGCTCCGGCGATTCCTGGGGGGAGACGGCAGCCGCCGGAGGCTCCTCGCGGGTAACCGGCTTGGCTGGAGGCGGAGACGGCTTTCGGGCCGGCGGGGGGTTCACGGCTGCCGGCTTCTCGACCGCCGGAGGCGGTGCTTCCGGCTGAAGCGTCGAGGGGTCGGCGGCAGCCAGTCGCCCGGCGGCAGCCTCGAAATCCCGCTGGCTTTCCAGCATGCTGCGCAGGGAGATGCCTGCCGGCAGCGAACCCGCCGGAAGTTCAGGATGGACCCGCTGGACATAGGCCTGAATCAGCCGGTAGTCGTCGTAGGAGAGCTCCTTGCGGGCTCGCTCCGCCAGGACCGCGGCGTTCTCCACGGTGACGGTCTGGTCGAGCACCGATTCCTCGGACTCGGCCGACTTCGAAACCAGTTGCTGCAGATTCGAGCACCCCGCCGCCGGCAGCAGCCCAAGACTCCACGCCAGGGCAGCGATCAAGACTTTTCTCATCTGACTGTCTCCGTCTTCCGGGGGATCCCGCCGCCAAACAGCGGGCCCGCCTTTGAGTCCCGGCGGGCGAGGTCCAACGACTCCGTCCCGCCCTGCCGGGACTTTTCACTGCTCCCGTGCGCGCATGAGGAAGTAGAGCAGCGTCATGAGGGTACTGACCGCAGCCGCCACGTAGGTCAGCGCCGCGGCGTTGAGCACGGCATCGACCCCGGTTCGCTCCCGATCGGTAATGATGCCGTACTGGACCAACAGCGCCTTGGCCCGGCTCGAGGCGTTGAACTCCACCGGCAGAGTCACCACCTGGAACAACAGCACCGCCGAGAACAGCAGCGCCCCCAGGTAGATCATTCCGGCCGACGACAACAACAAGCCGAACAGCATCACCAGATACCCGATCGAGGAGCCGATATTGGCGGTGGGCACGAGGATGGATCTCAGCCACAGCGGGAAATAGCCCTGTGCATGCTGCAGGGCGTGTCCGGCTTCGTGGGCGGCCACTCCGACGGCGGCCACCGAGGGTGAGTCGTAAACCGCCTCAGATAGGGCCAACGTCCTGGTCAGCGGATTATAGTGATCGGAGAGCAGGCCGCTGGACCGGACGATCTTCACGTCGTCCACGCCTGCCATCCGCAGCAGTTCCGCGGCGGCCCGGGCGCCGGTGATACCCCTTCCCGAGGCGATCCGGGAGTACTTGTTGAAGTTGGCCTTGACCCGCCAACTGGCCCAGATCGAAAGCAGCAGGGCCGGGGCCAAAAAAACCAGGTAAAGAGGATCGAAAATCATACTTGTCGCTTCTCCTCAGGTTCAGTCAGCCACCACTTTACTATCACGATGCAGGCCGGGCGAGTTTGATTCATCGCAACCGCGGCCCGGTGTGCGGGCCGGTGCCCGGCTTGAGCAGCGCATGCACAGTTTCCTAAGATGAAACGGGGCGCGGCACAAGCCGCCTCCCCCCAGGAGACAGCGACCATCCATCCGATTCACGGCAACACCTTGGGCATCCAGCCGGCCCTGCGACGGGCGCTGGAACGAACCTTCCGCCGGCGGGTCCCTCCGTCCCAAGTCGTCTCGGTGGAGCTGGCGCACCATTTGACCGGCATCTCCCGTCAGCTCAACCGGCAGGTGGGAGTGCTGCTGACCCGCGACGGCAATGTTCGGGAGGTCATGGTGGGCGACGCCGGGCGGCTCGAAATCCCGGAGATCGGACGCCTGCGGGGCGGCCGCGGGCGACTGCGGGGGCTCCGGTTGGTCCACACTCACCTCAAGGGTGAGCCCCTGTCCGACGACGATCTCAACGACCTGGCGCTGCTGCGGCTGGATATGGTGGCGGTGATTCAGGCCCGTGAGGACGGCCTCGCCGGCCGCATCGAGGTGGCCCACGTCCTGCCGTTGGCGGATTTCGAGTCCGCGGTGGAGGTGGCTCCGTTCCGCCGCCTCACCGCCCCGGACCCCGGCCGGCTGGAACTGGACTTCGCCGCCACCGTCCAGGCCCTGGAAGACGAGTTCGCCCAGCTGGCCCGGCAGGCGGGAACCCGGACCGGTCAGGAGCGCGTGGTAGTGGTGGGCGCCGGCGCCGATGAGGAGACCTTCTGGGAAACCGTGGAACTGGCACGCTCGGCAGGGGTGGAGGTGGCCGGGGTGATCCGCCAGCGCCGCCACGCTCCCCATCCGCGCACTGCGGTGGGGCCGGGCAAGTTGAGGGAGATCGTGCTGGAGAGCATGCGCCGGCAGGCGGACGTCGCCGTCTTCGATATCGATCTCAAGCCGGCCCAGGCCCGGGCTTTCGAGGACGCCACCGGGCTGAAGGCCGTGGACCGCACCCAGCTCATTCTTGACATCTTCGCGCAGCGGGCCCGCTCCCGTGACGGGAAGCTCCAGGTGGAACTGGCCCAGCTCAAGTACTCACTCCCGCGACTGACCGAAAAGGACGCGGGCCTGTCGCGCCTCACCGGCGGCATCGGCGGCCGCGGACCCGGCGAAACCGTGCTGGAGATCGGCCGGCGGCGCATCTTCGACCGCATCCGCAGCCTGGAACGCGAGGTGGATCGCCTGTCCCGGCAACGGGACCTCCGCCGCCAGAGCCGCCGTCGCGCCGGGCTGCCCGCGATCAGCATCATCGGCTACACCAATGCCGGCAAGTCCACCCTGCTCAACGCCCTCACCCAGGCCCAGGTGGATACCGCCGACCAGCTCTTCGTCACCCTGGACCCCACCACCCGCCGGTTGCGGTTTCCCCTTCACGGTGAAGTGGTGCTGTCCGACACCGTCGGCTTTCTCAGAGACCTGCCGCCCGATCTGGTCAATGCCTTCCGCGCCACCCTCGAGGAGCTGGCCTCCGCCGACCTCCTGCTGCATGTCGCCGATGCCTCCGACCCGCGGCTGGAAGCAAAGGTGGACGCGGTTTGCGGAATCCTCCGGGAGATGTCCCTGCAGTCGATTCCGCGCCTGCTGGTGCTCAACAAATGCGACCTGCTGCCGGCGGAGCAGGTGGAAGCCTTAGTCCGGCGGTTCGATGCCGTGGCGGTCAGCGCCGCCCGGCGTACCGGACTGGACCGCCTGATCGAGGCGGTGGAAGGCGTCCTCGGTTCACTCACCTTCAGTCGGTAGGCTGATTGCGGCCTGCCGCCGGGCGCTTCCAGCCGCCCCGCTGCAGTTGTTTCAGCAATCCGTGCAGCAGGTTGACATCGGCCCGCTCCAGCTGGGCCCGGGCCGCCATCCCCCGCAGGCGTCCCAGTACCCGCGACGGCGGCACCCGGACCGGCAGGCGGAGGCGGCTGATCAGGTCCTCGACCCGCTCCATGAGCGAGTCCAGGTCGGCGGACAGGGCGGCCGCGGGAGCCCGCCGCCGGGTCCCCGATATTCCCAGATGCAGTTGGTAGGCAACAATGGCTGCTGCCTGCGCCAGGTTGATGACCGGATATTCCGGGTCGGTGGGAATCCGTACCAACCACTGGCACAGCCGCAGCTCTTCCCGTCGCAGTCCGTTGTCCTCCGAGCCGAACACCACCCCGACCTGCGTATTCGACAGGCGGGGAAGCAGGTCTTCCACCAGCTCCGGACAGGTGATGAGGCGTCCGGATTCGCCCCGGAATCGGCCGGTGGTCCCCACCAGCACTCCAACCTCCCGGGCGGCCGACTCGAGGTCCGGCACAAACCTGGCCCGATCGAGAATCTCCACCCCTTTCATGGCAAAACTGCGGGCCTCGATTCCCACTTCGCACTCCGGCCTGACCAGGATCAGCCGGTGAAACCCCATGTTCTTCATCACGCGTACCGTCGAGCCGAGGTTGGACGCAAACTGGGTCCGCACCAGAATGAACACGATCCGGTCCTTGGACATGGGAACCAGTTTATTCACGGCGGCCACCCGACGACAGCCGCCCGCCCCGAGTGAACGCGTGTCCCGGCCGGTTGGACCTGGCCTGGCCGGACAGGCTAGGATCGTGCCCGGCTCCGGTCGTCGCCATGGGCGCACCCGGCCGGACCCGAAGGAGGAACCGACCATGAATCATCGCAGTGTAACGGTCGCGGCTTGGGCGCTGGGGTTGTCCTGTGTGCTGTCTTCACCCGATGTGGCGGCGGGAGGACTGGCTGCGGGCTCGGGGCCCACCGTGGAGAACCAGCCACGCTTCATCCATACCGTGCTGTTCTGGCTCAAGCCCGGCGTCAGTTCCCAGCAGAAGGAACAGCTCATCCGCGACTGCAAGGAGCTGCTGGGGGGCATCTCCACCGTCCGCTACCTGGCGGCGGGAGAACCGGCGGGAACACCCCGATCCGTGGTGGACAACAGCTATCACGTCGGACTGGTGGTGCACTTCGACGATCCGGCGGGTCATGACGTGTACCAGTCCGATCCCAAACACCAGGAGTTCATCCAGCGCAACCAGGCGATCTGGGAGCGGGTCCAGGTTTACGACGTGATCGCGAAATAGGATCCCGCGTCGCGGAAGTGGGACGTTCAAAGGGTCTGAGAGCCCGTTGAGGCTCAGCTTTCAAGAGCGGCCAGCCGCCCGGCACCCCCTTGACGTCCCCGCCATCCGCCTGTTATCCTTTTCTCGATTAATCATATTCTATTAGTCGAGAATTAGCACCGCCCCCCCAAGGGTGAAATCCATGTCCGATCTGTCGAAAGTCGAACTGATCAAGGCCCAGAGCCGTGGACTTCGCGGCAACCTCCGCCAGGAGCTGGCCGAGGACACCGCCCGCTTCACCAAAGAGAGCGCCCAGCTCCTCAAGTTCCACGGGGTATATCAACAGGAGGACCGGGACCAGCGCAAGGCGCGGCGGGAGACCGGCGGCGACAAGGCCTGGCAGTTCATGGTCCGCATCAAGAACCCCGGCGGCGGCCGGCTCAGCCCCCAACAGTGGCAGGTGCTGGATGAGATCGCCGACCGGTACGGTAACGGAACCCTGCGGATCACCACCCGACAGGGCATCCAGTTCCATGGGGTCCTGAAACCGCGGCTCAAACCCACCATCCAGGAGCTGAACTCGGTTCTGATCCACACCTTCGGCGCCTGCGGCGACGGTGTGCGCAACACCATCGCCTGCCCGGTGTCCGAAATCCGTCATGGCTCCAGTTGCTGCGGACAGACCTGGGCGGCACGGATCGCCCGCCGCATGAGTTTCCGCACCACCGCCTACCACGAGATCTGGTTGAACGGGGAACGGGTGGACGGCGGGTCCGTGGAGGAAGAGCCGGTTTACGGGAGCACGTACCTGCCGCGGAAATTCAAGATTGCGGTGGCCGATCCCCATGACAACTGCGTCGATCTGCTCACCAACGACATCGGCATCCTGCCGCAGGTGGACGAGTCGGGCCCGACCGGCTTCCACATCTTCGTGGGAGGAGGTCTGGGCAGCACCCACGGCAAGGAAGAGACCTTTCCCCGCCTGGCGGACCCCTTGGCCCTGGTGGAACCCGACGAGCTGGAAGACGTGGTGGAAGCGATCGTCATCACCCAGCGTGACCTGGGCAACCGGGCCGACCGGCGGCAGGCCCGGATGAAGTACGTGGTGGAGCGCCTGGGAATCGATGGGTTCCGGGCCGAAGTCGAGCAACGTTACGGGCGATTGCTCAGGCCGACGGAGCCTCCGGCCATCCAGCCGGTGGACTTTCATTTCGGCTGGCACCGCCAGCGCACTCCCGGCCTCCTTTACCTGGGCCTGTTCATCGAAAACGGCCGGGTGGAGGACCGGCCGGGTTTTCCCTTGCGCTCGACACTGCGCCGGATCATCCAGGAATTCCAGCCGGCGATCTTTCTTACTCCCAACCAGGACCTCATCCTGGCGGACCTGCCGGAGCGGGTTGTACCGCTGGTGAACGATCGGCTGAAGCAGGCGGGAATCCGTCCCCGCGGGTCTTCGGTGCTGCGGTCGGTGAGCATGGCCTGTCCGGCCCTGCCCACCTGCGGCCTGGCCATCACCGAAGCCGAGCGTCGCCTTCCCGGCCTGATCGACCAGCTCGAAGCCATGGGGTTCGGCGAGGAGTCCGTCATCATCCGGATGTCCGGCTGTCCCAACTCGTGCTCCCGGCCCCCGGTGGCCGAGGTGGGTCTGGTGGGGAAATCGGTGGACGGCTACTCGGTTTATCTGGGAGGCTCGGCAAACGGCACCCGGCTGGCCCGCCTGTACCTGGAAAGTGTCCCTTCCAGCGAACTGGCCGCCCGTCTGAAGGACCTGTTTGAAACCTTCCGTGAACAGCGCCTGCCGGGCGAGCGCTTCGGCGATTTCTGTCACCGGGTGGGGGTCGACGAGCTGAGACGGCGGCTGGTTCCGGTGGAACTGGGTTGAGGGCAGGCGATGGACTATTTTCCGATTCTCGCGGATCTCAGGGGATGCGAGTGCGTGGTCATCGGTCTCAGTCCGATGGCGGATGAGAAGGCGCGCCTGCTGTCCCGGGCCGGTGCCCGGGTACGGCGGCTGGCCCGCTTCGATCCTGCTGTCGCCGGCGAGGCGATGCTCATCGTGGCCGATGTCGAACCGCCGGAGGCTGAGGTAATCCGGGAATACGGCCGCCGACACCGTATCTTCGTCAACATCGTGGACCGACCTGAGTTCTGCAGCTTCATCTTTCCCGCCGTCATGGAGCGGGGCCATCTCCTGGTGGCGGTGAGCACCCAAGGCCGCAGTCCCGCGCTGGCCGGCTGGCTCAAGGAACGGCTGTTCGACTCCCTGGGGGTTGAGTACGCGCGGGCGCTGGAAGTGTTGGGGAAGACCAGGAAGGAGGTCCAGGCGATCCTGCCGGGCTACCAGGACCGCCGGGACTTCTATCGCGAACTGTTCAACCGGGGCTGGGTCGAACGTTTCTTTGACTCCGACCGCCGGACGGCGGCGGAAGAACTGCTTCAGGAAGCGAGGGTATTCGCACAGTGCAAGTCGTCGGCGGCCGCAGCGGCCGGGTCTACCTTGTAGGCGCCGGGCCGGGAGATCCTGAACTCATCACCATACGGGGACTGCGCCTGCTGCGGCGGGCTGAGGTCGTGGTTTACGACCGCCTCGTCGATCCCCGGTTGCTCGAGGAAGCCCCCGCCTCGGCGGAGCGCATCTTCGTGGGCAAGAAGGGTGGTCATTACCTGACGTCCCAGGCCCGGATCAACGAGCTGCTGATCCGCCACGCCTCGGCGGGGCGGGAAGTGGTCCGCCTGAAGGGTGGGGACCCCTTCCTGTTTGGCCGCGGTGCCGAGGAGGCTTCGGCCCTTCTCGCGGCGGGCATCCCCTTCGAGATTGTTCCCGGGGTCAGTTCCGCCTTCGCGGTCCCGGCTTCCGCGGGCATTCCGGTTACCCACCGGGGCGTGGCGTCTTCGGTGGCGGTGGTTACCGGACACCAGGCGGACGAGGGCGGCCGGGTCGACTGGTCGCGTCTGGCCACCGCTGTGGACACGCTGGTGGTGCTGATGCCGTTGACCCAACTGCGGGCGATCACCGCGCGGCTGATTCTGCACGGCCGCTCTCTGCAGACCCCCGCCGCGCTGATCGAGTCCGGTACCCAGCCGGGGCAGCGCCGTCTGCTCTCCACGCTGCGCGATCTGGCGTCCGACGCCGAGCGGGAGGGCATCCAGTCCCCCGCCGTGCTGGTGGTGGGCGACGTGGTGTCCTTCGGGCACCTCTTTCCCGGCCTGGAGGTTCCTCCGCGCCGGGAGGGGAGTCGGGAGTCGGGAGTCAGGAGTCAGGAGTCAGGAGTCAGGATTCAGGAGCCGTTAATACGACAAAACCCGGCCCAGCCATGAGTCAGCACCCCGGAGGGTGCCACCTGTTTGGCCGGTGGGATGGTGGCGCTCCAACCTCCGGCTGCTCTCTGTCATCCCTCCGCGGGAGGGGAGTCGGGAGTCGGGAGTCAGGAAACAGGAGAAAGCCTCGCGGGGCGGCCTCCTGACTCCCGTGTCCTGACTCCCGACTCCCCTACCGACTCCCCCCTCCCGACTCCTACTTCAGCACTCGTACCTCCAGCCGGGCCGAGTCACCGCCCCAAGCAGGCGGCAACGACGCGATGAACTGGGCCCGGCCCGCCTGAGACCCCGCCTGGAAGGTTACCGTAGCCTCGGTGCTTCCCGCGGGGAACTGAACCGTCGCCGGGAAGCCGACCAGTCCCGCGTTCTGGTGGTGTTCGGCAAGGTTGATCGCCACTTCAAGATCGACCGGCGCGGGAGCGCTGAGACGCAGCACCGCGGCGCCGCTGGTACCGGCAGGCAATCGCAGCGAGGCGGGACGCCATTCAAGCCGAAGCCGCGTCTGCACCGCCGGACGCAGGTCGATATCGAGTTCGGCGGTGTCTCCGCCCACGTCTTCGGGCAGCTTGGCCACCAGCTTCCCGGAGCCGGTCCGCGAGCCAAACAACAGCTCCACCGGAGCGTTCACCGCCCCGGCGGGGATCACGACTTCAGGCGGAAAACTCAGCACCAGATCGGGAGATGCGTCCTCCAGGGTGAGCGCCACCGGCAGGTCAACCGGAGTGGGACCGTGCTTCAGCATTACACGGACCACCAAGGCGCCGTTGGGGGCTGCGCGAACCACCCGCGGAGCCCACTCCAGTTCGGGCTCTTTCGGTTCGTGGTCATCGTCTCCCACCTTCACCAGGACTCTCTGGGTGCCCCCGCCCAGTTCGCTCGGGGCGGTGACTTCAACTTGGGTCTCCCCTGCCGTACCTCCAGAGTTCACCAGGAAGGTGGCGTTCAAGGTACCTGCGGGAATCGTCACCGCCGCCGGGTCAACCGAGACCAGGCCGGGGTCGAGGGAAACCACTGTGAACTCCAGGTCGGTTTCGAACGGGCGCCGCAACAGGATGCTGACCTGGCGGCTGTCATTGAGATCCATGCCCAGCCGCCGCGGCACCACCTCCCACAGACCGATCACCTTGACGGTCAGGGCGGTCACGCCCAGATTGGGACTAATCAGGCCCTTGACCTTCACGAACACTCCCACCGCCAAGTCGCCTGTCACCTCTGTGTCGGGGGTGAGCGTCACCAGCACCTGGATGCCTCCTCCCAGGTCCATCAGGAACTGGTCGGGACTGGGGAACTCGACGATGACGCCCTCCAGGCTGATGCGGGCGAACTTCACCACCGACCCCAGGACGTGAATCGATTGCGCCAGGATGTCGCCGTCGACCACCGTCGCCTCCACCTTGACCCAGAGCGGGCCGACCGAACTTGCGAGCAGGTCGGCAAGACCCTGCAGGGTGAGGGGCTGGCGGAGGTGATCCCGGATCTTGGTGGAATCACCGACCAGAACCGTCAGACCCAGCAGCTCGATGGAACCGCCGGCGACGTCGACGGAATCCAGCGGCCCCTTGATTTCGAATCCGGTTCCTGCGTCCTGTTTCTGCAGTTCCAGCGCCAGCAGACCGGCTTCCGTGTGGATCGCTTCCACCGCGACCAGGTCGCCGGGATTGATTTCATCCAGCGCAATTGGAAGACCGTCCCGGTCCTTGATCTCCGTCAGCGGGGTGACCCGTACCGACAGGGAGAAGGTCGGGGTCAGCTCCACCACCACATCGGTGGAGGTGGCGTCCACCGGTACCTTTTCCTTGACGGTGGCGAAGAACTCCAGAGGGGCGGCGGTCAAAGCGCCGCTCGACAGAAGCAACAGGACCAGCGAACTTGCCAGGGAACTTGCCAGGGAAGGAAAAACTCGTTTCATCTCCTGAACCTCCTCAGGCCCGGCCGTACCGGGCTCTGGATTGCTGCACGGGCCCTCCCCCGCCGCCTTTCCAGAAGGCTGATACCGGTGCAGGATTTGAAAACGTGCCCTCAGACGAAGAGCGACTGGGGCAGTTTAGTCCATAGTGCCCCCGGCTGCCAAGTGATGGACCTCACCTCGGGAGTCGGGAGGGGGGGTCGGGAGAGGAGTCGGGAGTCGGGAGAGAAGTCGGGAGTCAGGAGTCGGGAGTCAGGAGGCTGCCCCGCGTGCCTCCCTCCTGTTTCCTGTGTCCCGTGTCCCGACTCCTCTTCTGCTTTCCTGATACCGTGCTGAGGAGGAATTCCGCAGACACAGGTTGAAGCGCAACCATACCCAACGGCCAAACAGGTGGCACCCCTCCCGGGTGCGACTCATGGCTGGGCCGGGTTTTGTCGTATTTGCGGCTCCTGACTCCTGAATCCTGACTCCCGACTCCTGACTTCTCTCCCGACTCCTGACTCCCGACTCCTGACTCCTGACTCCCGACTCCTGACTCCCGACTCCTGAGTCCCGCCTACAACAGCACTTCGATCTTGGCGTTCCGTTTCAGGACCTCGATCTCCTGACGCACCTTTTCCTGAACGGCCTGTTGCTCGAGGAACTGCTCGATCCGTTCCTGGACTTCCTCATACGGGACCTGTCGGGCCGGAGTGCGTTCCAACAACTGGATGATGTGGTATCCGTAGCGGGTCTCCACCACCGGACTCAAGCCACCGGGCTGCAACGCGAAGGCTGCGGTCTCGAAGGGCTCGACGGTCTGACCCCGCCGGATGGTCATCTCTCCGCCTTCTTCCCGGGAGCCCGTGTCGTCGGAATTCTCACGGGCCAGTTTGGCGAAGTCGGCTCCCTGTTCGATCTGCCGGCGCAGCCCTTCCAGCTTTTCCCGCAGCTGCGCCTTCTGTCCCTCACCCGCCGTTTCGGGAACCCGGGTCAGGATATGCCGCAGGCGGAGCTGTTCGGGCTGCTGCATGGACTCCGTGTTCTCCTCGTAGAATCTTCGTTTCTCCTCGTCGGATATCACCACGCTCGAAGCCAGTTGGGTTTCCACCAGCTTCTGGACACTGAGGTCTTTGAGCAGCATTGCCTTCAGCCGTTCGGCGCTCACCGACTCCGCCGCCAACTGCTGTTGGAAGGCCTCCTCGGAGGGGAACTGGGCCCGCAGCTTCTGGAACTCCGCTTCCACCTCTTCCGGGGTGGCGGCCGCCTGGCGCTGCGTGCTGGCCTGGTACAGCAGCTCAAAATCCACCAGCTCGCCGAGCACGATGCGGTAAACCTGCATCGGAGTCTGGCCCGGCGGCAGATGCATCCGCTGTTTGACCGCCTCCACCCGATCAAGAAGCTCCTGTTTGGCGATGGCCGAGCCGTTGACCCGGGCCACCACCTCGGGAAACTGGGCCGGATCGCCGATCTGGACCGGGGCGGTCGGATCGGGGCCGGCGGGAGTCTGGGTGGGGGCCTGTCCGGCCGCCGCTGCCACGCACAGAAAAGTGAAAACGAAGACAAGGGCGGCCATGGCGGCCAAACCCGGTTGGTGACTGGACATGATGACGTCTTCCTACTTTCTCTCCGCACGATTGCGGATCAAAGCATCATACGCTCTTTCGGTTTCCGAACCGATTGGGCAACCGGGCCTGGCTACAGAATGCGGGCTCCGTCGCCGTTGCCCCCGGGCTTCCGCGGTTTCCCGTTTGTTGTGCCCGATCTTCCGCGGGCGGGTTCCGGTCGACAGCCCACGGTGGGGGGCGGTTCTGGCCCATCGCGGGCTTGAGCCGGGTCCGGTATATTGAGCATCGCGAGGACCGATGCTCGTCCCCTCACCGCCGCGGCTGATCCCTCCCCACTGGAGCCTCGCTCCCTTCGACTCCTTCGCCTGGCTGGACCTGAGGCTGAGAACCCTCAAGGGTTTTCTCTCTTTTCTGAGATCCAGTCTGGAGCGCTGGCCTCCCCTGTCGCCGAAGGCCCGCTGGCGCGCCTTTGTCCACGGGTTTGTCCCCCGTTCAGCGGCGCTCTATCGGCTGGACGAGTCAGCTACCGACTATCTTTCGGATTTCCGTCGCTCGCTGTTCAGCCCGCGGATCAACGCCTCGACGGATCACGTGATAAACAACAAGGCGGTTTTTCCCCTGCTGATGCAGGCCTTGGGAATCCCGGCGCCCCGACTGTTCGGATGCCTGGAGTCGGGCCGCTGGCGCCCCGCCGACACCACGGGGAACACCCCGGCGAGCACCGCTGAAATCGTGGAAAGCCTGCTGGAAACCGAGGGCAGGCTGGTCATCAAGCCGTCCAAGGGACGCAAGGGTCTGGGGCTGATCTTCCTGAGTTTTCGTAACGGCGTGCTCCAGGCCAACGGCGAACCCATCAGCGTCAACACCCTCGCCGACATTCTGGACCGGCCGGGACGCTACATCGTCACCTCGTTCGCGGAACAGGCGGACTACGCCCGGGGACTCTATCCGCGGACCACCAATACGGTCCGCCTCCTGACCCTTTGGGACTTCGCCGACGAAAAAAGGCCCTTCCTGGCGGCGGCTGCCCAGCGCATCGGCTCATCCCGGTCTTTCCCGGTGGACAACTTCCAGGGCGGCCGCGGTGGGCTCAGCGCGGAAGTGGGACCCGACGGCGTCCTTGGCCCGGCTGCTTCGCTTTCGGCCGACGGCAAACTGGAATGGCACTCCCGGCATCCGGAGACCGGGGACCCGATCGAGAGGGTCGTGGTTCCCCGCTGGAACCAGACCGTGGACCGGATCCTGGCTGCTGCCGCCCGCATGCCCTTCGCGTTGGGGCTTGCGTGGGACGTGGTCTGGACCCGGGACTCGTTCCAGGTGCTGGAACTGAACGGAGCTCCCGGACTCTTCCTGCACCAGGTGCACCGGCCCCTCCTCAGGGATCCTCGGGTGCGCAGGTTTTACCGGTTCTGCCGGGTGATCCGCTGAACGAAACAGCGAGTTGCCATCCCCGGGCGGACGGCCTGCCGGATCATCCGGGAGACTCAGCGGGCCTCCCCATGACGCCGGCACACCACTTGACCTCCGGCCAGCTCAAACCTTCCGCCGTCGGGACACTCCTGGACTAACAGCCGCCGGCTGCGCAGCTCGTCCAGGGTGGCTGGACGGTCCGGGTGGGAAACCGCCCAAGTGGTGAGCGCCTTGGCGGCCGCCAGGCGGTTCGTGCGACAGGCGGCCGCCTTCGACAGCCCGGGACTGCCGGTCAGCTGGCGGTTCGACAGGCCCGAGGGATTCCCCCCGGCGTCACCGGGGAGCCCGATCAGAATCAGATACGCCAAACCCACCAGCGTCAGGGCCACCAGCACCGAGAGGAAACTGAAGCCGCGTCGGCAACGCATGTTCCGATCCTGAGGGCACCGGACGGCTCAGCCGGTGAGGATCGTCACCATCGGTCACGCCGGCGCCTGCCCCATCCGTGTCGATACCAGGCGCTCGCTTCCGAAACGGGGCATGGGGAACGCCGAAAAGTCCAGTCGCAGCGACTCAATCTCCGCGGGTGTAAGCTTCCGGCCTTCCCGGGTGAGGTAGAACTCGTCGCTGGCCTGCTCGTCCTCGGTCCGGATGTAGGCCATGTCGATAGAGATCCCACGTTGGGCCAGGTGGCGGCTCACCAGGTAAAGCAGGCCGAAGCGATCGCGGCAGCGCAGAGCCATCACCGATTCACGCGCGTAGGATTCGTTGTCGAACGAGACCTCGAGCGGTTCGGGTTCCCAGGCGGAGATGTCCGGCCAACGGCCCGCCAGCAGCGGCTCCAGCGGCCGTTCCCCGGCCACCACATCCTCCAGCAGCGCCTGAAACCGTTGCCGCTCGGCCGGCTCCACGAAACGCCGCTCCGGGTCCTCGAACTGCAGGGTGTCGAGCACCACCGCATGAGCGTTGGCAAATGCCTCGGCGGTGAGAATATTCGCTCCCCAGCAGCTCAACATGCCTGAGATCAGGGCAAACAGGCCGGTCCGGTCCCGGGTTACCACCGACAGCTTCCACCGAGCTTCCTCCTGCGCTAGGGAGGTGATCACCTTTCGCGCGCCCAGGTTCTCTGCCAGCAGGAAGTGTTTGACCATCTCCAGACGGGGAGTCTGCACCAGATAGCGCCGGGGGAAGCCCAGCGCGAATTCGACGAACCGCTCGCCGTCCACCACGAAGGGAAATCCCTTCAGGAGGCTGCGGATCTCGGCAGCATCGATAACCGGCAGGTAGAGGGGGTCGGCCATGCCCCAATTCTCTCTCAGCCGGAGCCGGAAGTGGGGTGGCTGGCGCCCCCTCCTCTTCCCTGTCCCCTCGGTGATACCCTTCGCAGACGGGCCGCCGAGCCTGCAAGAGGAGAGTGAAAGATGCTTTCGAGATTCGTCTGGAGTGCACTGGCCCTCCTGATCCTGGTGGGTCAAAGCGGTTCCACAAGTGCCCAGGGCCGCGAACCGGAACCTGGGTTTGTTGTCCGTCGCGGGACCAACATCTCCCACTGGCTGTCTCAGAGTCGCCGTCGCGGAGAGGAACGCCGGGCCTGGTTCACACGCCGGGATGTGGAATTTATCTCCTCCCTGGGTTTCGACCACATCCGCATCCCGGTGGATGAAGAACAGCTCTGGCACGAGGACGGCACCGCCGACATCGAGGCGATGGATCTGCTCGACCAGGCTCTGGACTGGTGCGCCGAGTTCAAACTCCGTGCCATCGTGGACCTGCACATCCTGCGCTCCCACCATTTCAATGCCGCCGAAAAACCGCTGTGGACTCAGCCCGCGGCCCAGGAGCGTTTCCTGGACTGCTGGCGGGAGCTGTCCCGGCGGCTTCGTTCCCGCCCGGTGGACCGGGTGGCCTACGAGCTGATGAACGAACCGGTTGCCGACAAGGCCGGCGACTGGAACCGGCTGCTGGCGAAGGCAGTCCAGGTTGTCCGTGCCGAAGAGCCGAACCGTGTCCTGGTGATCGGCTCCAACCGTTGGCAGTCGGTCCAGACCTTCGACCAGCTTGAGGTACCGCCGAACGACCCCAACATCCTCCTGAGTTTTCATTTCTATGAGCCTTTCGCCTTGACTCACTATCAGGCGGGCTGGACCAAGGCGGGCGAATACAAGGGTCCGGTTCGTTACCCGGGTTTCGTCATCGCCGACGACGACTTCAGGAAACTTCCCCGGGACCTGGCCGAGGCTGTCCGAGGCTCCAACCGTTATTTCGACCGGAGAGTCCTGGAGGGGATGCTCAAGAAACCCCTTGCCCTGCGGGATCGCACCGGCCTGCCCCTTTACTGCGGCGAGTGGGGGGCTCTGCCCTCGGTACCGCGGGAAGACCGCCTCCGCTGGTACCAGGATATGCGGTCCATCCTGGAGGACAACGGCATCGGCTGGGCCACCTGGGATTACAAGGGAGGTTTCGGACTGGTGCGGGAAGGTCGTCCCGACGAGGAGCTGATCCGGATCCTGACCCAATGACACCTCAAGCCATGGGAGGCGACGGGCGGTCCGGAGAACCAAGACCGGGTTCCCCTCTGCTGGCCTGGGGTCTGCTGGCGGGCGCGCTCCTCTTCTTCTGGTCGTCCATCGCCGCGACTCCCCCCGGGGCGACCCGCGGTTGGGACCTCCAGCCGGAGCCGGACGCCGCCGAGTATTTCGCCGGCGCCGTTTCCCTGGCCCGGGGTGAGGGTTATCGGATTCACGTGGCCGGCCGGTCCCTGCCTCCGCGATACCCTCCCGGGTACAGCCTGGCCCAGGCGGCGGCCATGCGCGTCGGAGTCAACCCGCTGGATGCGCCGTTTGTGGTCAATCGGACCGCAGGCCTGCTTCTCATTCTTGTGGCCTTCACGTGGCTCTACCGGCGGGGCCGTCCGGAGGCGGCCGGGCTGGCGGCCATGCTCACTGCCACCTCGCCTGCCTTTATCGTCACCACCCGCAGCCCGCTGAGCGAACCGCTGTCGGCGCTGCCGGCCGTGGTCGCCTTGTGCCTTCTCTATCGGGGGCTGGAAGCCCGTCACCCGCCGTCTATGGCCGGCGCGGGCCTGCTGCTGGGTTTCTCCACCCTGTTCCGGAACTCCAGCCTGATCATGGCCCTTCTCTTCGCCGCGGCGGCACTGCTCGGCCCGGGATCGTCCGGAGACCGCTTCCGCCGCTTCTGCGCCTATCTGGCCGGGTTGGCCGTTGGCCTGATTCCGGTTTGTCTCTATGACTGGCGGACGTTCGGGTCACCCTGGGCAACCGGCTACGACCTTTGGGTCCCCCACTACGCGAGCTGGTCCAACGCATTTACGCTGCGGGCGCTTCCTCTCAACGCACGGTACTACCTGAACGAACTGTTGGAACTCAGGGCCACTGCCACCGTCGCGGATCTGTATGGTGAGGGCTCGTACCTCACTTCGGTGCTGGCCGCGTTGACCGCCCTGTCGATTTGGCGGTTCCGGCGGCGATCCTCAGTGCGGGCGCTGGCTCTCTGCGGGCTGCTCTCCCTGCTGCCGTTCCTGTTCTATGCGTTCAGGGACGCGCGGCTGATCTATCCGCAGCTGGCGATCCTCCCGCTGCCCCTCGCCGTGGGCAGCCTCGGCCTGATTCGGGATTCCCGATCACCGGCTCTCCGGATCGTCACAGGTTGTCTTCTGCTCGCCCAGCTCTCCATTTTCCCGGGCGCGCACGGCGATCCCGACTTCGACCGTTACCTGCGAGGGACCCGTCAGGTGGCCCGGCCCCGCCTCCATGATCTGGTTTCCTATCTGGAAACGGTGCGTGATCCCGGGCCGGTGCTGGTCCTCACCGACCTGAATCCGCCCTATGTCTACGCCTTGTTGTCCGGGGATCGCGTGGTCGTCCCCGCTCTGGATCGCCACGACTACGGTTGGGGTTCCTTACGCTTTGGGGAGAACGAACGCGGTGACTGGCTGTCCCGGGCTGCCGCGGAAGGGCGGCAGATCCTGCTGCTGTTCAGGCCCCGGGATGCCGGCGCCACACCTCCGGTTCCCCCCTTGCCGTCCGGGTGGTGCTGGCAGGTCCTGTTTCAGCCGCCTGCCGGGGGTCTGGCGGCGGTGGGACGGCAGGAAGGGAGGTAGTTGACTCTGCAGATCCGAGGGACTGGGGATCCGCAGGAACCGTGCAATCCGTCTGATCCGTGCCCTCCGGGCTTCACGCCGGATGTCGGGGCCGGGCGAACTCTTTCAACAGTCGCGAGGCGGACTCCAACTCTCCCAGACCCGCCAGTGGACCGCCGAACCGCAGACGGTAGTACGAACGGGTAAAGGCTCGAGGGGCGTCCGACTGCCAGGCCCGAGCCAAGCGTTCGGCGAATTCGCCGGGAGTTTCACCTGCCTCCCGCCGGAACCCCTTTCGCGCCGCCGTTTCAAGAAACTCGAGGTAGAGATCCCGGGCCAGCTCGGCCGCCGGCCGACTTCTCGACTTTCGCCAGCTCCGCCGCAGTCGCGGCTTCCACAGCCGCAGCAGGCGGATTGCCAACAATACGATGCCTGCTGCCACGGTGATCTCCACCAGGGGGACCAGCAAGCTGCCCGGGGAACGTCCCATCCCCGCCAGATTCCGCAGCAACCGGCCCGCCGCCTCAGTCCCCTGCTCGATTCGGGACTCCAGCTCCAGCCTGATCCGGCTGAACAATCCCAACTGCTTCCAGCGGTCGAAGGTGATGACCTCACCCCACCAGAGGTCCGCGGTGTCAGCCACCAGTGCCGCCCATCGCCAGAGAAAGAACTCCGAGACGGGAACCGGCGGGGTGGGATCGAAGTCGACCCAGCCGGCGCCTGGGAACCAGGCCTCGACCCAACTGTGGGCGTCCGACTGGCGAACCATGAAGTAGCGTCCCCACTGGTTGAACTGCCCTGCCCGGAAGCCGTTGACCACCCGCGACGGAATCCCCAGCGAACGCAGCAGGACGGCCTGGGCAGTGGCAAAGTACTCACAGTGACCCGCCCGGCTCGCGAACAGAAAGTCCGCCAGCGGATCGGCGGTTCCCCCTGAGGGATTGTCCAGCGTATACTGGAAGTTCTGCTTCAGGTACTGCTCCAGGCGGATCGCCTGCAGCACCGGCGACGCAAGCCCACCGGCCACCTGGGCGGCCAGCGCCGGAATCCGCGGGTCTAGCGGAGGCAGTTGCAGGTAGCTCGGGCTCACCCCGGAAGCGGCGCCGGAGGCGTTCCGGACCGCCCGCAGCCGTTCGGCCCGCGGCCGCAGATCCGAGTGGACATAGTAACGAACGGTCTCCACCGGTCGGGGACGCAGCAGGAAAGCGCCGTTGCCGTCCATGCCCACGCGATATCGCAGGTTGCGGAAGCCGGCGAACTGGATGGCGGAGGGAGCTGCAAACAGGACGTCGGAGAACGGTTCCACCTGGAACATCTGTTCCAGCAGTTGCTCCCGCTGGCGCCGCTCCAGCGCCACCAGGTGGCGCCCTTCCGCGTCCGCCGGCAAATCGACGGCAGTGGGGCTGGTGTTGGTCCAAGTGCGGCCGTCGAACCGGTCCAGGGCGATCCCCCTCCACCGAAGGTCCGCCGGCAGGTGTTCCGGCTCGCGATTCACGCTGACCCGCATGACGACTTGCGAGTTCCCCAGGATCCTGCCCATCTCGCCCAGATCCACCGACTGCGAAAAGCCCGCCACCCGTTCCGCATCCGAACCCAGCCATCCCAGAGCCCCCCGCGGTACCGCCAGGAAGATGGGAACCGCCAGCAGTACCGTCATTCCGGTGAGCGTGAGGGCGGCCGAGAGATAGGGCCGCACCGGGAACGGGGTGTTCGGCCGGTCTTCGTACGCCGGACGGTTTTCCAGCAGGATGAAGGTAAAGATGGACAGCAGCACGAAGACCACCAGCGCAGCCAGGAAGCCGATGGAAATGGTGTAGGTGGAGGCGCTCAGCAGCAGGGAGAAGGAAACCAGATACAGCACCACGTAGTCCGCCGAGCCCTGCCGGGTCAGAAGCTTGTAGACTCCCAGGGCTGACAGCAGATGCACAGTGGAGGGGCCCCAGCCGGAAATCCCGAAAGCGTCCACCGCGAACAGGACCAGCATTACCGCCATCACCACGTATTGCAGCCGTTTGGGGAGGTCTCGCGGCCCGCTCCGCCAGGCCGGAATGACCGCCGCCAGGAAGAGCCAGGCTGCTGGGCCCTCCAGGGCGTCGGCCATCCACACCGACCCCAAGCCGGTCAGGAAAACCAGCAGGCTTGCCAGGTCGAAGGTCCGCGCGTAACTCAGCGCCGCCACCGTCAGATCTCCAGATAATCGATCAGCGGGCAGTTCCCCGCGGTGAATGAGCTCCCCGCTACCAGCAGCACGGCCCCGGCCGAGATCCGGGCCGGTTCCAGCAGGATCCGGTCGGACGGCTGTACCCAGGCGAGATACTCCAGCAGCCCGGTCAAGGTATCCCGGTCGCCGTCGATCTCGGCTTCGAACTCTCCGGAATAGAACCGGAACACCCTCCCCTCGTTGAAGTGGGCTACCGCCAGCGACGCCACCCAGGAAAGCGCCTTTTCAAACTGTTGGTATGCCCAAAGCCCGCTCTGGGGAAGACAGGTGGAGAGGACAAGCTGGAAGGTGTCGTCCCGTTCCTCCACGAACTCCTTGACCATGAGCTTGGACAGTTTGGCTGTCGCCTTCCAGTGAATGAAACGGGAACTGTCTCCCCGCCGGTAATCCCGGACGTTGTACAGCCCGCTGCCACTCCCTTTGCGGCTGCCGCTCTGGCCGCCCTGCAGACAGGGGTGGTTCCGCACCAGGGTTCTGACATCAACCAGGGCCGGGTAGACGGTGATCCCCCCCTCCACGGGGAGTTCCCTTCCCCGGGAAACGAAGCCGAAGGGAAAGCGGGTGTGGACCTCGAAGCCCCGCAACGGAAAAACCCCCCGATGCCGGCAATGGAACTCGAACTTCTCGGTATGGGCAGCGCCGGCGGGAAGGTAGGGGAACAGGCGGCTGGGATGGCTTTCCATCGATCCAGCAGGGGATGGGCCGGGCTCCGCCGCCCGTAACATCAACGAAAAGGACGGCAGCCGCCGCTTCTCGTTGGCCAGCGTGACCAGCGCGGCAACCGTCTGTCCGGCGTGAACCGCCCGCGGCAGATTCACCGCCAGCCGCAACCCGTAAAGGGAAAGGTTGGAAGCCACTCCGGAAACCAGCAGCGCCGACAGGAGAAACGACAGCACCAGAACCAGGAGGTTGTTGCCGGTGTTGAAGGTGGCGAACGCAATCAGCAGAACCAGCAGCAGGAACAGGAGTCCCCGCCGGGTTACCCGGAGATGACGCAGGCCTTGCCAGTATTCGTCGCCGATACGGCGCAACAATCGGGGCAGGAAACCGATGGCGATCAGCACGACTGCCCCCAGGGCGATCAGGGAGAGCACGATCGAAACCAGGTAAAAGCCGCTTTGCCGCGCGGCGGCACCGACCATCGCCAGCGCCAGGGAAAAGGTGAGCACCAGCAGGGCCCGGAACGTATCGAGAAGCTGTCCCTTGCGGGCCGGAGCCGCCGCGGCGGCAGCCGGCTCCGTCTGCAGTCGGGTCACGGTGTCTATTGTAGCGGGGGAGGCAGGAGTCGAGAGGCAGTAGTCGGGAGTCGGGAATCAGAAGTCAGGACACAGGAAACGGGAGACAGTGCTCCGTGAATGGGGCGCGAAGCGCCTGGCAGTGAAGCTCAGGCCTTCAGTCGGATGTGTCGGATCACCAGGATCAGCCGGCGCATGGCTCAGGTTCAGGCCGGGTGGCTCAGGTCCTTGGGAAAGGCACTGAGCGACCTTCTCCGTGGGAGGCGACGGAAAGCCCCTGAAGCGGCCTCCTGACTCCCGACTCCTGACTCCCGACTCCCGACTCCTTCTCCTGTCTCCCGCCTCCCGAAACTCCCGACTCCCGCCTTCCGCCCGCCTCCCGTCTCCGATAACATCTCCCCAACGATTGGTGTCAGTGTATCGGCGGGAGAACAGCCAGGGCAGTCGGGAGGATCCATGCTGAAAGAGTTCAGGGAATTCGCAATGCGGGGGAATGTGGTGGACATGGCGGTAGGAATCATCATCGGTGCGGCCTTCGGCGCGATTGTCAAGTCGCTGGTGTCCGACATCCTGATGCCGCCGATCGGCCTGCTGTTGGGCAACGTCGATTTCTCGGACCTCTTCCTGACCCTGAAGGAGGGTGCCGAGAAGGCCGGTCCCTACGCCACCTTGGCCGACGCCAGGGCAGCCGGTGCCGTCACCCTGAACGTGGGGGTGTTCGCCAACGAAGTCATCAGCTTTCTGATTGTGGCGTTCGCGGTCTTCCTGCTGGTGCGGGGAATCAACCGGATGAAGCGGGAGCAGGCACCGGCTCCGGCACCGGCACCGACAACGAGGGACTGCCCTTACTGCCTCTCGGCGATCCCCCTGAAGGCCACCCGCTGTCCCCACTGCACCTCACAGCTGTAGACCGGGGCGTTGCAGGTGGCCGCGAGGTTGCTCATGTCCGGCCTTCGAACCCGGGTGGAGGGTGGGAAACTCATTTTGCGCAAGCTCCGGTATCGGGATGCGGCCGCTCTGCAGGAGCAGGTCAACGATCCCGAGATCGTTCGCTGGACGACCCGGATCCCGCATCCGTATCCACCGCAAGCCGCCGTCCGTTTCATCCGCAGCTCGGCAGCAAGCTGGCGGCTGGACCGGGCCTACGTTTTCGGCATCGTGCCTGCCGGCTCCGGGCAGGTTGGCGGCGTCATCTCCCTGTCTTCGGTTTCCCGGGTCCATGCCTGCGCTGAGCTGGGATACTGGCTCGGCCGCATATACTGGGGAAAGGGCCTGGCCACCGAGGCGGTCCGCCTCATCCTGGAGTTCGGATTCGAGGATCTCGACCTTCACCGCATTTACGCGTCCGCTTTCGCCGCCAATCTCGCCTCGCGCCGGGTCCTGGAGAAGAACGGTTTCCAGCTTGAGGGTGTGCTGCGGGAAGCGATCGTACGTTTCGACCGCCGCCAGGACTTCTGCAGTTACGGCCTTCTGCGTCCCGAATGGCTCGCCGCCGGACGCGCCCCGTCACGGCGGGAAGGGACGGCTCCGGAAGAAAGGAAGCACCCGTGACGACTTCGGAACTGCCGCGGCCGCCGGGCTGGCTGTGCTGGCTGGTGTTGGCTCTGGTCAGCCTGGCAATGTTCGGCAACTACTACATTTACGACAGCATCAGCCCGTTGGCGGATCTGCTGAAAGCGCAGCTCGGGTTCTCGGACCAGCAGATCGGGACCCTCAACGGAATCTACAGCCTGCCCAACATCGTGATGGTGCTGGTGGGAGGGATCCTGATCGACCGTTTCGGCACCCGCCGCAGTCTGTTTGCCTTCGCTTTTCTGTGCGTGGTGGGTGCGGCGGTCACCGCCGCCCACGGCAGCTTTCTGGTGATGGCTGCCGGACGCCTCATCTTCGGGCTGGGCGCGGAGTCCATGATCGTCGCGGTCAACACGGCGGTGGTCCAGTGGTTCAAGGGCAAGCAGTTGAGTCTCGCTTTCGGCCTGAATCTCACTGTGGCGCGGCTGGGCAGCTTCGCCGCTCTGAATTCTCCCACCTGGGCCCGCGACCTGTACCAGGACTGGCAGGCTCCTCTGACGGCGGCCTTGCTGATCGGGCTGACCTGCCTGGCGGGTGCCGGCGCTTACTGGCTGGTGGACCGCGCCGCCGCCGGGAAGTACCTGCTGGCGCGGCCGGAACGCCCGGACCAGGTGGTTTGGGCCGACGTCTTCCGGTTCAGCGGTGCGTACTGGTACATCGTGGGCCTGTGCGCCACCTTCTATTCGGCCATCTTCCCGTTTCAAACCTTCGCGGTGAAGTTTTTCATGGAGGCCCATGGCACCAGCCGCGAGGAGGGCGGGTTCCTGTCCAGTCTGCTGACGCTCTTTGCGATGGTGTGCACGCCGCTGTTCGGCTATCTGGCCGACCGTACCGGCCGCCGGTCGGAACTGATGATCGCAGGCTCGGCTCTCCTGTTGCCGGTTTACCTGCTGATGGGCTACACCGGGGTGACTCTTTACCTGCCGGTCTCGCTCATGGGGATCGCTTTCTCGCTGATTCCAGCGGTGATGTGGCCTTCGGTGGCCTTCGTCGTGGAGCCTTCAAGACTGGGCACGGCCTACGGCCTGATGACCATGCTGCAAAACGTGGGTCTGACCCTGTTCAACTTCCTGATCGGCTGGGCGAACGACTTCGCCGGTGCCGGACCCGATCATCCAGCGGGATACCAGCTCGGGATGTGGCTGTTCTCGACCCTGGGCCTGCTGGGTCTGGTGTTCGCTGTGCTGCTGCACCGCCGGTCGGGAGAACGATGACCGGCGGCACCCTGCGCACGCTTCAATCCTGTATCCTTTCCACCTCATGATGGACATCCACCTGGCTCACAGTCCCGACGCCGACGATGCTTTCATGTTCTACGGCCTTGCCCAGGGCAAGGTCGACCCGGGACCCTACCGGTTCCACCACAATCTGAACGACATCGAGACCCTCAACCGGGCCGCAGCCCAGGGGCGTTACGAGGTAACAGCTCTCAGCATCCACGCTTACGCGTACGTCAGCGACCGATATGCCCTCCTGAACACCGGCGCCAGCATGGGCGAAGGCTACGGCCCCCTGGTGGTCGCCGCCTCACCGCTGGACCCGGCTGCGCTGGAGGGCATGGAGGTGGCGATACCGGGCCTGCAGACCTCCGCCTGGCTCGCTTTGAAGCTGTTTGCCCCCGGCGTGGTTCCCCGGGTCATGCCGTTCGACCGGATCATGGACGAAGTGGCGGCCGGCAGAGTGCCGGCGGGCCTCATCATCCACGAGGGCCAGCTTTCATACCGCAGACAGGAGCTGCAGAAAGTCGTCGACTTGGGGGAATGGTGGCAGCGGGAAACGGGTCTGCCGCTGCCTTTGGGCGGCAACGCCGTCCGGCGGGACCTGGGCCCGACCCGCATGACCGAGATCTCCAGGATTCTGGCGGCCAGCATCCGCTACGGCCTGGAACACCGGGATGAAGCCCTGCAATACGCTCTGACCTTCGGCCGCGGCCTTGACCGCGCCGAGGGAGACCGTTTCGTGGGGATGTATGTCAACGCCCGGACCCTGGATTATGGGGACGACGGCCGCAAAGCCGTGCAGGAATTCCTGGATCAAGGCTTTACCGCCGGCCTGATTCCCTGGAAAATCAGGGTAGAGTTCTTCTAAACGCTAAACGTGATCATCGTTGGCGCCGATAATCCGGGGAGAGCCGACCCGGGGATCACGGGCTGCTCACCGGAAATGGGATCCCGGTTATGAAAATCACCGCTCGCGCCGAGTATGCCAGCCTGGCTGTCCTGGACCTGGCCCTGCACTACAACTCCGGCCAGGTGCAGGCCAAGGAGATTGCGGACCGCCAGCAGATCCCCCTCAAGTTTCTGGAACAGATCCTGATCCAGCTCCGCAACGCCGGTCTGGTCCGCAGCATTCGGGGGGCTTCGGGAGGCTACCTGCTGGCCCGATCCCCCGACGAGATTTCCTTGAAGGATGTGGTGGAGGCGGTGGAAGGCGAACTCAACATCATCGACAGCAAGCTGGAAGACCGGACCCTGAAGGCGGTGTGGTCGGAAATCCAGGAGGACTTCCTCTCCCGGTTGGGGACGGTCACCATCCGGCAACTGGTCAACCGCAAGCTGCAGGAGAAGCAGGTCCTGGACTTCCAGATCTAGTCGTGTCGGCACGGGTCCGGCGGCTCGTCCCCGGCTGCCGCGTCCGGCCCCGCCCCGGAGCACGTTCCTGGAACCCAACGCCGGTAGAGCTCCCAGGTGTCGATGTTCCGAAGTACACCAGGGTCCTGGACCGGGACCCGTACTACCCGCTCCGGTTTCCTCTCCACCACCCAGCGCGCGCCGGATTCCAGCGGAGCCTCCCGCAGCTCGGCGAACACCGTCCGGGGAAACAGGGTGGGATGACCCGGCTCGCCCCTGAATTCCGGGACGAGAATCGCCTCGGGATGCCGAAGGTGCATTTCCAGCAGGCTTCGCAGGGTCGCCGGCCTCACCAGAGGATGATCCACCGGGTGGACGATCACCGCCGGTGCGTCCGGGGGAAGAACTTCCAGACCCCGGCGGAGACTGGACAGCGGTCCGTCCTCCACCCTGGGATTCACCACCGAGCGCGTCCACGAGAGCTCAGCGGGAAGCCGTTGCCCCAGCTCGGAGCCGACCACGACCGCGACGGGCAGGCCCAGCCGCCGGTAGCGTCCGGCGATGGCCGTCAGAAAGGTCTTCTTGCCCAGTGGGAGCAGGGCCTTGGGTCGGCCCATGCGCCGCGACGCCCCCGCTGCCAGGATCACCGTCCAGAGGCGAGAGTGCATGGGAGGTTCAGAGTTTCAAGGGATTACAGGTTCAACGGTTGATGACCTCAGACGGTGAAGGAGATCCCGCAGCTGCAGGTCTTTCGGGCGTTGGGGTTCTGGAAAGTGAAACCCTGCTGCATCAGATCTCCGCTCCAGTCGAGAGTCGTGCCCTTGAGGTACAGCAGGCTCTTGAAGTCCACGAATACCCTGGCGCCATGAGCCTCGAACACCTTGTCGCCGGGTTTTTCATGCGCCTCGAAACGGATCACATAGTTGAGCCCGGAGCAGCCGCCGCCTTTGACTCCCAGACGCAGGCCCCCTCCGGGGACGCCCTCCCGGATCGTTCCCTCCAGAATCTTGCGGGCCGCCGCCTCCGTCAACTGAATCGCCATGACGATACCGGCGATTATACCGCAGCCCGCTGCAGCCTCTTCCGCCCCTCAAACCCCCAATCGCCTGAGCCTCTAGCCCCTTGAACTCTTGATCTCCTCCACGTCCCGCTGCAACCGCCGAATGGTTTTCACGAGTTCGGGAAACTCCTGCATCAGCAGATAGTTTTTCTTCCAGAGGTTGCTGTCCATCTCCGGGGTGCCGGAAATCTTCGCCCCCGCCGGGACGGATCGCGCGATCCCGGTCTGGGCGGTGGCGACGACCCCCTCCCCGATGGTGAGGTGTCCGGCCGCTCCCACCTGGCCCGCCAGCATGACATGATTTTCCACCCGCGTACTGCCGGCCAGGCCGACCTGAGCCGCCAGTACATTGTGTTCACCCACCCGGCAGCCGTGTCCGATCTGCACCAGGTTGTCCAGCTTGGTGCCGCGGCCGATCCGGGTCTCTCCCACGGTGGCCCTGTCGACACAGGTATTGGCACCCAGTTCCACATCGTCTTCCAGCACCACGATGCCGGACTGGACGATCTTGTAGTAGGTGCGGTCGGCGCGGGGGGCGAAGCCGAAACCGTCCGAGCCCACCACCGCCCCGTTCTGCAGGATGACACGGTCGCCGATCACGCAGTATTCCCGGACACAGGCTCCGGAGTGGGCCACGAAGTCGTCCCCGATGCGCGCGTAGGGGTAGATCACCACGTTGGGATGGAGCACGGCCCGATCCCCGATCCGGACGCCTTCGCCGATGAACACGTGTGCGCCCACCGAACAGTCTGCCCCCAGCGTCGCCGACGCCGCCACCACCGCAGTGGGATGGAGTCCCGGCTCCGGCCGGGGAGGGCGGTAAAACAGCTCCAGTGCTTGGGCGAAGGTGAGGTACGGGTTGTCAGAAAGCAGCAGGTTGCGGCCGGGGGCCGTCACCTCGCGGCCGACGATCACCGCCCCCGCCCGGGTGGTCTCCAGTTGACGGGCATACTTGGGGTTGGAGAGGAAAGTGATCTGATCCGGGCCCGCCTCCTCGATTCCTGCCACCCCGCGGATCTCCAGCTCCGGATCTCCCCTCAGCCCACACCCCAACTGCTGGGCCATTTCTGCGAGTCTCACGGCAACCTCCTCAGGCGGTCAATCACCCCCCGATGATAACGTAAGCAGCCGGCAGGCACCCCGGGTCCCGCGCGGGTGATCCCTGTGCTCCGCGGATGCGGGAATCCCGGCTTTACCCCCTGCCCCGAACGAGGTTCATGTCGGAAGGAGCCAGATCCGCCCGAGCGGCGGGCAAGGTCAGCATTGCCGTGTTTCTGAGCCGGATTCTGGGACTGGTGCGGGACCAGATCTTCGCCAAACTGTTCGGAGCCGGACTCTACAACGACGCCTGGCTGGTGGCCTTCCGGATTCCCAACTTGCTGCGGGACCTCTTTGCCGAGGGTGCCCTCAGTGCAGCTCTGGTACCCACCTTCGCCGAAACACTCCGCCATCGGGGACGTGCCGAAGCCTGGCATCTGGCCAACCTTGTCCTGAGCGGGCTGCTGGTCATTCTGGGCGCCCTGACCCTGATCCTCTTCCTCGGATCGGAATGGTTCGTCACCGCCTTGGCAGCCGGCTTTCTCGATGTTCCCGGCAAGGTCGAGGTGACCTCGATGCTCATCAAGATCCTCTCCCCGTTCCTCATGCTGGTGGCCCTGGCGTCCCTGGCCATGAGCCTGCTCAACACCCTGAACCACTTCTTTCTGCCGGCGCTGGCACCGGCCCTGTTCAACGTCGCCTTGATTCTGTCCGGGCTCCTGCTGGTTCCCTGGTTCGAGCGCGCCGGCGTGCTGCCGATCTACGCGATGGGGGTCGGCGCCATCCTGGGAGGTTTGCTGCAGTATGCGATCCAGGTACCCCTGCTGCGCCGGGAAGGTTACCGCTTCCGGTTCCGGATCGACCTCCAGCACCCCGGGATCCGCCGGATGGGACGCCTGCTGGGTCCCGCGCTGGTGGGGGTCAGCGCCGTCCAGCTCAACATCCTGATCAATACCCAGCTTGCCTCATTCCTGCAGGACAACGGCCCCGTGTCCTGGCTGAGTTACGCCTTCCGGATCATCTACTTGCCCATCGGCCTGTTCGGCGTCGCGGTGGGGGTGGTGAACCTCCGGGACGTATCCGTGCACGCGGCGGGAGAACAGTTCGAGGCCCTGAAGGAGACGGTGGCGAACTCGGTAAAGCTGGTTTCGTTCCTGGCCCTGCCGTCGTCGGTGGGACTCATCGTGCTGGCGCGGCCGGTGGTGGATGTGCTTTTCGAGCGCGGCGGCTTTACCGCCCAGGACACGATTTACACCGCCTGGGCGCTGGTGGCTTACTCGCTGGGTCTGCTCGCCTACAGTTGCAACAAGGTTTATGTCCCGACTTTTTATGCATTGGACGACACTCGCACCCCAGTACGCATTACCCTGGTGACGGTGCTGGTCAACTTGGGGGCCAACCTCGTCCTGCTGGTCCTGCTGCCGGCGGAGTACCGTTTCGTGGGTCTGGCGGCGGGCACGTCGATCTCGGTGACACTGAGCAACTGGCTGCTGGCCTCGCGCCTGCGGCGCCGGCTGGGGGATTTCCGGTCCTACCGGATTGCCGGGACGATCACCCATCATCTGACGCTGGCGCTGGCCATGGGCGGGCTGGTGTTCCTGGTGGACCGTATGTTCGCTGTCTGGTGGCCGGACCCTGACCTGATGCGGGAGATCGCCGCGCTGGCGGGATGTTTGGCGGCGGGAGGCGGAGTCTATCTGGGCCTGGCCGCCCTGACCGGCGTGCCCGAGATGAAACATCTCGTCCAGGCATGGCGCCGGAGGCTGGCATGAGCGATCGGGTGGTGGATGCCTTCGTGAACTACCTCACCGTGGAGCGGGGACTGGCCGCCAACTCGGTGGCTGCGTACCGGCGTGATCTGGCCGATTATCTAGCTTTTTTGGGCAGGCGGAAGGTCAGTCTCCAGGAAGCCGGAAGAGAAGTCGTCCAGGATTATCTCCAGGATCTCTACAGCCGGGTCTCGCCCCGTTCCATCAGTCGCAAGCTGTCGAGCCTGCGTTGCTTCTATCGGTTCCTGCTGCTGGATGGTTATCTGGACCGCGATCCCACGGAAACCCTGCAGTCGCCGCGTCAGTGGAGGACCTTGCCGCGGTTCCTGAGCGGCCCGCAGGTATCCGCACTGCTCGAGCGGCCGGACGTAGCCACACCAAACGGCTTGCGGGATCGTGCCATGCTGGAGGTGCTGTATGCCACCGGGCTGCGGGTTTCCGAGCTGGTGAAACTGCGGCTGGCGGACGTCAAGCCCGACCCCGGGCTGGTGACCGTGATCGGCAAAGGGAACAAGGAACGGATCGTACCGCTGGGCGAGACCGCGTTGCAGTGGATCGAACGGTATCTGCGGGAGGCGTACCCCGTGTTTCGGGAGAAGGCACCGTCGTCCCCGTACCTGTTCCTGACCCGCCGGGGCGGAGCCATGACCCGGCAACAGTTCTGGAACATCGTGGAACGGCTGGGCCGGATGGCGGGGCTGCCGGAGCCTCTGAGCCCTCATGTGCTGCGGCACAGTTTCGCCACCCATTTGCTGGAGAACGGGGCGGACCTGCGGGCGGTGCAGTTGATGCTGGGCCACGCCGACATCTCCACGACGCAGATCTACACTCACGTGACCCGGGAACGGCTGAAGCAAATATACGACCGCTTCCACCCCCGGGCATGAGCCGCCGATTCAGCCGAAGGGCGCCGGTTCATGAGGGCTTGCCGTCGGTTTTCTCCGAATTGACCCCCACCCGTCTTCGCCATAGAGTTCTCGGGGTTGAAAGGAGCAAACCAGATGCAACAGTCACGCCGTGAATTTCTCAAGACGTCCGCCGTCTCGGCGGGTATCTTCACCGCCGCCTCCCGCGCCCGCGTCCTGGGCGCCAACGACCGTCTCAACGTCGGACTCATCGGCTGCGGCGGCATGGGCAATTCCCACCTCAACGACCTGCTCGGCAAGGCCGACGAGTACCAGTGCAAGGTGGTCGCCGTCTGCGACGTCTATCGCCGCCGTCTCAACAAGGCCAAGGACCGCACCGGCGCCGACGCCTACCTGGACTACCGCGAACTGCTGGCCCGACCCGACATCGACGTCGTTTTCATCGTCACCCCCGACCACTGGCACTCCAAGATCAGCATCGAGGCCATGGCCGCCGGCAAGCACGTGTACGTGGAAAAACCGATGACGCTTACGGTGGAGCAGGCTCTGGAATTGCGTGCCGCGGTGGCCAAGTACGACAGGAAACTTCAGGTTGGACCCCAGCGCACTTCCGATGACCGGTTCTGGAAGGCGGGGGACATCATCCGCAGCGGCAAGGTCGGCCAGGTGACCTGGGCCCAGGGCGGCTACAACCGCAACATCAAGGGCTGCGCCTTCAACGTCTGGTTTCCCATCGACGAAACCGCCGGTCCCGACAAGTCAGGGGACGACTACGTCAACTGGGACCTCTGGCTCGGCCACGAATGGGGTCTGGCGCCCAAGATCCCCTGGAACCCCGAGCATTTCTTCCGCTTCCGCAAGTATTGGCCCTACAACGGCGGGGTCGCCACCGATCTGCTGTACCACATTCTCGCCCCCCTGCTGATCTCCATCACCGGCCCCAAAGGCGAGTATCCGCGCCGCGTCAACGCCAACGGCGGACTCTACATCCTCAAGGATGGACGCGACATTCCCGATGTCTTCCTGGCCACCGTGGATTACCCCAGCGATTTCACGGTCAGCCTGACCAGCGTCCTGACCAACGACACGCCGGTCCCCACCCGCATTTACGGGCAGTACGGCACCATCGACATCGACGAGGAGTTCACCCTGACCGGTAACGGCGACTTCGTCAAGGAGTTCGCCGAAATGAACGGCGGCTACAGCAAGGTGGTGGTGCCGGTGGAAAAACGGCCGGACATGAAGCAGAACCTGTTCGACTGCATCCGTCACGGTGGGACGCCTTACTGCAATGTGGATCTGGGTACCGCCACCATGGTGGCGATCAAGATGGCGGTGGAATCGTACCGGCAGAGCAAGACCCTGCTCTGGGACGCCGCCAACGAGAAGGTAGTGTAAAGCGAGCCTGCATAAGCCGGAGATGGCTCGGCCACAGACTGCAAAGATCATCCGACTGCCCTGAAAGGTTCTTAAGCCAGAGTCTCAAGTCTGTGAAATCTGTGAGTCTGTGGCTTCAGGTACTCCTGGTGCGCCGTTTGCGCAGCTCCGCCAGACGCTCGCCCAAAGCCTTCTCCAGCCCTGAACCGGAGGGTTCATAGAACCGCTTCCCCTGCAAGGACTCCGGCAGACAGCTCATCTCGGCCACCGCCTGGGGATCTTCGTGCGCATACCGGTAGCCCTGCCCATACCCCAGTTCCTTCATCAGCCGGGTAGGGGCATTACGCAGATGCAGGGGCACCGGCTCGTTGCGGTGCTGGTCCACCTGCTCCACCACCGCGCCATAGGCCCGGTAGACCGCATTGGACTTGGGAGCCAGTGCCAGGTAGACCGCCGCCTCGGCCAGCGCCAGCTTCCCCTCCGGCAAGCCGATGAAATCAAAGGCGTCCTTGGCGTCCAGAGCAATCGTCAGGGCCCGCGGGTCGGCCAGCCCGATGTCTTCCGAGGCGAAGCGGACCATCCGGCGTGCGATGTAAAGCGGATCCTCACCCGCCTCCAGCATGCGGGCCAGCCAGTACAGGGCGGCGTCGGGATCGCTGCTGCGCAGCGACTTGTGCAGCGCCGAGATCAGGTTGAAGTGCTCTTCCCCGGCCTTGTCATACAGGAGGCCGCGGTGTTGCAGAGCCTCCAGCAGTACCGACTCCGTGATCTCCGGGTTCTCGGGGTTCTGTCGCCGGGCAAGTTCGGCGGCCACCTCGAGAGCGTTGAGGGCGCGGCGGGCGTCACCGTTGGCGAACGCCGCCAGCTTCTCCAGGATCGGCTCCCCGATACGGAGAGGCTCGGCACCCAGTCCCCGCTCGGGATCGTCCAGAGCGCGCCGCAGGATCTGCAGCACTTCCTCGTCGCTCAGGGCATTCAGCACCACCACCCGGGTTCGGGACAGCAGCGGGGCAATGACTTCAAAGGAGGGATTTTCAGTCGTTGCGCCGATCAGGATCAGGGTGCCGTCCTCCACATGCGGCAGAAAAGCGTCCTGCTGCGCCTTGTTGAAACGATGGATCTCGTCCACGAAGAGGATCGTCCGGCGGCCGCCTCGGCGCAATTCATAGCGTGCTTCATCAATGACCTTCTTGACGTCCTTGACCCCAGCCAGCACGGCGCTGATGGCGACGAACCGCGCTCCGGATTCGGCTGCGATCAGATGGGCCAGGGTGGTCTTGCCGACTCCCGGCGGGCCCCAGAAAATCAGTGACGGCAGCCGCCCCGACCGCACCACTTCGGTGAGGAACTTCCCTTCCCCCAGCAGGTGGCGCTGCCCGACGACCTCCTCCAGCCGGCGTGGCCGCATCCGGTCCGCCAAGGGCTGGGACTCGGGACGCTCACCCGGTTCATCCTGCATCGAAAACAGGGTCCCGCTCATTTCGGACCTCCGTCGCGCCTCCCCGGGCGGGGGACCGGCTCCGGAACACCTGGAACATCAGCAGCGAAGCAGCCACCGCCGCGTTCAGGCTGTCGACGCCGGGATGCATGGGGATCCGGACGCGGCGGCCCGGAGTCTCGGCCGTCCCGACGGCCCCTCCCTCCCGGCCCACCACCACCGCCAGCGGCGGCTGCAGCGGCGCCCTGTCCAGTTCCAGCTTCGCCCGGGTGTCCGCCACCCAGACCTGATAACCCCGGGCCGGCAGCTCGTGCAGGGGGACGCCCTCGATCCACGGGGCTTCGAAAAGATAGCCTGCCGACGCCCGCACCACCTTCTCGTTGAGACAGGACACGGTCCCCGGAGCGCTCACCAGTCCAAAGCTGAAGGCCGCCGCCGAGCGAAGGATGGTCCCCAGATTGCCGGGGTCCTGGATGCCGTCCAGGTACAGGACGCAATCCGGCTGGTCGGACCAGCTCCAGGCGGGTTTGTCAAAAAACGCCAGCTCTCCCTGGGGGGCTCTCACCCGGCTCAGCCCCTCCAGCAGACGGCGGGACACCAGCACCACTTCCTGGCTGTTGCGGAGCGCCCAGCGCAGCCGGGTCCGGTCGGTTTCCGTCGCCGCCAACAGCAACCGGATCGGTCTCCGGGCGCTCAGCTCCACGATCTGCTTCCAGCCTTCGACGGCAACCCAGGGGCAGTCCGGCGCCTCCGGGTGTGTCACATAACGCTTCCAAAGGCGATAACGGGGATTGGCGGCACTGGTGATCCGGTCCAGGGGTGGGGGCACGTCCCTATTGTATCCTTGGGCCGTGATCCGGATCGATCCAGGCAGTCCCGATCCCGGGACGGTGCGGCTGGCGGCGGAGGTCATCCGCCGCGGCGGCGTGGTGTGCTATCCGGCGGATACCGTTTATGGCCTCGGGTGCGATCCCCTGTGCCGGGAGGCGCTGCAGCGCATCTTCCGGATCAAGGGGCGGCCTGAGGATCGGGGTGTCCTGGTACTGGTGCCGGACCTGGAAGCGGTAGACCGGCTGGCCGCGGAAATCCCGCCCGAAGCCGAGTCCCTGATGGAACGCTGCTGGCCGGGACCTCTGACGTTGATCCTGAGAGCCCGACCGGGGCTGCCGGAGGAGCTGACCGGCGCCGGCTCCACCATCGGGGTGCGCCGGCCGTCGAACGCTTTCCTGGAGGCCTGGATGGCGGAACTTGGCGGGCCGCTGGTTTCCACCAGCGCCAACCGGTCGGGCGAGGCGACACCGTCGGATCCGTTACAGCTCCGGCGGCTGTTCGAAGGGTCCGTCGACCTGTTCCTGGAGTCGGTGCATCCTTTGCCCGGGATTCCGTCGACCGTCGTCGATTTCAGCCGGCGACCGTTCCGGGTGGTGCGGGAGGGGGTTCTGGCGGCCGAAGTGGTGGAGTTGCTGGGCATGGACGGACACGGACGGACACGGACGAGCACGGAAATGGACTAACACGGACCAACACGGACAAACACGGACGGACACCCCTTTTACGGCCCGTCGGTGCTGGCGTGCTAGTCCATGTCCGTGTCTGTCCGTGCCAGTCCGTGCCAGTCCGTGCCAGTCCATGTCCATGCCAGTCCGTGCCAGTCCGTGCCAGTCCGTGCCAGTCCATGTCCATGCCAGTCCGTGCCAGTCCGTGCTAGTCCGTGCCAGCCTCACGCCGTGCGCCCGAGTTGCTCGTCGTAGCGCCGGCCGGTACGGAAAGCCACGACGAACGGGTCGGAGGAGGTCTCAAAATCCTCCGGCGTCCCCCGGAAATGGATGACTCCGTCCTTCAGGAGCACGATGTTGTCGGAGACGATCTCCAGACACTTCAGATCGTGGGTAACCACAATGGAGGTCAGGCTTTCCAGCCGGCCGAGCTTGCGGATCAGGCGGCTCAACGACTTGCCGATAATGGGATCCACGCCGGTGGTCGGTTCGTCGTACAGAATCACCATGGGGTTGACGGCGATCGCACGGGCGATGGCGACCTGCTTTTTGGCGCCCTCACTGAGGCTGTCGTAGCGGAGGTGCCCCATGCCGTCCAGCTCGACGGCTTCCAGCAGATAGTCGACCCGTTCCTGGATCCGTTTTTCGTCGGTGATGCCTCTTTCCCGCATGGGGAAAGCGATGTTCCCCCGGACGTCCAGGAAGTCGAAAAATGCGCCGCCCTGGAAAACGTAGGAAACCTTGCGGCGAAACTCCAGCAGGCGGCTCTCCGGCAAGGTGGTGATGTCGCGGCCTTCGAACAGGATCATCCCGGCGTCGGGTTTCAGGAAGCCGGCAATCAGCTTGAGCAGGACGCTCTTCCCCGTGCCGCTCTTGCCCAGCACGCCAAGGGTCTCACCGCAGTTGACGCTTAGGGTTACTCCCTCCAGCACGGGGTGATCAAAGGCCTTGTAGACGTTGATCACCTCGATCAGCGGGTGCACCTCACCCTCTCCGGCGCAGGGCGATTCAGCCTCCGTCTCCCCGGACATGTTCTCTTCCCCACTGCTGCGGCCCCGCCGTCGGCGGAACAGCGCCAGCAGGATCAGCCCGTACAGGGCGAAGAGGACAATCAGGAAAATCTGGAAATACTGCATCGCGGACCGCCGGCGGCGGCTGCGTCAGTGCCGCTTGGCGGCTCGGGTCAATGGCGGATCTGGAAGCGGGTCAGCTTCCTGGCCATTTCCTTCTTCTGTTTGGCGTCACTGCGGCGGTACACCTGCAGCCAACCGCGCAGCTCGTTGGGATTCATCTCCAGGACTTCGCAGACCCAGTGGAAGCTTCCGGGGTGGTTTTCCTGGGCATGGAACCAGTCCAAGGCATCCTGGCGCCACTCTTCCCACTCCTTGTTGGAGGCTTTCTTGGGCGCGACGATATCGCGAAACGCCTGGAGCAGGATTCCAAGCGCAAGATTCCTCAAGGAAGGTTCAGGCTTCTTGGTCTGCGGATACAGTCCTTCACTTTCCAGCGCTGATGTTCTCATCTCAGGTTTCGGTCCGTCCTTATCTTTGAAGAGGGTTGCCGTTCGAAAAACCCGCCTTTTACCATTTTTTTAACTTTTTGCCTAGTCCTTTTTTCTACTGTCCTGATGCCGCCGCGGCCCGGAAAGTTTCGATCCGGTCCCGACTTCGGGTAGAATGGCGGCTTTCCAACCTGTCTAAGGAGATCTGCATGACCGTCGAAAGACCTCAGGCTGTTACGCTCAAGGGCAATCCATTGACGCTGGTGGGTCCGGAGCTTAAGGTGGGAGACCAGGCCCCGGATTTCTCTGTGGTCACCCGCGATCTGAAACCTTTCACGCTGGCCGACACCGAAGGCAAGGTCCGGATCTTCAGTGTCGTCCCTTCGCTGGACACTCCGGTGTGCGACACCCAGACGCGCCGTTTCAACAAGGAGGCCGGCGACCTCCCGGGCGCCCGGATCTACACCATCAGCATGGATCTTCCCTTCGCCCAGGCCCGCTGGTGCGCCGCCGCCGGTGTCGATCGGCTGGTCATGCTTTCCGACCATCGGGACGCCTCTTTCGGCCGGGCCTGGGGAACGTTGATTAAGGAGCTGCGGCTGGAGTCGCGGGCGATATTTGTGGTGGACGAGACGGGCGTGATCCGTTACGCCCAGTATGTTCCCGAAGTCAGCGAGCATCCGGATTATGAAGCTGCGCTGGCGGCCGCCCGCCAACTGGCGGGTTAGCCCCAAGGTCCGCTGCCAGCACCGGCTCAAAGTGTGAGCTCGGAGACCCCAAGTGCCGGCCGGTATTATCCTGCTCCTGCTTTCCATCCTGATCAGCCTGATCAGCGCCAGCGATGCTCAAGGCGGGAATGCAGGCACCACCGATCCCCGCACGCCCGGTTGCATCGTCGGCGGCCGGCCCGCGGAGCCCGGTGAGTTTCCGTGGGCGGCGGCCCTTTACCGGCGCGATGCGGACCCCCACGCGACACAGTTCTGCGGCGCCGCGCTGGTCGCTCCCGACTGGGTGGCCACCGCCGCCCACTGCCTCGCCGGGAGGCCGCCGGCCAGCATCGGTGTTCAGGTGGGAGGGGTCGGGTTGGGGGACGGCTCCGGAGAGACCCTGAGCGTCATCCAAACCCTGCTCCACCCGGCTTACGATCCCCGTACCGGCGACGCGGACCTGGCGCTGCTCCAACTGGACCGGCCGGTCAATTTGACATTCCTGCGACCCCTGCCCCCCGAACGACAGGATTTGGCCGCCCCGGGCAGCCCGGCAATCGTTCTCGGCTGGGGTGCCGTCGATCCGGCGGGCACCCGCTTCCCCGACACTCTCCAGGCCACGGTTCTGCCCTTGGTGTCTGCCGAGGTTTGCAACACTCCGGAAGCATACAGCGGGCAGGTGACAGCCCGGATGCTGTGCGCCGGCTACCCCGAAGGCACTGCAGATGCCTGCCGCGGCGACAGCGGAGGACCCCTGATGATCCATCCCGACGGAGAGGGTCCATACCTGGCGGGAATCGTCAGTTGGGGTGAGGGCTGTGCCCAACCCAACAAGTACGGTGTCTACACCAACGTGGCCGCCCTGGGTCACTGGATCGAGAACCAGCTTGGACATCCCGCCACCCTCCCCCTTCCGTTGTCCGGCAATCAGCTCGGACTGCCCGACGGCTTCGTCGGGGTGGCCGTGCAGAGTCTTTCCCGCCGTCCTCTGACCTTGGGCGGCCGGCTGCTGGACGCCTCCGGCTTCCGCTCCAGCCCGGTGGAGGTTAGCGTCAACCTGCCACCGACGGCCCAGCGGGTTTTTCTGACCCAGGATCTGGGCGGCGGGGCGGCGGCGCTGTTGGCGCTGGACCATCCCCGCGAGGACGTGGTCCTGACGGTCATGGCCGGAGACTGGACCCGGAAACGGCTGGACGGCCTCGTGCTTCCCCGCCGGGGGCTGGCGGAGAGCGTCTTTCCCTGGGGAGGCGACACCCCAGTTTCCCTGTCGGTCTACAACCCCCAGGCGAAGGTTTCTGCGGAACTTCGGGTCACGTGGCATGAGAAAGACGGCACTCCGGTCGGGACCCATTCGGCCACCATCCCATCCCAGGGCCTCTGGACCCTGGATGCATTGCCCGGTCCCGATCCTGCCAGCCTTTTCCGACTGGAAAGCAGCGTCCCAGTCGTCGGCTGGGCATTCTATCCCTCCGCCGCCAGTGTGGAGGCGTTGCCTGCCCTGGAACCGCGGCTGATGAGCCGCGTGTTCCTGCCGGACCTCACCGGCCCCGATTCCACATCGCCGGTGGAACTGACTGTGTTTAACGCAGGGCCCTTTCCCTGCCGGACCACTTTGGAGCTGTTGGGCGAAACCGGAGATCACCGGTGGTCTCCCTCCTGGGTTCTGCCGCCGGGAGGCTTCCGGAGCGGGACACTGGAAATGTGGATGGCAGAACCGCTTCCGCCCGATTTCAGGGGCGCGGGCCGTCTTTCGGCGGCGACGGAGAGCTCGCACCCCTGCCGGCTGGCCGGTACGGTCCGGCTTGCCGGAATCCGGGCATCGGCGGCCGCCCCTCTGCCGGAAAGGGCCTCCGATCTGGTTCTGCCTTACGTCGTGGATTCACCGGCGGCAGAGTTGGCGACCTGGCTTGCCATCTTCAACCCTGGACCGGAGCCTGTCCGCGGGCGGCTGCAATACTTCCGGGGCGATGGAAGTCCCGGCCCCCTGCTCAACCTCAAGCTTGCGCCGGAACAGCGGCTGACGGGACGGTTGAGTGATCCTGAGTGGTTCGGCCCAGCATTCCAGGCGGCGGGCGGCCACCTGCGCCTGTCCTGCGACGGACCGGTGGCGGCCCTGGGACTGCTGGAAGGCGGAGGCGGCAGTACTGCGACGGCCCTGCAGTGGGTCGCGCCGTAGCTCCCCTCGGCCCAGAAGTCCGCTGGTCCGGGTCGGACAACGTTCCCATCGAGGAGGACAAGTCCCGGAGGAGAGAGTGTGGCCGCGGAGTCGATCGGTTCGGCCGCCGGGGCTCGAAGCCCATCGCCGGCGACCGGTCACAGTCGAGCCGCTTCCGCCAGCCGCTGCTGGATCCGGTCCCACAGGCGGGCGGCGACCTCCGACTTGGGAAGCAGCGGCAGTTCCTGCACTTCCCCACCCCGCTCGAGGAAGACGACCCGGTTCCACTCCGAACCGAAGCCGGAGTCGGCGGCGGAGATGTCGTTGGCCACCACCAGATCCAGGTTCTTGCGCTGCAGCTTCTCCCGGGCGTACTCCAGCAGGCCGTCGGACTCAGCGGCAAAGCCAACCAGGAACTGTCGGGTCTTCTCCGCCCCCAGCCGGGCCAGGATGTCCATGGTCGGCTCCAGTTCCACACTCAACGGCCGGGCCGATTTCTTCAGCTTTCCCTTGACGGGGGCAACCGGCCGGTAGTCTGAAACCGCCGCGGCTTTCACCACCACGTCCACCGAAGGAAACCGCTCCAGGACCGCGTCCGCCATCTGGGCCGCCGAGCGCACCCGGACGACCTCCACTCCGGGCGGCTCAGACAGGTCAACCGGACCGGAGACCAGTGTCACCCGGGCGCCCCGCAACGCCGCCTCCCTGGCAATGGCGAAACCCATGCGGCCGGACGAACGGTTGGACAGAAACCGCACCGCATCGAGGTCCTCCACGGTGGGGCCGGCTGTGACCAGCACCCGCAGCCCCTGCAGGGACGAGCGGGCTTTCAGTCGTCGCAGGGCAGCGTCGGCCACCACTTCGGGATCCGCCAGGCGCCCCTCGCCGACCTCTCCGCAGGCCTGGTAGCCGCTGCCGGGTTCCACCACCTCCACCCCCCGCTCCCTGAGGATCGCCAGGTTCCGCACCGTGGCGGGGTGGTGCCACATCTCCACGTTCATGGCCGGGGCCACCATGACTGGAGTCGTGGTGGACAGGTACAGCGTGGAGAGGAAGTCGTCGGCGATGCCGGCCGCGAACTTGGCAAGGATGTTGGCGGTGGCGGGAGCCACCAGCAGGAGATCGGCACGGCGGGCGAGGGTGATGTGTTCAATGTCCGGGGTCGCCGGTGGGAACAGCCCGCTCACCACCGGGTGGCCGGACAGTGCTTCCAGGGTCTTGGGGCCCAGAAACCTGCGCGCGCTCCTGGTCATGACCGGGAAGATCTCCACTCCCGCTTCCTGCAGGATCCGCAGAATCAGCGGTGCCTTGTAAGCGGCGATACACCCGGTCACGGCCAGGATGGCCTTCATTCCTCTTCCTCGTCCTGCGCCTCTTCCAGAATCTCCCACTCCACGAGGCCCAGCCGGGTTTCCTCGATGGCGATGTGAGCCGGTTTACGGGACTTGCTTTGGATCTTGGGCGGAGCGCCGTTCTGGATCTGCTTGGCGCGCTCGGCCGCCACCAGGATGAAACGGAACTTGCTGTCAAACTCTTTCGGTATCTTGACGATCATGTGATTTTCCGTGCTCCCGCCCGGGCCCGGCGGACCGCTCTCCAGTCCTCGGCAGCCCGATGCAAACCCTCTATTAAACCAAAAAAGTATTCACGATTTCCTGGGCCAAGGCCCGGCGCCGCCTGAGCCGGCACCGGGTGGCGGTGACGATCGCCTCCAGCTCGGCGGTGGACCGCTCCAGGTCCTGGTTGATCACGACGTAATCGTAATCCGCAAAGTGACGGATCTCGCTGCGGGCGATGGACAGCCGGCGGCGGATCACCTCTTCGTCATCCAGCCCTCTCCCCCGCAGGCGCTCCTCCAGCTCGCGGTAGGAAGGAGGAAGCACAAAAATGGTGACCGCCTCGGGCATCAGATTGCGGACCTTGAGGGCTCCCTGGATGTCAATGTCCAGCAGCACGTCCAGGCCTTCGGCCAGCCGGCTTTCCACAAAGTCCCGGCTGGTGCCGTAGTAGTTCCCATACACCTGCGCCCACTCCAGAAACCGTCCCTCCTCCACCATGGCCAGAAATACCGGCTCGCTGACGAAGAAGTACTCCTTGCCGTCCACTTCCCCGCGACGGCTGGGCCGGGTGGTATGACTGACCGAAAAGGTCATGCCTCCCACCCGCGGCAGCAGGCGGTGGGCGAGGCTGGTCTTGCCGGTCCCCGACGGCGCACTGAGAATGAAGAGGTCTCCCCTACTCGACATTCTGGACTTGCTCCCGGACCCGCTCGATTTCCGCCTTGGCCTCGACCGCCGTCTCGGTCACCTCCACCAGGACGGACTTGGCCAGGACGGTGTTGATCTCGCGGTTCATCTCCTGGCACAGGAAATCGAGGTCGCGGCCCACCGCGCAGTCGGCTGCAAGCAAGGTCTCGAACTTCACCAGGTGGCTCCGCAAGCGGGCGATTTCCTCGCTGATATCCGATTTCTCCACGTACAGGGCAACTTCCTGGACCAGCCGGTTCTCGTCCAGCGGGAAGCGCGCCCCCCATTCCAGCAGGGCGGTCTCGAACTTCCGCCGGTAGTGGTCACGCACCGAGGCCGCGCCGGCGGCAATCTTCTCAACCAGGGACGCCAGGCAGCCCTGGCGCCGGTACAGCTCGGCTTTCAGCGCCTCCCCTTCCTGGCGCCGGCTGTCCCAGGCTCCGGCTACGGCTTCACGCACCGCGTCCTCGACGGCGGCCCGCACTTCATCATCCGCCTCCCCCAGCTCCCCCGGAGCAAGCAAGACTCCCGGCAAAGCCAGCATCTCCCCGACCGAGAGCGCCCCCACCAGACCCAGTTCTCGGAGCTTTTCCGCCGCCTGCAGGTACTGCAGGACCACATCCAGGTTCAGTCCTGCAGCGGCGGCGGCTGACGGCCGCACCTCCAGGTAGAGATCAATCCGCCCGCGCGGCAGGCGTTGCTGGATGATCGCCTTCAAGCCGCCTTCCAGTTCGATCAACCCCCGGGGGATCCTCGTCTTCAGGTCGAAGTACCGGCTGTTGACCGTTTTCAGATCCACCACCACCTGGTAACGGGAGGTGTGGCGTTCCGCGTGTCCGAAACCGGTCATGCTCTGCATTGCTGGATCTCCTCGTCCGGCGCCGGGGTTACCGGGCGCGGATCGCGCCGCCGGCGACGCTCAGCGGCGCGAACTGGAGTTCGTAAAGTCGCCGATAGGTGCCTGAACGCGCAATCAGTACCTCATGTGAACCTTCTTCCACGATGCGTCCCCGGTCCAGCACCACGATCCGGCTGGCCAGCCGCACCGTGGAGAGCCGATGGGCGATGACAAAAGTCGTGCAGTTCAGCATCAGGTTGTGAAGCGCCTGTTGGACCAGTCGTTCGGATTCAGAGTCAAGAGCGGAAGTAGCCTCGTCCAGGATCAGGATGGGCGCCTTCTTGACGATCGCCCGGGCGATGGCGATCCGTTGGCGCTGGCCGCCGGATAGCCTCTGTCCGCGCTCGCCGATCACGGTGTCGAAGCCGCGGGGAAGTTCGGCGATGAACTCGTCGATGAAGGCAGCCCTGGCTGCATGCTCAATCTCCTCCTGAGACGCTCCGGGTTTCCCGTACGCGATGTTGTTGCGCAGGGTGTCGTCGAACAGGAAGGTGTCCTGGGTCACCAGGGCGATCTGGGCCCTCAACGACGCCAGGGTTACCCTCGAGATGTCGAAACCGTCCACCAGGATGCGGCCGCCGGTGACGTCGTAGAAGCGAGGCAGCAGGCTCACCAGGGTGGTCTTGCCGGCCCCGCTCATGCCCACCAGGGCGATGATCTCGCCCTTGCGGACGGTGAGGTTGATGTTGTGCAGGACGGGAATATCGTCACCGTGGGGGTAGGCGAAGGAGACGTCCTCAAAGACGATCTCCCGCTGCAGTGGAGGCAGAGCGACGGCGTCGGGGTGGTCCGCCACCTCCAGTCGGGTGTCCAGGAGCTCGAAAATCCGGTGCGCGGACGCCATGGTCTGCTGGAAATGCAGATGCATCCGGGACAGCTTGCGGATGGGCTCGTAAAGCCGGAAGAGTGCCGCCACGAAGACGACAAACGCGCTCAGGGTAAAGCCTCGGCTGATTTTGTAGTCGAAGTACAGCAGAAATGGAACGAAGGCGAGGTAACCGATGAACTCCACCAGGGGAGAACCCAGGGCGGAGACTTTGGCGATCCGGAGATTGGTACGGACGAGCCGGTCCTGCAGTCCGGCAAACCGGCGCCGCTCAAAGCCTTCGGCATTGAACGCCTTGACGATCTTCTGCCCACTGATGGTCTGCTGCAGCGCATGGGAGATGTCGGACAGGCTCTCCTGGCTGCGCAGGCTTTCCTTGCGGATCTTGCGGCCCAGCCGGACCGTGATGGAGAGGACCAGGGGCGCAATTCCAAACGACAGCAGCGCCAGTTTCCAGTCGGCATAGAACACCAGTCCCAGAAAGAACAGCAGCAGGAAGACCTGGCGGACAAAGTCCGTGAGCCGCTTGCTCACCGTCTCCTGCAGTCGTTCCGTATCGGTGATCGCCCGGGCCATGAGTTTGCCGGTGGGAAAGCGGGAAAAGAAGGCCAGCGACTGATTCAGCAGGTGATCATAGAGTTGGCCCCTGAGCACCGCCACCAGGCGTTGGCCGCCCAGATTCATGGCGTAGTCGGCCACGTAGAGGAAGATCCCCTTGAGCAGCGAGAACAGGACCAGAAACAGTGCCACCTTGGCCAGATAGGCGTCTCCCTCTAGGCCGAGCCAGTCCTCCAGGAAGGCGAATTTGCCGGCTGAACCCTGTGCCCCGGCGGAACCCGGAGCCAACTGGTCGAAGATGGGCGCCAGCAACATGACGATCAGGGCTTCGAGGAACCCGCTGAGAACCAGCAGGATGACCGCCAGGAGGATCAGCGGCAGGTGGGGACGAATGTAATGCGCGAGCCGTTGAATCTCCTGCATGTCCGTGGCCGAACCCGTGCAGAATACCAGAATTGCAGTACTTCCGCCCCTCCGTCGGGAGAGCCGGCCGCCAGAGCCGGCGGCGGGAGCCGGGGCGGAGACCGCGGGCCGCACGCGACCCCGCGGGCGCCACGTGCTCCGAATGATCGAGTTCCCCGCGATCCGCGGCATCCGCGGGATCCGAGTCAAGGTCTCCCTCCCGACCCCGGCCCACGTGTAAGCTGCGCGTCATGTCTTCAGTCGCGGTCGAACCCATCCTCGTTACCGGGGCTTCCGGAGTCATCGGGTGGAACCTGGCCAAAGGCCTGCTGGCGGCCGGCGTGCCGGTGCTGGGCACCTACCGGGCCCACCGGCCGCAGTTGCCGGGGGCCGAGTTCATGGCGCTGGAGCTGGACCATCCCCGACGGCTGCCGGGGCAGCTGAAGGGGCTGTCCATCCGCGCGGTAGTCCATGCCGCGGCCATGACCAGCCCCGACCAGTGTGAGGCCGAGCCGGAGCGCACCCGCAGGGTCAACGTGGAGGCTACCGAGGCACTGCTCCACAGCTTCGCCCCCAGCGTCCCCTTCCTCTACCTGTCCACCGACCTGGTCTTCGACGGAACCCGCGGGCTCTACACCGAGGACGACCCTCCCAACCCGATGAACCTCTACGGCGAGTCCAAGGCTGGGGCGGAACGACTGGTCCGTGGCCGTCCCAACTCGATGGTCCTGCGGATCGCCAAGATCTATTCCGGGGGAAGCCCCTATCACCCGTGTTTTGTGGACTGGATGCGAATCCGTTTCGAACGGCGAGAGCCGGTGCCGTTGTTTCGGGATCAGTACCGGAGCCCATTGTGGGTGGGAGATATCACCCGGACCGTGCTGGCGGTGCTCCGCCGGGGAATCCACGGCTCCCTCTACCACCTGGGAGGGCCGGAGCGGTTGAGCCGGTTGGAGTTTGGAGAGGCCTATGCCCGGGTGATGGGCTTCCCCACCGGGCTGATCCAGCCCCTCACGATGGCGGAAGCGGGTCTGGTCGCTCGTGGCGCCGACTGCTCCCTGGACTCCTCCCGGCTGATGCGGGATTACGGGCTGGCGGCGACACCGGTGGCTGAAGGATTGCGGCTCCTGAAACTGATGGGAGGGGCAGGGCCGGAATCCGGCCCTGCTCCGGGCACTACGCTTGAGGGGAGGTCAGGGTAGTGCGTTTTGAAGGGTGATACGCAAATGCCCTTGAAACTGTTCCGTGGCGTGGTCGGCTGTCCGACCGCCACCGGCCCCTGCAACCCCGCCGCCCACCCTGTTTCCACAACCATTGGGCAGCAAGCCGTAGCTTCCTGACGGTGAGACGGCTATGCTGACCGCCGGCGGTTTTGCCACGACCTCAAAAGGAGCTTCAAATGACTGTTCAACGCATCCGTTGGTATTGCGGGATCCCGGTTCTGCTGGCGGCCTGGACCGTCGTTTCCGCGCAGACGGTCGACGAGATCATCGAGAAGTCCCTGGCTGCGCTCGGCGGGCGGGCGGCTCTCGAGAAGGTCCACAGCCGGGTGATGAAGGGGACCTTCGCTCTCCCCGACATGGGCATGTACGCACCCATGGAGATGTACAGCCAGGAACCGGACAAGGTGTTCACGTGGATCGAGATTGCCGGTATGGGTGCGGCCACTTCGGGCGTCAATGGAAACGTGGCCTGGGAGATCAATCCGATGGTCGGGGCAAGGGTTCTGCAGGGTCCGGAGCGGGCCAACGCCTTGGTCCAGGCCAGAATCGAACCCCTGCTCCACTGGAAGGAGCTGTTCCAGAGCGCCGAGCTGGCCGGGGTGGAAGCGGTGAACGGCAAGAACTGCTGGAAACTGGTCCTCACCCCCAAAGACGGCATCGCCACCACCCACTACGTGGACCAGGAGAGTGGTCTGGTGGTCCGCATCGACGGTACCCGGGACGGGCAGGCCTTTACCACCTCGTTCTCGGACTACCGTCCGGTGGACGGCATCCAGGTTCCCCACAAGGTTACGATGTCGTCCCCACAGTTCGGCTTCGAGATGACCTTTGAGTTGGTGCAGCATAACGTGCCCATCCCGCCGGAGAAGTTCGAGCTTCCTCCGGAGATCAAGGCCCAGGTTCAGTAGGCTGGTGACCGCCGGGGGGCCGGGCATGCGGCCGGCCCCTCGGGTGAGACACTGCGCTTTGTGCTCCCTCCCGGAGCTTCGCCCGTCGCGCCTTCTCCACCGAACCGGGCGAAGGCCGGCTGCGTTATCCATGACGAGGGAAGCGCGTGGCAGGTCCGGACGATCCGACCCTGGAATCGATACTGGAGGGGTGCCGGCGGGGCGATCCCCTGGCCTGGGAGCTGCTCGTCCGCCGGTACCAGGCCCGGGTATACGGGCTTGCCCGCACCTACGTCCCGGATCCTGAGGACGCCCGTGACCTGGCGCAGGAGGTTTTCCTCCGCATCTACCGCAAGCTTTCCACCTGTCCTCCTGCCGCCGAGTTCCTGCCCTGGATGCTGGCCGTTACGCGCAATGCCTGCATCGATCATCTGCGCGGGCGCCGCTGTCGTCCCGGGGGAGTCGCGGACAGCCCGCCCGCCGTATTCGAAACGCTGCAGGATCCCGCCCCAGGTCCCGAAGAGAGCTGCGAACGCTCACTGCTGAAGAACCGGATTCGACGGGCACTGCACTATCTCACCGCTCTCAACCGGGAGATCCTGGTGTTGAAGGATATCCAGGGGTTGACCCTGGAGGAGATCGCCGGTCTGCTGCGGGTCCCGCTGGGCACCCTGAAATCCCGCGCCCATCGGGCGCGGATGGAGTTGGCCGGGGTGCTGGCGGGAATGGGTGTCCCGTCCGGTGTTCGGAGGGAGGACTGACCGATGGACTGCCGACAGTTCCAGAGTCGTCTCTCCGGCTACCTGTCCGGCCGGACGGGGGCGGCGGAAGCGGCCGAAATGGAGCGCCATTTCGGGTCCTGCCCGGAATGCAGCCGACTTCTGGAGGTGCCGGTAAGTCAGGACGCCGGTCCGGAACCGGCTTTCGTGGAAAGCGTGCTGGCGCGGACCTCCGGCTCCGCTTGCGCAACCGCCCGCCTCTACCTCAGCCGGGCCCAGGACGGAGATCTGGACTCTTTCCGGGCCACGTTGCTGGAACGCCACCTGGAGCGCTGTCCACACTGCGTGCGTGTCGGTGAGGTGCTGGAGCAACTGGCATTGGTGCTGCCCACGCTGGCGGTCGAGGATCCGGGGCCCGACTTTACCGCTTCCGTACTGGCGGCTTGTCGCCGTCCGGCACGGCGGCGGGACCGGACCTGGCTCCGACGACTTCAAAGCTGGTCCTGGAGACCGCTGTTCCCCCTGGAGGCCGCTTACCTGGGTACCCTGCTTTTCGTGCTGGGGTTCACCGCCGCCCTGGGTTCGCCCTCCGCCTCGACTTTGACCCGCATCGAGTCGGCGGTGGCACCGGCGGCGGGTTGGGTCGAGCAGGTGGAGACGTACTGGATCCGGTGGACCGGCGCGGCTGCAGAGCGGATGGAAAGGCTGCACGAGTGGTCGCAGAAGGTGGTACGTCGCTGCGGGCAGGAGGCGGCCCGGATCGCGGAGGACGTTCAGGAGCGGGTCCGCCGGGCGGCGGACTAGCACCGTCCAGGCCGCTTTGCGCTGCCGGGCAGGCGGCGCACCGAACCGGATCGGATCCCGGTGCGTTACCCTGATTGGAACGACACGTCGCCACCTGCGACGGGTTGGGTCGACGTCGTTCTGGAGGTCGAACATGACAGCTCAACCGGATTTCCCAGCACGCCAGCCGGCTCCGGAAGGAACGCGGCCGGCCACACCCAACCAGACCTATCCGCGGGCCTATTACGAGGACAGCCGCGTGCGGTCACCGCTGATCGCGGGCTTTCTCTCCCTGCTGCCGGGACTGGGCCAGATTTACGTGGGTTACTACCAGCAGGGGTTTCTCAACATCCTGGTGGTCGGTTCCCTGATTTCCTTTCTCGCCTCAGACACGCTGGAGGGGATGGTGCCCCTGGCCGGGCTGTTCCTGGTGTTCTTCTGGCTGTACAACATCGTGGACGCAGTGCGGCGTGCCGTCCTCTTCAATCAGGCATTGGCCGGACTCGGGCCCACCGAGCTGCCGCAGGAAGTGGCGTTGCCGGCAGGACAAGGCTCCCTGGCGGCCGGTGTGACCCTGGTAGTCGTGGGCGCCATCGCTCTGAGCCATACCCTTTTCAACGTCCCCCTCGAATGGGTGGAGGACTGGTGGCCGCTCGCCCTGGTGGCGATGGGTGCATGGCTGGTCTACCGGGCGGTGCAGGACCGCCTGTCCCGCTGACCCAAGAACCGCACTGATGGCGCCGACAGACGGAGCCCGTCTCGACCGAAGTCCGCACCTTGGTGGCCCGCTGCGGCCGCCGGGACCCGATTTTGGAGGTCCGCCGGTGCCTCCCGGGAGGGTCGGGGTGATCCCGACCCTCCCGAAGCGGAAGGTCACTTCTGTTTCACCAGTTCCAGCTCCAGGGTAATGCTGACTTCTTCCCCGACCACCACGCCTCCCGCCTCCAGCGCCTGATTCCAGTTCAGCCCGAAGTCGGTGCGGTTGATGGTGGTGGTGGCCACGGCACCGATGCGCTCGTTGCCCCACGGGTCCTTGATGGGCGGCGTCGGTCCCTCAATATCCAGGGTGACCTGCCGCGTGACGCCACGGATGGTCAGGTCACCGATCACCTGCAGTTTTCCGTCAGCCGACCGGGTCACCTTGCGGCTGACGAATTTCATTTCGGGGTGGTTTTCGGCGTCGAAAAAGTCCGCGCTGCGCAGGTGGTTGTCGCGGCGCTCGTTGCGGGTGTTGATGGACGGAACCTTGATCACGGCTTCCGCAGAGAAGGCCTCCGGGTTCTGGGGATCCCAGTGAACCGTGCCGGAGAACTCGGTGAATTCTCCGCGGACGTTGGTGATCATCAGGTGCTTCACCGAGAAGCCGACGGTGGAATGGGCGGTGTCGACCTGGTAGACGGCCGCCTGCAGGAAGGTGGCTGCGGCCAGGATCGTCACCGAAAGCAGGATTGTCTGAATCAGTCTTTTCATCTTCTTTTCACCCTTTCTTTGAGTACGGTTGGGGGCAGCGATGCCCGCTTCAGGATTCCGCCGCGCCGGCGGCCGGCGGCCGGTCCGGCTCAGGCCCCAGTTCCCTGCGGATGTCCTCCAGGATTCGGATCAACGCCTCCAGACGCTGCTCGCCCAGACGGCGGAGATTCCGGCTGGTCCAGTCGTCCACCGGATGGTCAAGTCGTTCCAGAGCCTCCAAGCCCTGGTCGGTGATGGTGCAGTAGACACAGCGTCGGTCGTCCTGGAGCCGGCTGCGCCGGACCAGTCCCCGACTCTCCAGCCGGTCCAGCAGCCGCGTGATGCCCGGCGAGCGTTCCACCATCCGCTGGGCGATCTCGAGGGTCGGCAATCCGTCCGGCATCGCCCCCCGCAGAATTCTCAGAACGTTGTAGTGCTGGAGGGTGATCCCTTCGGCGGCCACAACCTGTCCCAGGCGATGGCGGAGGGTGTCGGCCGTCCGCAACAGGTTGAGGAAAGCCTCCTGCTCCAACGACCGAAACGGCCGTCGCTGGCGGATTTCACGCAGCAGGACACTGTCAGGAGAGGAGCGCATGGGAGATAGATTATATGCCGATATTTGACATGTCAAGCATTGACTCCCCCGCGCCCCTCCCTGATAATCCGGCGACGTGAACGACAACTCCATTCCCGATTTCGCCTGGCGGCACGTCGGCCCCCGGCCGGAAGACATCCCCCAGATGCTGTCCGTCCTCGGCCTCGGCTCGCTGGAAGAACTGGTGGACCGGGCGGTGCCTGGGAGCATTCGCACTCGCCGCCCGCTGCAGCTCCCCCAACCTCTAGGCGAATCGGAAGTGCTGGCCCTGGCGCGGCGGATCGCCGCCCGGAACCAGCTCCGGCGGTCGTTTATCGGCTGCGGATACTACGACTGCATCACGCCGCCCGTGATCCAGCGCAACATCCTCGAGAACCCGGGTTGGTACACACAGTACACACCGTATCAGGCCGAAATCTCTCAGGGCAGGCTGGAGGCGCTGTTGAATTTCCAGACCCTGGTGGTCGACCTGACGGGTCTCGAACTGGCCAACGCCTCCCTGCTCGACGAGGGCACAGCCGCGGCGGAAGCCATGACCCTCTGCCACGCCGCCAAGGCGGACGCGGAGCATCCCCGGTTCTTTGTCGCCGACGATTGCCACCCCCAAACCATCGACGTGGTGCGGACCCGGGCGGCGGGACTCGGCTGGGAGCTGGTGGTGGGCGACGTGGAGACCCTTGACCCCGCCGGCGGGTACTTCGGCGTCCTGGTGCAGTATCCCGCCACCGACGGCCGGATCCGGGATTATCGGGGGCTGGTGGAGCAGGTCCATGCCGCCGGGGGTCTGGTGGCGGCGGCCACCGACTTGTTGGCCCTTACGTTATTGGTCCCCCCCGGTGAATGGGGAGCGGACGTCGCGCTGGGCAGCGCCCAGCGTTTCGGCGTCCCCATGGGTTTCGGCGGCCCGCATGCCGCCTTCTTCGCCGTCCGCGACGAATACAAGCGGCTGATGCCCGGTCGCATCGTGGGCGTGTCCCGCGACGCCGAGGGACTGCCGGCGCTGCGCCTGGCATTGCAGACCCGCGAGCAGCATATCCGCCGCGAGAAAGCGACCAGCAACATCTGTACCGCCCAAGTCCTGCTGGCGATCATGGCGTCCACTTACGCGGTCTATCACGGTCCTGACGGCTTGCGGCGCATTGCTTCCAGGATCGCGTCTCTGGCGGCGGCTCTGGGGGATTCTCTGGGCCGGGCGGGCATCCGGGTGCGTCACTCCGCCTACTTCGACACCCTGAGAGTCGACGTGCCGGATGCCTGGGCGGTCCGTGCCCGCTCGGACGCCGCCGGCGTCAATCTCCGTCATTACGAGGACGGAAGTATCGGCATCTCCCTTGACGAAACCTCCACCCAACATGATCTCTCCGTGCTCTACGGCGTGATTGCGGGGGAGGGACCGGCCGCGGCCGGGGGGGTCGCCTCCCGGGCGGCGGGTAACGCTGTCGGCTGCATCCCCGCGGGGCTTTTACGGACCACACCCTATCTGCAGTTTGAAGTTTTCCATCGCTACGGCTCTGAGACCGAGCTGCTGCGTTACCTGCACCGCCTGCAGAGCCGGGATCTTTCATTGACCGGATCAATGATTCCGCTGGGCTCCTGCACCATGAAGCTCAACGCCGCGGTCGAAATGATGCCCATCACCTGGCCGGAGTGGTGCGGCCTCCATCCTTTCGCACCCCTCGAACAGGCCCAGGGCTATCTGGAACTGATCCGGCAGCTCGAATCAGACCTGGCCGAGATTACCGGTATGGCTGCGGTTTCGCTGCAGCCCAACTCGGGGGCCCAGGGCGAGTACACGGGACTGATGACGATCCGCGGCTACCTCCGGGAACAGGGACAGGCGCATCGGGATGTTTGCCTGATCCCCCAGTCCGCCCACGGGACCAATCCGGCCAGTGCGGTGATGGCGGGACTCAGGGTCGTCCCGGTCCGCTGCCAGGAGAACGGGGACATCGACCTGAATCACCTGCGGGAGACCGCCGAGGCGCACCGGGATCGCCTGGCGGCGTTGATGGTCACCTATCCCTCGACTCACGGTGTTTTCGAGGAAGGGATCGTCGAGATCTGCCGGATCGTTCACGAGTGCGGCGGCCAGGTTTACATGGACGGCGCCAACATGAACGCCCTGGTGGGGCTGTGCCGCCCCGGAGAGTTCGGGGTCGACGTCTGCCACCTCAACCTGCACAAGACGTTTTGCATTCCCCATGGCGGCGGGGGGCCCGGGGTCGGTCCCATTGCCGTCGCGCCCCATCTGGTCAAGCACCTGCCGGGTCACCGGTTCGGCCCCCAGCGGGAGCGGAGCGGCGGAGCGGTGGCGTCGGCTCCGTTCGGATCGGCTTCCATCCTGCCGATATCGTGGGCATACATCCGGCTGATGGGCGCGCCGGGCCTGCGCCTCGCCACCCAGGTCGCGATCCTCAACGCCAATTACGTGGCCCGGCGGCTGGATACCGCCTTCCCGGTATTGTACCGCGGGAAGAACGGTCTGGTGGCCCACGAATGCATCCTGGACTGCCGGCGCTTCAAGCGGACGGCCGGGATCACCGTGGCGGATATCGCCAAGCGCCTGATGGACTATGGGTTCCATGCGCCCACTGTCTCCTGGCCGGTGCTGGAGACGCTCATGGTGGAGCCCACCGAGAGCGAGTCCCGGCAGGAACTGGACCGCTTCTGCGAGGCCATGCTGTCGATCCGGCAGGAAATCGAGGAAGTCGAGATGGGGCTGGCGGACCGCGAGAACAATGTCCTCAAGAACGCTCCCCACACCGCCGAACGGATTGCCGCCGCCGAATGGCCCCACCCCTACTCCCGCGAGAAGGCCGCCTTCCCGGTCCCTTCCCTTCGCCGTAACAAGTTCTGGACCGTTTGCAGCCGCGTCGACGACACCTGGGGAGACCGCCATCTCTTCTGCTCCTGCACACCGATGGAAGCCCTGCTGACGGAAGCTTGAGCTGGGTCCTGTAATAAGGCGGCGGGTCTATCCGTAAGGAATGGCAGCCCATGAAAGTCCGTACCGCTTTCTTCCTGGAATCCGCCCGGATCGCGCTGCAGTCCATCTGGGCCCACAAGCTGCGCACGTTTCTCACCCTGCTGGGCATCATCATCGGGGTGGCGTCGGTGATGCTGGTGGGCAGCGGCATCGCGGGTCTCAAGACGTACGTCCAGGACTCCGTCTCCCGCACCTTGGGCAGCGACTCCTTTCTGATTGCCAAGTTCGCCCATATCGGCGAACGCAGTCAGGAAGAGTGGGAGAAGATGGTGAAACGCAACAAGGACCTGCGGCTGGCGGACATCGACTGGGTGCGCAGGCAGTGTACGGCCTGCCGGGAGGTGGCGGGTGAGATCAGCAGTTCGCGCACCTTGTACCACAACGGCGACGAGCTGTTCGGCACCCGGGTCAGCGGGGTCACCGCCAATTTCATCTTCCTCGGCACCCAGACCCTCTCCGAAGGACGCTTCTTCACCGACGAAGAAGTCCGGCGCTCGCGGCTGGTTTGCGTCATCGGCTGGGATGTTTACGAGAAGTTCCTCCAGGGGCAGGACCCGGTGGGCAAGACCCTGAAGGTGGGGACGGAACCGCTGCAGGTGATCGGGGTCCTGGAAAAACTGGGTTCCAGTTTCGGCCAGAGCCTGGACAACACCCTCTACCTGCCGATTTCCACCTACCAGAAGATTTACGGCAGCCGCAACTCCATCACCATCCGGGGGGCGGCGTCTTCGCGGGACGTGTTCGAAAAGGCCGTCGAGCAGGCCCGTCTTGCCATGCGCATCCGCCACCGGCTGGAGCCCAATGAAGAGGATACCTTTGGGATCATCTCCACCGAGGAGATCAACTCGTTTGTCGACGAATTCACCCAGGGGATCGCGGTGGTGGTCATTCCCATCACCCTGATTTCGCTGCTGGTCGGCGGCATCGTGGTGATGAACATCATGCTGGTCTCGGTCACGGAACGCACCTTTGAGATCGGACTTCGCAAGTCGCTGGGAGCCAGGCGTCGCGACATCCTCAACCAGTTCCTGATCGAGGCATTCATCCTGGCTGCTTCCGGCGGCCTGATCGGCCTGGGAGTGGCCGCCGTCGGGGCCTGGCTGGTGGAGGTGTTCTCCCCCATGACCATGACCATCAGCCTCGGCTACATCGCCCTGTCCGTCGGCGTCTCCGGGGGGATCGGGATTATTTTCGGGATCTATCCGGCGTTCAAAGCCTCCAAGCTGGATCCCATCGAAGCGTTGAGGGCAGACCGATGACCGGCAACCAGTACCTCGAAAACATCCTGATGGGACTCGATACGCTGCGCACCCACAAGATGCGCAGCATGCTGACCGTGTTGGGGGTGATCATCGGCGTTCTTACCGTGATCGTCATTGCCTCCATCCTCACCGGCATGCGGCAAAGCATCATCTCGCTGGTGGAGGATTTTGGAACCCACAACATCTATGCCTTCCACCTGACGACCGGTCCCCAGCTCGGCCCCCGCGACCGCCGGGAGTGGCAGCGCAAGCCCCTGACAGTGGACGACGCCAACGCCATCCTGCGGGAGGCGCCCTCGGTCCAGGAAGTCAGTCACTTCGGGTTTTTCTGGGGTTCGCCCAACGTCAAATACCGGGACCACTCTTACCGGCAAGGCCAGTTGCAGGGTGTTTCGCCGAAGCACGCGTCGGTGACCAACATCGCGGTGGAGGAAGGAAGGTTCCTCACCGCCGCGGACGATCTGCACCGCAGCAACGTCTGCGTGATCGGCGTCAACCTGGTGGAAGCCCTGTTCCCCAACTACACTGAGGTCGTGGGCCGCGTGCTGGAGATCGACGGCAACCGGTTCACCATTGTGGGCACCCTGGAGAAGAGAAAAGCCTCCTTTTTCGGACAGAACGACGAGGACAACGTCATCTACATCCCGTATCGGACGCTGCGCAAGATTTCTCCCCGCTCCGACTTCCTGATGATTGTGGCCCAGGCGAAGGAAGGACAGCTTGCCAAAGCTCTCAGTGAGATTGAAGCGGTCTTGCGGCGCCAGCGCGGCGTCCGCTACAACGAAGAAAGTGACTTCGATCTGACCACTTCGGACCGTCTGATCGAACAGTTCGACTCCATCACCGCGACCATCGGACTGGTCGCCATCGCCATCTCGGGAGTCGGGCTCCTGGTGGGCGGTATCGGTGTCATGAACATCATGCTGGTGTCGGTGACCGAGCGGACGCGTGAGATCGGCGTGCGCAAGGCGATCGGGGCCCGCCGGCGGGACATCATCTTTCAGTTCCTGTTTGAGGCCATGACCCTTTCGACCAGCGGGGGCCTGATCGGGATCGTGCTCGCCGTTCTCACCAGTTATCTCATCATCTGGCTGATCCCCTCGATTCCCGCCGAGATCCCCACCTGGGCGGTCCTCACCGGCTTTTTCGTGTCGCTGGCGGTGGGTCTCATTTTCGGTGTCTGGCCGGCCGTCAAGGCGTCGAAGCTGGATCCCATCGAGGCCCTGCGCTACGAGTGACCCCTCTGCAGCCGGTCCGCCGCCCGCCGCGGTATCATGGAGCCCGGCCGGCACGTGGCCTGCCGAGGCGGGGGACTTGCGCGACACTCTGTACCTGGCTGGTTTCTTCGTGGGTGCTGTGGTCCTGCTGATCATCGGGCAGGGACATCTTCCCTCCGCCACGGTGCTCTCCTGGGCCCTCACCTTCGGCGCCACCACGGCTCTGGGGGTCCTGCTGATCTCCCTGTATCGGGTCCAGCTCCAGCTTCAGGAAAGCCGCACGGAGCTCGCCCGCAAAGAGGCTGAACTCAATTTCGCCCGCGAGGTCCAGGCGGCCCTGTTCCCCAGACAAATACCCGCTGGACGCGGGCTCAGCTTTGCTGCGGTCTGCATTCCCGCCCAAGGAATCAGCGGCGACTATTACGACATTGTCGAGTGCCCTGACGGGAGGATCGCAGTGGCGCTGGCCGATATCAGCGGCAAGGGAATTTCGGCGGCCATTCTCATGGCGAACCTGCAGGCCAGATTTCGCGCGCTGGTCGAAACCTTGGACCAACCGGCGGAGGTCTGCAACCGGCTCAACCGCCATTTCGTCGAGTTTACGGATCCCGAGCGATTCGCAACCTTCTTTCTGGTGCAATGGCGCCCCGGTTCCCACGAGGCGGAATACGTCAACTGCGGCCACCAGCCGCCGGTGCTCAGCGGCAGTGTGAACTCGAACCTGGATGCGGGAGGGCCCCCCTTGGGGCTGTTTCCCGAGATCCCGTACGTTTCCGGCCGGATCCGCCTGGATCCGGGGGACTTGATGGTCCTCTACTCCGACGGAATCAGCGAGGCGCCGGGTGACGGCGATGCCGAGTTCGGGGTGGACCGCCTGCGCGTCATCGTGGATTCGCACCGTGACCGTCCACTCCCCGAGATCCAGCAGAACATCCTGCGGGCACTGGCGGAATGGACAGCCCGGGAGCCCCACGATGACATGACGCTGGTCATCGTGAGAGTCGACGGTGTGGTTTCGGCGCTCGGCGAGGGGCTCCGGACAGAAGCTGCACAGAATGGATTGCCGGTGCCGACGGCGATTTTCGGGGGAGATCATCGATGAACATTTCGGGCCACAGCCTGCGCGCTCATATCCGTCTCTTGACGCCGCTGTTCGGAGTCATCGCCGCCGTTTGGCTGCTGCGCATGATCGCCGGAGTCATCCCCGGTGCCCCCTCCTGGCTCGCCCTCCCCCTCAGCGTCAGTCTCGCCGTTCCGGTCTGCATCGTCCTCGCCACCCTGCTGATCCACTCGCAGCGGTTCGGCGGATACACCAGTGTCGTGCTGTCCAGCGTCCTGCTGGTGGTGTGGGGACAGGCGCTGGTGGTTGCGGCCATCGTCTTCGCGGTGCTGACCGGTATCGACAACATCTACACGATTCCGGAGTACTCGGTGCCGGACGATCCGAACCACACCCGCCACATCGTCGGCCACCTGACTTTCGGGATCGGACTGGAATCCCTCGTCGGCTCCTTGATGGGATGCCTGATTCTGTTTATGCTCCGCCGAACGTCGCCCCGGAAGCGCTCGTAGCTGGCGCCGGGACGACCGGTTCCGCGGCGGCCATCGGCGCCCCGTTTCCGCCGCAGGCAACACAGGAGTTGGAGGGAGAAACATGAAGCCATCCCGGCTGCGCCCGATTCTCACCGACGTCCAGCTTTGGATCCCGGTGATCGTCCTGGTTCTCGGAACGGCCCTTCTCATGGTGTTGAGATGACCATGACGGACTCTGCCGGAGCTCGTGACCGTCTCTCACTGCATTCGCTCGGCGTGGTCTGCGGACTTACCGCCGGCGCCTGGCTGGGGGCGGCGGAGGCACCCACGAAACTGGTCACCGTCGGATTCTCACCTTTTGTGATTTCGCTGGGGATGGTTGCCGGCGTGTTTGTCGCCCGCTGGACGGTTCCCGTTGCACTGAAGGGTACCGGATATGTCCTGCTGGACCTTCGGGAGCGAAACCATCTGATCGTCTGGGCGGTGCTGGCAGGCATGCTGTGGGCGGTGGCCAACACCCTGACCGTTTTCGCCATCCGGAACGTCGGCCTGTCGGTTGCCTTTCCGCTTTGGAACACCAACAGCCTGGTGGGACTGTTCTGGGGCTGGCTGCTTTTCAACGAGCTGCGGGACGCGGGACGGGAGGCGTGGATCAAGGTGCTGGGCGGGGCGGTGGGAATCGCGGGAGGAGCCTGTCTGCTGGCCTATGCCACCGCCCATCATCCTCCCCACCCGGAACACAGCGCCGCTTTGGGGGTTTTGGCGGCATTGACCGCAGGGTTGCTGTGGGGAACCATGTACATCCCCTACCGCAAGGCTTACATCAGCGGCATGAACCCGCTTTCCTTCGTCACCGTTTTCACCTTCGGGGAGCTGGCCACCACGTGGGTGCTGGCGTTGGCGTTCCACGGCGGCTGGCAACCACTGCTGGAGGAACTGGGACGGGTCCGCCCGGCACTGTTCTGGCTCTTCCTGGGCGGTTTCTGCTGGGTCATCGGGGACCTGTTCCAGCAATACGCCGCCAAGTACATCGGGATCGGCCGGGGGATTCCGCTGTCGAATACGAATCAGCTTTGGGGGTTGGCCTGGGGAGCCCTGGTTTTCGGCGAGTTTGCCAATCTGGGGTGGTCGGCGCGGCTGCTGATCGTGGGCGGCTCACTGGTGATGATCGCCGGAGCCGCCGCCATCACGGTGGCCACCGCCCCCGAGGCGGAACGGGCGGCCTGGCGCCGCGCCATGGAACGGGAGTGCCGTCGCTACGCCCTCGATCCGGAACGGGTGGCGGAAGTCCTGGAAGGTGGGGACCCGCTGGCGGAGGAGGCACCGCGCCGCCGCTGGTGGGAAACGGCGGTGGTGATTCTGGCGGTGGGGATCTTCGTGTGGCTGGCCACCGAGGCTACCCGCCAGGAGATTGTCATCGACGCCTTCTGGATGGCGGTGTTGTCCGCCGCCACCCTGCTGGTTCTGCTGGCGGGCGGATTCCTGCTCTGGCGAAGGACCCGCTTCTCCTGACCGTCCGCCCGATCCGAGTGATCCTCCCCGGGCATTCAAGCCGCCCGCCAGGGCGGCAGGGCGGCTCAACTTTACGTGGGCGCCCCGAAACATTTACCCTTGAGCGTCATGGAAGCGGGCGGAGCCGGTTTTTCGCCCCGGGCCGGAGCGACCGAAATGACCCTGGACGAAATACGCCACAAGATCAACACCATCGATTTCGAGATCCTCAAGCTGCTCAACAGCCGCATGGAATTCGCCCTGCGCACCAAGAGCTTCAAGACCGGAATCTCCGACCCGAAACGGGAATCGGAGGTGATCGAGCACATCCAGCGGCACTCCCGGGGCTTGATCGAGCCGGACTTCTGCAAGCGTCTGTTCATGGAGATCATCGGCGAGAGCAAACGTCTGCAGGGCGAAGACGTCTCGCTGATGGGATTCCAAGGCGAGCACGGGTCGTTCGCCGAAGTGGCGGCGCTTGGTTTCCGCCCCGGTCTGGTTTACATCAGTTGCAGCCGCTTTGACGAAATCTTCGACGGAGTGGCCGGCGGCCTGCTCCACTACGGAATCGTGCCGGTGGAAAGCACCGTGGGCGGGACCTTCACCGAGGTGAACGAGCTGTTCGTCAATTCCGATCTGCGGATCGTGGGCGAGGTACGGCTGCCGATCCATTGCTGCCTGTTGAGCCTCCCGGAGACTGACCCTGAAGAGCTGCGGGTGGTCTATTCCCACCGCCAGGCTCTTTCCCTCTGCCAGGAGTTCCTCCAGCGACGCCGGCTGGAGGCGCGTCCCTATCACGACATGGCGGCTGCCGCCAAAATGCTGGTCCAGGAACGCCCGGAGGCGTCCGGCGCCATCGCCAGCGCCTACTGTGCCGAGTATTACCACCTGAAGATCCTGGCGGAGAACATCGAAGACTACCCCGGAAATGTGACCCGCTACCTGGTCCTGGCGCGGGAGGAAGAACCCGACGGCGGCAACAAGTGTTCCATCATCTTTGTAGCCGAGCACAAGGCCGGTGCTCTGTTCCGGATTTTGCAGGTATTCGCCGAAGCCGGTATCAATCTGACCCGCATCGAGTCCATGCCCAACCGTAGAGATCCCGGCAACTACATCTTCTTTCTGGACTTCTTCGGGTCGCCCCAGGATCCGCGGGTGGCGGAAGCCCTCGAGAGGGTTCAGAAGAAGACCACCATGTACAAATTCCTGGGCTGCTACCCGGCAGCCGAAATTCCGCCGGCTGCATGATGCGAAGGCGAACCCATGAGCCCCGGCCGGGAACCGGCGGGCGGTCCCGCTGCAACCCGCTGTCGGCGGTTCTTCCTGCCCTGCTCATGCTGGGAGCGGTGTCATCGGCGGCGTCCGGCCAGCCTGCGGCGGAATCAGGGCCTGGTTCCGAGCCGGAGCCGGCCGAGCAGCAGGTCGCCCCCCACGAGGTGGTGGTGGTCACCGCATCGCGGGAGCGGGAGGCGCTAGGCGACTCCGCCTCCTACGTGACCGTGGTTTCGGCGGAAGAGCTCTGGCGGACCCCGTCGCTGACTCTCGACGAAGCTCTTCGCCAGCTGCCCGGCTTCAGTCTGTTCCGGCGCAATGGAAGCCTCACCGCCCATCCCACGACCCTGGGCGTTTCACTGCGGGGGATTGGCCCCTCCGGAGCAGGCCGCAGTCTGGTGCTGTTCGATGGGATCCCCCTGAACGATCCTTTCGGCGGCTGGGTCTACTGGAATCGGCTGCCCCGGCTGAGCATCGCCCAGTTGGAGGTGGTCCGTGGTTCCGGAAGCCAGCTTTACGGCAGTTCCGCCCTGGGAGGGACGATTCAACTGCTGACCCGCCGTCCCCGGCAGCCTGCCTTTCGGCTGCTGGGCACGGCCGGCTCCCATCAGATGCTGGATCTGGAAGCCGCGGTGGAGGGTGTTTCGGGTGGAATCGGCTACCTGGTCGCAGGCCGCATTTTCGACACCGCGGGTGCCTGGTCGCTCGATCCCGCACTGCGGGGACCCGTGGACCGCCGGCTGGAACACCGTTTCGGCAGCCTGTTGGGGCGGATCTACGCCGGCGACTGGCGCTTCGGCGTGAACGTCTACGCCGACGACCGCAACAACGGCACCCAACTGCAAACCAATGCCTCCAAGCTGGCCCTGCTGGAGGGCGGAATCCGGAAGCCGCGTTGGCAGGCGGATTTCTATCTGCAGGAAGGAGTTCTGGACAGCCGCTTTTCCCGTGTGACAGCCGACAGGAAGCAGGAGTTTCTGACGGCGGACCAGCACGTGGCGACCTCGGCTTTGGGCGCCGCGGTGGCCTTCAAGCCGGCGGAGGGTCTGCTGATCGGCTCGGACTGGCGCCGGGCCGAGTGGACGGAGTTCGCCCAGAACCTGTGGGGCGTGTATGTCCAGCAGCGGGTGCCGCTCCGGGAGGACATCGAAATCCAGACCGGCCTGCGCCTGGACTTGTGGGAGAACCGCGAGGCCCGCTGGTCCCTGAATCCGCGGGTCGGTCTGGTCTGGAAGGCTGCGGAACCGGCCCGGATCCGTGCCTCGGTGTACCGGGGCTTCCGTGCCCCGACGCTGAATGAGCTCTATCGGCCGTTTCGGGTGGGCAACGTGCTGACGCTGGAGAATCCCGGACTCGGGGCGGAAAGCCTCATCGGGTTCGAATCGGGGGTTGACCTCTTTCCGGACTCGCGGTGGCTGTTGCGGGTCAATGGGTTCTGGAACCGTCTGGACGACCCCGTGGGTAACGTCACGGTGTCGGTGGGGGGCGGACAGATTCTGCGGCGGCGCGAGAACCTCGGCCCGGTGGATGTCACAGGGTTCGAAACCGAGGTAACGTGGCTGGGGGGTGAGCGGTGGGAGGTCGGGCTTGCCTGGCTGGCCTCGCGCAGCCGTGTTCGGTCGACCGGCCTTCAGTTTCCCCAGGCTCCCCGCCACCAGGCCTCTGCACGGTGGCACTTCCGCGGCCCTGTGACCGTGACGGCGGAGGTACGGATGCTTTCCAGCCAGTTCGAGGACGACCTGAACCAGGTCCGGCTGGGGGGATTCGGCCTTGTGGACTGCCGCGTCAGTCGGGCTCTGGCCGATCACCTGGAAGTGTTCGCCGCAGGCGAGAACCTGCTCGACCACCGATACGTCACCGCCCGACTCCCCGAGGAGCGATTGGGTGAAGGCCGCAGGTTCTACGGCGGCATCGCGTTCGGGATCGGACCGCGATAGGACCGGGCCTGAATGGGCCGCTTACAGCCCGCGGCGATACCACCAGGCTCCCAGCAGCGCCGCCAGTACCGTCTCCCCCAAACCCCAGACCGCTCCCACCGCGAGCATTCCGGCGGGGAATACTCCCATCACTCCCAACCAGGTGCAGGTGTACCCGAAGACCGGAAACCAGATTGCCAGCGCCGCCAGGACCGCCGCCCGGCTGTCCTGCCCCGGGGCCCCGCACAGGCGGGTATACAGCCAGACCATGGCCGGCCCCAACAACAGCGTCAACAGGAACACGATCACCAGTCCTGCCGCCGAAGGCGCGTCCAAACCGAGCTGATCGGCCACCGCCGTCCAGTGCCCGCCCAACAACAGAACATTGAGCACAGCCTCACCGGTTACCAGTACTGCACCCGCCAGCAGGCCCGCCGTCCAGACCCGCAGCCGGTGCCGCCTGACCGGGGTCGCGGCCCCCGGCCGGCCGGGGGAGCGCAGAACGCCCGGGCCCGTCTGACGGCGGATCGAAACCGCGCGGCTGCGCCTTTCACGCGCTTCTTCATCCCGCCCCAGGCCGCGGTAGGCGGCTGCCAGATTCTCCAGGCAGGTGGCCACTTCCGGATTGTCGGCCCCGAACTGCTCCTCCACCAGCGGCAGGAGTCTTTCAAAGACGGGAGCGGCTTCCCCATACCGGCGCTGGTGCAGGAGCAGAAGGCCCAGGTTATTCAGGGAGAGCGCCAGGTTGGCCGCCCGGCGGCCGGGATGAATCTCGGCCAGCGCCAATGCACGTCGGTACAGCCGCTCACTGTCCTGCATCGAGCCCGAAAGCTCCTGGAAAAGGTCGCCCAGGCGGTTCCACTTGGCCGGCAGGTCTTCTCCCAGTGGGAACGACTCCAGGAACTGTTCCAGGCTCTGCAGCAGGGGGTCGATCCGCTCGAAACGGCGCTCGCGGACGGCGTCACTGACTTCTTCCAGGCGATGCCGCCACTGCCGCTCGCGGCCGAGCGTGGAAAGTCCCCGCAGGGCAGAAGTCAGCCGGCGGTGCCAGGACGGCGACTCGTTGCTGGACATGAGGGAGTCATTGTATGCCGATTGGGGGTTGTGGGGTTCGAGATGGGGGGGACATGGACGGGCACGGACCGGCACGGACGGACACGGACGGACACGGACGGACACGGACGGGTAGCCTCAAGCCTTTGCCGGCTGGCGACGGCCGCCGCAATTCTGATACCTTGTCGCCAATGGAGATCTTTCCCGTCCGACTCCCTGAAGAAATTCCCGGCGCCCTCTTCCTGTCTTCCCTTCCCGGTCGTGGAGGCGCTCTGGACGCCGACCTGGAGGCTATCCGGGAGCTGGGGGTCGACCGGGTTATCAACCTCACCGAACCCGAAGAGTGTGACCGGGAGTCCCCGGACTATCTGAGGACCATGAGCCGTAAGGGATTGCCCTGGCGCTGGACCCACCTGCCGATTCCGCCCAACAGCATCCCGGCCGATCGTTCCGGCCTGCTGCAGACGGTGGAAGAGCTGGCGGACCTGCTGTGGCAGGGGCGGCGGATACTGATTCACTGCTCGGGAGGGGTGGGGCGGTCGGGATCGGTGGCCATCCTGGTCCTGCTCAAGCTGGGTCTGCCTCTCATGGACGCCTCCATCCGGGTGGCTGACGCCGGTTCCGGGCTGGAGAGTCCGGAACAGGAAACCCTGATTGAGATCATGTCCCAGTACTGGCAGCAACCCCCCACGCTTGCATGACGCCCGCCGTCCGCCCTATCTTTCATAGACCGCAAGATGGCCGGGGCCTCGAATCCACCTTTACTGGTGTTTGAAGGCGTCACCAAACGCTTCGGCACTCAGGTCGCCGTCGACAACGTGAGCCTGTCCATCCGGCAGGGCGAGATCTTCTCGCTGCTGGGCCCCAGTGGTTGCGGCAAGACCACGCTGCTGAGGATCTGCGCCGGCTTTGAACGCCCCGACTCAGGGCGGGTGTTTCTGGATGGCCAGGACATCACGGACCTGCCGCCCAACCGCCGCCGGGTAAATCTGGTCTTTCAGAACTATGCCCTCTTTCCCCACCTGACCGTCCGGGAGAACATCGCGTTCGGCCTGAGGGCGGCGGGAATGGACCGCCGCCGGATCCATCAGGAGGTGGACCGGATGCTCGCGCTGATCCAGCTCGAGGCCCATGAGGCCAAGAAGCCGGGCCAGTTAAGCGGCGGCCAGAAGCAGCGGGTGGCACTGGCCCGCGCCCTGGTCAACTGTCCGCAGGTCCTGCTCCTGGACGAACCCCTCGCGGCCCTGGACCTGAAACTCCGCCAGCGGATGCTCCTGGAACTGGACGCCATCCATGATGAGGTGGGCATCACCTTTCTCTACGTCACCCACGATCAGGAAGAGGCCATGGGTCTGTCGGACCGGATTGCCGTCATGCATCGGGGAGTCGTGGAACAGACCGGGACGCCCGCCGAAATCTACGAGGCTCCCGTCAGCAGTTTTGTGGCTGCCTTCATCGGGGACACCAACTTCTTCCAGGGTACGGTTCAGCAGGTTGACGGGGATTACAGCCTGCTGCGGATCGACGGATTCCCTGCGGTGCGATGCTTCAATGACCGTCCCCGTCGCGCCGGTGACCCCGTTTATCTCTCGCTGCGGCCCGAGAAGCTCGAAATCTCCCGGGATGGCTCATCTCCGCCGATCGACTCCAACAACGTCGTGGAGGGGACGGTGGAAGATCTGGTGTACCTCGGCTCGGCCACGAAGTACTGGGTGAGAGTGCAGGACCACCGGCTGGTGGTGTTACGCCAACATCGGAGGTTTCTCTTCGACGAGGGGATTCCACCCACCTGGGGAGACCGGGTCCTGGTCCGCTGGCACCCGGACGACGGCTACATGCTGCACCGTTACGAGGAGGCGGACAGCGACGGGGGCAGGCCTGCACCGACGCGGGGAGGTGGTGGCGGACGGTGACAGATCGTTCAACCGAGGGGCATCGGCCGGCCGGATGGATGGAGTGGATCCTCACCGCACCCTCCCTGCTCTGGCTGGCGGTGTTTTTTGCCGTACCTACCGTGCTGGTTCTGGCCTACTCGTTTCGTCCCCCTGATCCTTACGGCGGGCTGGGAGAGGGCTGGACCCTGCATACCTGGGGGCGACTCCTGGACCCGGCCTACTGGAGGGTGGCGTGGCGGACCCTCTGGTTGAGCCTCGTTGCCACCATCGTCTGCCTGGCGCTGGCCGTGCCCGCGGCGTACGCCATGGCCCGGTCCGCCCCATCCTTGCGGCGGATCTGGCTGTTGCTGGTGATCATCCCCTTCTGGACCAACTTCCTCATCCGGGTCTTTGCCTGGAAGGTGTTGTTGCACCCGGACGGCTGGGTGAAGTGGTTGCTCGCTTCCACCGGTCTGGCCGGTCCGGAGACGCTGCTGCTGTACCGAACGGAGGCGGTCCTGCTGGTTCTGGTCTATACCTACCTGCCGTTTGCGATCCTCCCGATCTTCGCGGCTGCCGAGAAGTTCGACTTCCAGCTCCTCGATGCGGCCCAGGACCTTGGTGCTTCCAGGCTCCGCAGCATCTGGTCGGTGTTCATTCCCGGCATCAGCAGGGGCCTGCTGACCGCGGCCCTGATCGTCTTCATTCCGGCTCTGGGTTCCTACGTGATTCCCGACATCCTGGGCGGACCCTCCTCGGAGATGATCGGAAACAGGATCGCCCAGAGGGTCTTCGTCGACCGGAACCTGCCTGAGGCGGGAGCCCTGTCGGCCACTCTGGTGCTGGCCGTGGTGGTGCCCATGCTTGTGGTCCTGGGAGTCCAGCTCCGATCCCGCCCGCCGGCCGCGGGCCGTTTGCCCACGGAGGGCCGCTGAATGCGCCGCTCTCGGCTCCCGATGTTGGTCCTGGCCGGCTGTCTGGTCTTCTTCTATCTTCCGCTCGTCCTCCTGATTCTGAATTCCTTCAATGACGCCCGCTTCGGGGGTTGGGGAGGGTTCTCCTTGCGGTGGTACCAGCGGCTCTTCCAGGACGCTGCAGTCTGGGGCGCTTTGGCCAACAGTCTGATTGTCGCTCTGTCGGCAACTGCAGCGGCTACGGTGCTGGGGACCTCCGCCGCTTTTGCGCTGCATCATTGGCGGACGGGTCTGCAGTCGGCGCACTACCTGCTGGTGTACACCCCGCTGGTGGTGCCGGAAATCCTTATGGGGATGAGCCTGCTGATTCTGTTCGTCAGTCTCGGGATCGAGCTGGGGCTGTGGACCGTCGTCTGCGCGCACATTACCTTTTCGGTCAGTTACGTCGCCCTGGTGGTACTTGCCCGGCTGCAGGACTTTGACGAATCCCTGCTGGAGGCGGCCCGTGACTTGGGTGCCGGCCGGTGGTACGCCTTCCGCCGCGTGGTACTGCCGCTGGCCGCACCCGGCATCGCCGCCGGCGCCCTGCTGGCTTTCACGCTTTCCGTGGACGATTTTGTGGTGACATTTTTCGTGGCCGGCCCCGGTGCGACCACTTTGCCCATTCAGATCTACAGCATGATGCGACACGGCTCTCCGCCGGTGATCAACGCCCTGTCCACGCTGCTGCTCGCCGCCACCTTCGCCGCGGTCTGGCTGAGTCAGCGCCTGAGGGAGAAACGACCATGAAGCGAGTCATCGCGATCGCGACCCTGTTCGGCCTCTGCCTGGCCGCCGGTTGCACCGAAGGCCGGCGGACTCTGCACGTCTACAACTGGTCCGACTACATGGCCCCCGATGTCATTCGAAGCTTCGAACAGCGGTTCGACTGCACGGTGGTACTCGACTTCTACGACTCCAACGAGGCGCTTTACGCCAAGCTGAAGGCAGGTGCCGCGGGTTACGATCTGATCGTCCCCAGCAGCTACATGGTAAAGGTGATGTCCGAACAGGGAATGCTGCGGGAGCTGGATCACTCGAAACTGCCCAACCTGGCCCATCTGGACGCCGAGTATCTTCGCTTTGCGGTGGATCCGGGGATGAAGTACAGCGTCCCGTACATGATCGGCACCACGGGGATCGGCTACCTGCAGAGCCGGGTCCCGGACTTCCGCCCCAGCTGGACGATGTTCGGAAACCCGGCATACGCGGGCCGGATGACCCTGCTCAATGACATGCGGGAGGTGATCGGCACTGCCCTGCTGACTTTGGGCTACAGCATGAACACCGTCGACGAGAGCGAGCTGGCGGAGGCGGAACAACTGCTCTTGAGCTGGAAGCGGAACATTGCCAAGTTCGAATCCGACCAGTACAAGAACGGCCTGGTGTCCGGTGAATTCCTGCTGGTCCAGGGTTTCAGCGGAGACCTGATGCAGGTCATGGAGGAAAACGAGGACATCGCCTATGTGATCCCCGAGGAAGGCACTTCCCTGTACACCGACGAGCTGGCGATCCCCCAGGGAGCACTCGAGGTGGATCTGGCCCACCAGTTCATCAATTACTTGCACGAGCCCGAGATCGCCGCCGCCAATACCCAGGCGGTCTACTTTCTGTGTCCCAACCGGGCGTCCTATCCCCTGCTGCCGGCCGAGATCCGCGACAACCCGTCGATTTTCATTCCGCCGGAGATACTCTCCCGCTGCGACGTGGCCCGGGACCTGGGGGCTGACAACGTCAAGTACACGCGGGTCTGGGACCGGGTGAAAGCCGGGGGGAGATAGCTAGGGCGGCAGACTCCACAGGTTGCATCTGGTTTCACACTCTTCCCGAAATCAATCAGCTTCTACTACCTGGAGAGTCATCTTTGCAATCAGTGAACTCTGTGGTTCCCTCCAAACGCGAGTGGTCCGGCGCATACTTGCCGGCCATTTCATCGGTCACCGACTTCTCCCAGAGCGGCACCCTGTGGATATATGCCGCCCGGCCCAGCAGATGGGCTGCCACCGGTGCCGTCAGGAACAGGAAGACGATCCCGCACAGGGCCTTGAACCAGACTACGGGATCCATCTCGGCAAGCGCCACCGATAGCATCATCAGGCTCAGACCCAGCGAGCTCGCCTTCGAGGCGGCATGCATCCGCATGTAGAGGTCCCGGAAGCGCAGAGCCCCCAACGCAGCCGCAAAGATCAGCAGAGCACCCAGCAGGCGGGCCCCCAGGGCGAGAAGTTCAGTCATCGTCCCTCCTGGCCTCCAGGTAGCGGGCCAAAGCCACCGTCCCGAAAAACCCCACCACCGCAAACACCAGCACGATGTCCAGCAGTCCGGGCTGTCCGTATTGGGCGGCTGCCGCCAGGATGATCCCCGCCACCACCATGCCCAGCAGATCCAGCGCCATGGCACGGTCCGGCAAGCTCGGTCCCCGCAGCAGGCGGAGCACCGTCAACAGAATGGAGAAGCCCAGCAGCAGGAAAATCAGCCCGTTCATCCGCGAATCAGACGCAGAACGCGTCGCTCCAGGTTCTCGGTAATTTCGCGACGGACCTGATCCGGGTCCTGGGCGAACATGGCGTGAACATACAGGGTCGTCCGATCGGTCGATACGTCCAGGCTCAGCGTGCCGGGAGTCATGGTGATGAGGTTGCCCAGCAGGAACAGCTCAAAATCGGTGCGGGCTCGGATCGGAACGGCGATGATCCCCGGGCGGGCGTAGTCGGTGGGGGTCACCACGTCGTGGGTCACCCGAAGGTTGGAGAGGAGAACTTCCCAGCCATAGAAGACGACAAATGCCAGCAGCTCCCCGAAGCGACCCAGCCACTTCATTGCCGGCCTCCTTGCGCGCTTCCCAGCACTGCCTGAATATACCCGCCTCCGTCCACCAGCTCCTGTCCGGCGGCCACCGCGTAGCGGAGCAAAGGTTCCGGCCAAAAACTGATCACGACGGTGGCGGAAGCCAGGACGGCAATCGGAAGTAGGCGCAGGAGCCCGGGAGTTCGAGGTGGCGGTGATCCGGCGGGCGCGTCCTTCCAGAACACCTCCGCCCAGATCTTGGTCATCGAGAAGAGCGTCAACAGACCCACGCCCAAGGCCGCCGACAGCGGAACCCAAGCCCCAACCTCGAAACCGGCCCGCAGCAGCCCGAACTTGGCGAAGAAACCGGAAAGAGGAGGAATGCCGCCCAGCGAGAAGGCCGGGACCAGGAAGAGTCCGCTGAGCAGCGGAGCCGAGCGGTACAGTCCCCCGATCCGGTCCAGCCGGTCGGATCCTGTCACCTCCTCGATCGCGCCACTGAGGAAGAAAAGGTTGGTCTTCACCAGAATATGGTGGATCACGTAGAAGACGGCGGCGGCGACGGCTCCCTGGGTAAACAGGGCGACTCCCAGCGTCATATATCCGATCTGGCTGATGATGTGCCACGAGAGGATCCGGCGAATTTCGTACTGCGCCGCCGCTCCCAGCACGCCGACAGCCATCGTGGCCACCGAAACCCACAGCAGCAGAGGACCGAACCACTCATGATCCACCGAGAAGAACAGCGCGTAGGATCTCAGCAGGGCGTAGACGCCCACCTTGGTGAGGAGTCCGGCGAAAAGCGCCGAGACGGCGATGGGTGCCGTGTGGTACGACGCCGGGAGCCACGAGAACAGTGGAAACACCGCTGCCTTGATCCCAAAGGAGACCAGTAACAGCACTCCCGCGGCAAAGGCCGGTCCGGGTTCCGGCAGCGACCGCAGCCGGGACGCCAGATCGGCCAGGTTCAGCGTCCCCAGACTGCCGTACAGCAGGCCCGCGGCGGCCAGGAAGAGGCCCGAGGAGAGGAAGTTCAGCACCAGATACTTGACCGCTCCCCCCAGATGTCCGGCCCGCGCTCCCAACGCCAGCAGGACAAAGGAGGCCATCAGCATGACCTCGAACCACACGAACAGATTGAACAGGTCCCCGGTGAGAAAGGCGCCGCACACCCCGGCCAGCAGCAGGTGCATCACCGGATGGACGCCGGCCCGGCGCCGATCTTCCGGGATGTCCGCCAGCGCGTAGATGACTGCGGTCAGCCCCACCAGGCCGGCCACGGCCACCAGGATCGCAGCCAACCGGTCCGCCACCAGCGTGATGCCGAACGGCGCGGGCCAGTTGCCGGCCTGGGAGACCAGCGTGCCCTCACTGCCCACTGCCGCCACCAGTGCCACGCCGGAAGTCAGCAGGGCGGCTGCTCCCGCCACGCTCGCCACCTGCTGGAGCCCTGGACGCCGGCGCACCAGCACCAGTATCGATGTCGTCAGAAACGGGATCAGAACTGGGAGTGCCGGCAACCAAGCGGCGTAGGACTTCACCGGGTTTCCTCCCCCGTCTCCAGATGATCCGTTCCGGAGGCTCGATAGGTTCGGTAGATGAGGGCGACACTGAAGCCCAGGATTCCGAAACCGATGACGATTGCGGTGAGGATCAGCGCCTGGGGCAGCGGGTCGGCGTAGGGGGCGGGAGGAACCTGGGCGTCCGGCGGAATCAGCGGAGCCTGATACCTCACCAGCCTGCCCGAAGTCAGAATCAACAGGTTCAGGCTCTGCCCGAACAGCATCAGCCCAAAGATCACCTTCGCCAGGCTGCGGCGCAGCAGGAGGTAGAAGGAGACAGCGAACAGCAGTCCGATGGTCAAAGCCAGACCGGTCTCCACTTCAGTCCGCCTCCTCCAGCGAAAATGCCATGCGGGTGACCACGCCCACTACCACCAGATAGACGCCGATGTCGAAGTAGAGCGGCGTGCCCAGTTTGACGCCGCCCAGCAGGGGCACCGACGGAATCTGCCCGGCCCACAGCCCCGTAAGCACCGGCAGACCCACCATCGGGCCGGCAAAGCCCGACCCCACCGCCACCAGAACACCCAGACCGAGCCACGTCTCCGGCCGCAGCACCAGCAACCGCCGGGCCGCGTCGAAGTCGCGGCTGATTCCCCACAGCAGGATCGCGCCGGCGGCCACCAGGCCGCCGATGAACCCCCCTCCCGGTTCATTGTGACCCCGCAACAGCAAGAACACCGAAAGTACGAGCTGCACCGGCACCACCAGGACAGCGGCGCCCCGAAGCAATACGGACTCCATCTAACTGCCCGCCCCTTCCTTCCGGCGGGGACGCAGGGCGACCAGTCCGCCCACGCCCAAGGCGGCCGCCGCCAGCACCGTAATCTCCCCCAGGGTGTCCAGTGCCCGGAAATCCACCAGAATCACGTTGACCACATTCCTTCCCTTCGCCTGCAGGCTGTGCTGGACGAAATAGTCGGAAATCGGCGGATGGGTTTGCACCGCCAGCGCCGCCAGCATCAGCAGGGTCAGCATGCCGCCGGCTGCCGCGGCGACCGCCGCGTCGACCCGCCGCTGCCTCCGGGTGGAGCGGGACCGGATGGGCGGCAGCCGGAAGACCACCAGCACCAAGATCACCAAGGTCAGGGTCTCCACCAGGAGCTGGGTCAGCGCAAGGTCGGGGGCACCGTGCAGCCCAAACACCAGGGCGACCCCGTAACCCACCAGGCCCAGTCCTGTCATTGCGGCCAGGCGCGAATTGGTGGCGGCCGCGAACACGGCGCCGGCGGCAATCGCCGCCAGCAGCGCCGCCTCGTGCACCCCCAGCTCGCCCGGCCGCACCGGGAGCAGCTCCGGTGAAGCGGACCGCCAGAGTTGAACCGCCGTCAGCAGAGAGACCATGACCAGCACGGTGGCGACATATCCCCGCAGCGATCCGTGCTGCACAACGCGAGCCAGCACGCCGGAGAAACGGACCATTCCCTCCAGCAGGAACTGGTATCCCCGCGCCGGGCCCAATTCCCCGCGCCAAAGACGACTGTGTTCCACCAGCGAGCGCGCCCGGTGCCGGAGGAGAAAGACGACGATCCCGGCCAGCACGGTCAGCACGCTCAGCAGAAGCACCGGGTTGATCCCGTGCCATAGGGCGAGCTTCACTTCCGTCGGCTCAGCCCGGACCGCGGTGACGGCCGGGGCTATCAGGCCGCTCCCCACCAGACCCGGCCAGAGTCCGGCCAGCAGTCCCGCCAGGGCCAAGACCAGGGGCGGCACCCAGAGCGTCCAGGCTCCCTCATGGGGAGGCTTGGGAGTGTCGCCGCGGCTGCCCCGGAACGGCCTCACCGCAACGGTCAGGCCCACCGCCACCATGAGTACATTGGCGGCGACCCCGGCCGTCACCACTCCCCAGGCGATCTGCGGAGCCTGGATTTTGGCCTCGTACAGCAGTTCCTTGCCGATAAAGCCGATCATCGGCGGCAGTCCGCACATCGACAGCCCCGCCAGACCGGCGGCAGTCGCCGTCAGCGGCATGGCCCGTCCCAACCCGCTCAACACCCGGACATCCCGGGTGCCGGTTTCGTGGTCCACCGTGCCTGCCGCCATGAACAGCGCTCCCTTGTACAAGGCATGGACCAGGAACAGCAGCATGGCCGCCTCGACCGCCTGAACGGTGTCGAGGCCCAACAGCATGATCATGGTCCCCAGAGTGCTTACCGTCGAATACGCCAGCAGCCGTTTCAGGTCCGCCTGCGGATACGCCAACAGGGCCCCCGCCAGCATGGTGAGCGCACCGATGCCCGCCACCAGCCCATGCCACAGATCGGTCCCTCCCAGCACCGGGGCGAAACGCGCCAACAGGAAGATTCCGGCGTTGACCATGGTGGCCGAATGCAGGTACGCACTCACCGGCGCGGGCGCGGTCATGGCGCCGGGAAGCCAAAAGTGAAACGGAAACTGGGCGGACTTGGTGAACGCCCCCAGCAGCACCAGCAGGAGAATCGCCGGATACCAGGGATGGACTGCCAAAGCCCCGGCGTCCGCCAGTCCGGAAATCGAGAACGTTCCGGTGGCGATGCCCAGCAGCACGAAACCGGCCAGCAGAGCCTGCCCTCCCAGGAAGGTCACCAGCAGGGCCTGCAGCGCGGAGCCCCGGACCTTGTCGTCCTGGTGGTAAAAACCGATCAACAGGTAAGAGGCGACCCCGGTCAGCTCCCAGAAAAGAAAAAGCAGGAGGCTGTTATCGGCCGCGACAACTCCCGCCATGGCGGCCATGAACAGGAAGAGATAGGCGAGGAATCGCCCCTGCAGGGGATTCCCGTCGAGGTAGCCCGAACCGTAAACCAGGATCAGGGCGCCGACTCCCAGGATCACCAGCAGGAAAAGCATGGCCAGCCCGTCGATCCGAAAGGCCAGCTCCAGGCCGAAGTACGGGATCCAGGGGCGAGCCTCCGCAATCGTGTGACCGGCGGCGACTTCCGGGATGTACAGCGCCAGGCGCAGGGTGAAGACCGCCGGAATCAGGGCCAACAACCGGCCTGCCCACGCCCCCAAGGGGCGCTGAAGAATCGGCGAGACCGCGGCGGCCGCCAACAGACAGAGCAATCCTGTGAGTACCATGGATCGGAGTTAAGGTTTTCCATTATCCCCGATCCATGCCGCCGAGTCGGGCTCGGAGGCGGCGTCCATGGCCGGGCGCAACCCACCGGACCCGTACGATCCGGGTCACCCCGGGATGGATCACAGGCTGTCCATGTTCAGGGGCGCCCAGCGAATCGCCCTCACCGCCGCGGTGGTGCGCCAAGCGGCGATGCCCAGCGGGCGGGACAACCTCACTTCGGGGCGGACGCTGAAGGTTCGACCCGGGCGGGTGACGTCCACCAGCACGTCGCCGTCCAGGCGGCAGCGGACTCCCGTGACGGTGACTTCCACTTCGATCCGGTACCAACGCCCGTTTTCGAATCGCATGATCCGACGGGTTTCGTTTTCCGACGCATCCCGGCCGTCGAGGCTGGAAAGCCCCACCACTCCGCCGCCCCAACCTCCCAGGATGAAGGTGCAGTGGCTGTCGCCCACGGGAAAGGTCAGACCGCAGAAAAAGTCGTTCCCCTCCAGCCGCTGCGCCTCCAGCCGCAGCCGGTAGTTCTCCCGTGGAAAGTCGCCGCCCCAGTTGATTCCGCTGAGCGTCTCGCCGCGGTGCAGCACGATACTGCCGTCGCGCACCTCCACCGGGCCCTCGCCACCGAACCGGGTGACTTCCCAGCGTCCCAAACTCCGTCCGTCGAACAGTCTGGTCTCAGCCGGATCGAGCGGCTGGAGGGACTGCTCAGGGGTCTGTTCCGGCTCCGGCGATCCGCACCCCACCGCCGCCAACGCCAGCAGGACGCGCAAGCCGACGGATGCCCAGGCGCGACCGGACCAGGAAATCAATGGTGATTTCCCCCGCCGGCCGCCAGCGCGTGCAACCGTTCGACCAGATGCACAAATGCCACGTAGGCCTCCACATAGCGGCGACCCGCCGCTATCGAGTCGTCCTTGTGTCGCTCCGCTTCCCGAAGGGCCAGGAAGCGTTCCTGGACGCTCTCTCGAACCATCTCGCCGAGATGCTGGACGAGGTGTCCGGCGTCCCCGCTCTCCAATGCCTCGTCGGCGGCGGCCACCACCGGCTCCACCTGACCTGCGGGCTTGAGGCCGCTGTACGGCTCTCCTTCACCGGCGCGGTGCAGGCGCACCAGCGTCTCGAAAAACCAGGTGTCCGCCAGGTCCCTCGCTTCCGGGCCCAGGCTGCGGACCGCCACGGTCCGGCGGAAGGCGGCACGGACCTCCTCCTCGTCGCCTGCACGAACCCACTTGAGAGCCGGCGTCACGTCGCCGGAATCCAACGCCTGGCGGGCGTCCGTTACCACCGGACCATCCAAAGTGTCGCAGTGGGCTTTCAACACCCCAGTGCCCCCGGCACCCAGACCTGCGGCAATGCCTGCCCAAAGGGCCAGCCTGGAGATTCTGAGCTTCACATCGAGCCTCCTTCCCGAAAATCTCGAAAGACGCCGGCCTGTCGGCGGCCCGGTCTCAACCGACAAAATCGCGGCCGAACCAGTAGCTTACCTCCGGAGACCGATCGTCGTAGCAGACGGTTCCCTGATCCCCCTGGCGCCACTGCTGGGCTTGCGCGGGAGGCATGTATTCACTGGTCGCTTCGTGAACACGCCCGGTGTAATCCTGGTAGCTGTAGCGCAGCTGCCACTGCTGCACCCGGTTGATTCTGACGTTGGTGGGCCGAACCTCGATCACGGTCCCGGTGACCCGCACTCCGCTGTCCAGCAGACGGGCGATCGTGCGAGCCCGGTTCAAGCCCCTGGCGAACAGAACCCCCCCGACACCGCCGATCAGCGTTCCGACTCCGCTGAAGATGACGCCAATCCAGAAGTCATCGGCGGCGTCGCTGTCGTCTCCGCGTTCCCAGCCTCCGGACTCCTCCGCTTCCGGGAGGGGTTCCCGGCCGGTGCGGCCGCCGGGGCCGGCCAGTTGAGCCACCAGTATCCCCAGTCCCACGACGGCGAAAATCGAGCCGACCAGCAGCCAAACTCCCCCAAACAGGAACCAGAACTGCTGAAAGGCCAGCCTCAGGGTCGAAGGGCGCCGCGCCATTGCCTCCTCAGAGAGACTCTACCGCCGAGCGCAACAAAGCGCGGACCTGTTCCGCCACTTCCGCCAGGGCGGGGTTGTCAATAGCCTGCATCGACGCCACCGGATCCACTGCCGCCACCTCGACCCCCTTGTCGGTTTCCTGCACGATGACATTGCAGGGCAGCATGGTTCCGATCTTGTTCTCGAGCTGAAGCGCCCGGTAGGCGAACTGCGGGTTGCAGGCTCCCAGGATCCGATACGGGCGAAAGTCCACGTCCAGCTTCTTCTTCAGCGTGGCCTTGACATCGATCTCGGTAAGGACGCCAAACCCCCGCTCCTTGAGCGCCTGCGTCACGGCCTCCACCGCTGCATCAAATCCCAGATCCACGTTCTTGCTGAAGAAGTAGCTCATGACCACACCTCCTGCAGTCGGGGTTCGGATCCAGCTTCGGTTCCCGATGTCACTGTCTCGCGGGCCCAAGCCGCCGGCCTGAGTCTATCACTGCCGGCACCGAAGCTCTTTTCCTGAGTTCCGGCATGCCGGTGGACAAATTCCGCCATTTTCGCCGCCTTCAACCGATTACCCCCGGTCGGGGGGATCCGGTTGTTGCTTCGAAGCCGTCAAGCGATTCCTCCCTTGACCGTGAGGCTCACGCCTTGAGTTCGCCGGCGTGGCGCTGGATCTTGCGAATCGCTTCCGCGATGTAATCCATGTCCGACCGGGGGCCCAGCAGCATGGTCTGGAAGAACCAGACCGCCTCACGGCAGAGCCGGTCGTTTTCGGGACAAAGGTTACGGGCTTCCCACTCCGCTGCCGCGCCCTCCCCATAGATCCTGCGGAAGGCCCGGGACTCGAGGGTCTGTCGGATGAAAGGCTCCCGATTCAGGGGGCCATAGCCCCCGGAACAGGGGATCCCTTCCGCCTCCAGCGCAGCCAGGAACCGGTCCCGGGGAAGATCCTGAAACGCCTGCGCATCGTAGCGGAACATGTAGAGGTGATAGGCGTTTCGGGTCGCGCCCGCGTACATCTGAGCGGGGTGGATCCCAGGGATCTGTTGGAGCTGCTCCGTCAGGTACGCGGCGTTGGACTCCCGCCGGCTGCACTGCTCCTCCAGACGGGAAAGCTGTTCGACCAGCAACGTAGCCTGGAACTCTGTCAGCCGGCGGTTGTCGCCGACGCGGGCGTAAGTGAAACCGGCATCCTCGATCACCTCCAGGCCTTGCTGTCCCACGCGGTATCCGCGGCCCGCGTCATGGAAACTCGCGCACAGCGCGATCAAGTCTTCCCGGGATGAGGCGATGGCGCCGCCCTCCCCGCAGTTGAGGTTTTTCGAGGCCTGGAAACTGAAACACCCAAGCTCGCCGAGAGTACCCACTTTACGGCCGCGCCATTCCGCCAGATGGGCCTGGCAAGCGTCTTCCAGCACCGGAATCCCCCGCCGCCGGCCCACCTCCAGGATCTTGTCCATCTCGGCAGGAATGCCCCCCAGGTGGACGGGAATCATGCAGCGGGTCCGGTCCGTAACCGCCGCCTCGATGCGGTCGGGATCGATCTGGAAGGTGCTGCGGTCGGTGTCCACAAACACCGGCAGCGCGTGACGGAGCAGGACCACGTTGAGTGTGGCCACAAACGTGTAGGGCGGGATAATGACCTCGTCGCCGGGTCCCACCTCCAGTGCATGGAGACAGGTGTACAACGCAGCGGTTCCCGAGGCGGCGGCCACCACATGCGGACAGCCCAGCCGGCGGGCCCACTCCTCCTCGAACCGCCGGACCGCCGGGCCCCGATTCCAGCGTCCGGAACGGAGCACATTACTCCAGGCTTGTTCGTCGTTCTGCGCGACCACCGGCCAGGCGGGGAACGGCTGCGAGCGCACCGGCTTTCCGCCCAGCAGCGCCGGCCGCCCGGCCTCTCCCGCGCCGGGAGTAAAGGGACGGACAGGAGGGACCGCCGGCCGCACCGAGGGGGCGGCCGCCGCCGAAAGCAGTCCCAACACATGACGCCGCGTCAGCCGATCTGTCATCGCTTTCCTCCCGGTTCGATCTGTTTGACCAGCGAGCGCACCTGCGCCGTGATCCGCTCCTCCACCGACGCTTCGAACGGGCCCGGCCGGCCGTAATAGATCATGGATTCCACCGCTTCGTAGCCGCCCTCGGACAGGACCCGCGCCGAAGGGATGTAGCAAGTCACATCGTTACTGTAGCCGGCCACCCACAGTTCCGGATCGCCCAGTTCCGACCGCAACCGCAGGCCGTAGTCCACCACCACCTCCCCCGCCAACGCCACCAGGCGCAGCCGATCGCCGATCCCCCAAACCTGCACGGGGTAAGCGTAATCGCGGGAGATGCCGCCCTCCGCCCGCAGCCGCTCCAGGAAGTAGCGGGCATGGCGCCGGAGGTAGACATTGTCGCCCCCCAGCCGCCTCTCCAGCTCCTCGCGGGACGGCTCCTGGAAACGCAACAGCACCGTCCCGATAGCCGCGCGGAGCCGTCCGGAGACCGGCTCCAGCGGTCCGGTCAGTACTCGGTCGACGGCCTTTCCCAGGGCCGCTCCGTGCTCCTCGGCCAAAGCCCGGGTCCCCCGGGGGTAGGGGTTGGCGTCGCCGGCCGTGCCGGTGACGAACAATGCGGTGGCCCCGGGATGGCGCTGCTCGAGCCACACCTGGGCGACACCTGCGTAGTCGCCGTGAAAACGGTAGTTGTCACCCTGCAGCGTCGTGTTGTGGCAGGAGTAGCCGAAGACCACGGCTTTGAGCTGACCCCGATCGGTATCCACCACCAGCACCGGTACACGGTGGTCCACCGGACCCAACCGGTTGGCGCCGATCACGTAGCCGGACTCCGACGGCACCCGTCGGTTGACGGCAAACGGCACCTCCGCGAACCCGTAGCTCAGCCGGGCGGCCTCCATCTTCGAGAGCGCTTTCAGGATCAGTTGCTCCACCGAGTCCGCCAGCCGGGCGGTGTACTCCCGGATGTCCGCTTTCTGCTGGGGGGTCAGGGTGTAGGCGATTTCCAGCACCCCATCCAGGGCGGGCCCGGCGTGGGTGTGGCTGGAGTTGAACAGGAGATGCTCGCGCTTCAGGCCGGTCTTCCGGCTGATGCGTTCGGCAATTCCGTCCACCCATTCCGCCCGGAAGCCCAGCAGGTCCATGGTGACCAGGACCAGACGGGTCCCCTGCCCGTCGTCCAGAGCCAGGGCCTTGGCATGGAGATCCTGGTCGGTTCCCTCCGAGGGCCGGGTACGGGCGGCGTAACCGGCCATCCACAGGGCCCGGTCGGGAGTAATCACCACCGCAGCCGTCCCCGCTTTCCACGAGGCGGGATGGACGGGGGACGCCGACAGGAGCAACGCACAGATCAGGCAACCGATCCGGAACGGGCGATGCAAGGTAAAGCTGATGGTATCCGCCCGCCCCCGGCTCGTCAACGCGCCGTACTGGGGCCGCACTGGGGACAGTCCCCAACGGCCGGACGGTTGACTGGATGCGGCCGCACTGGGGATGCGGCCGCACTGGGGACAGTCCCCGACGGGTTGGGGACTGTCCCCAAGACGGTTCTCTGCGATGGGGCGGACAGATAGAATGCTTCCATGCGCAACCGGACGGTTGACTGGATGCGACAGGCTGATGCCGATCTTGAGCACGCGGAGCTGTCGGCCAGGGAAGGCGATTACGAGTGGGCCTGTTTTGCCGCGCAACAGGCTGCCGAAAAGGCGGTGAAGGCTCTCTACTACTACCGCCACGGTGAGCCTTGGGGTCATTCCCTGCTGGCCTTGTTGAGAGCTCTTCCTCAGGAAGTTCTGTCGGTGATGAACCCGAGCCTGTTAGATTCAGCCAGAGAGCTTGACAAACAGTACATTCCGTCCCGCTATCCCAACGGCTTCGCATTGGGAGCCCCATTGGACTATTTCACGGAGAACAACGCCCGCGAGGCGATCGGCCATGCAAAATCCATTCTTGAGTTCTGCCGGTCCCAAATTTGTTGACCGTGAGGAGATCGTCGCGCTGGCCGAAAGCGTGGCGCGCAGGCTCGGCGAAAGCTGTCGATCGGTGTGGAAAGTCCTCCTGATCGGATCGTTTGCCCGTGGCGACTACGGTGTTCGAAGCGATCTGGACCTGTTGGTCATCCTGGAAGAGCCAGCAGCAGGAATCGATGAGCGGCTGGATGAACTGCTGAGGTTGACCCCACCCTATCCCACGGACCTCCTGCCGGTCACCCGCTCGGAGGTCGAAGCACGACTTGAAGCCGGCGATCCCTTCATCAGCCGGGCGCTGCGTGAGGGGATCGTGTTGTGGAGCCGCGGCTAACCCGAGTCGAGGCCGCCCCGTCACCGCAACGCCCTGCTACCTCGTTGCCTTGTCACCCTCGTGCAGGCCGCCCAACGCGCTCTCCAGAACCCGGATATACGCCTCGCCGGCCGCCACCACCCGTCGCAGGCGCTCGTTTTCCTCCTGCAGCGACTCGGTCCGCTCGGCCAGCAGGCGCTGCTGCTTCAGCCGCTCCTGGAGCTGGCCGGCAAACACCAGCACCCGTTCATAGCGCCGCAGCAACTCATCCAGCACCTCACTCTGGGCCTCCGCCTGCGGCTCGGAACGGCTTTCCCCTTGGGCGGCTCCGACTTCACCCTGACTCAGGTTCTCCATGACCTCAAACCCTTTCCCGCTCGAGGGCCCGCGACATGCGCTCGAAGTACCGGACAGCGGCCGAGCCCATCAGGCTGGTCCAGCCGCCGGCCGCTACCACGGAAATCAGTCCCCGCTTTTCGGGATAACGTTCGCACAGCTTCCGGCTGCCCTCCCGCACCAGCAGCCCGGCCGCCAGCATCGGTACCAGCTCCCGGGCCCGTTCGCGATTGATCGGGAAGCCATGGGCGCGGGCGATTTTCAGCACCATTGCCACCTGAATCGCCGACACCGGCAGCACGTCGCCGACCGGGATCGGGATCCCGGCCACCAGCCCCGCGCCGAAAGCCGCCTGGCTGACGATCCCGCGGCAGAGCGCCCGCCGGAACGCCGGCAGATGCTGGGCAAGGGGGTACAGGGCCCGGGGACAGGCAGCGACAATCGCCCGCAACAGCCGTTGAATGGTTTCGGGCCGGCGGGCCGAGGTCGCCACCACCGGCAAGCGGAACTCCCGCCTCGCCTGCTGGACGGTTTGGCGGGCCCGGTTCACCAGATCGATCCGGTTGAGAACCAGCAGCAGCGAAGGGTTGGCGGCCTGGATCTGCTGCACGAGACGCACGGTTTCGGCCGTGAAGCCGCGGGCGCCGTCCAGCACCAACAGCACCAGGTCCGCGCTTTCCAGTTCCGCCAGCGGCCGGTCGCGGCGGCCATAGCCCAGATACTCATCAAGACCCTGCAAATCCACCAGGTTGAACAACGCCGCCGCGCGATCCGGATCACCCTCGCCGATGGCCGCCAGCAGCGTGGATTTTCCTGTCCGCGCCGGACCCACCACCGCCACCTGCAGCCGGTCCCCCGCCCGCAACCCTTCCCACTGGGCACGGACCACCTCCAGCACACGTTGCAGCGGGTCTTCGGCACGCCCCGCCGTCTCCACCACCCGTCGCAGGCGAAGCCGAAGGTCATCAGGCAGCAGGCCGGCAAGCTGCTCCAACAGGTCCATCAGTTCCGGCGGACCCAGGTCCCGTATGGGGTCGAAGATCCCCGCCGATTCACGCGCGGGAGGAAACTGGGCGAGGTTGGTTGCGGTGGTCATCGTGTTGCCTCGGATCCCGGTTGGATCACCCGGTAGGGCGAGGGCTCGAACCCTCGCTCGGTCCATCGAAAACAGCGTACAACAGCCTCCCCCCCAGGAAAAGAAACGATCCAGTAACTCCACTGGGGGTAGAAAAACTCCTCGAAGTCCCGGCGCGACGGCTCACCGGCGCCGTCCGGGTGGGAGTGGTAGACGCCCAGGGGCTCCAAGCCCCGCTGGCGAAGGTCGCGGAAGGCGGCAAACAGCTCCCGCGGCGGTATCTCGAACGAACGGGGATCCGGGGAGCCGTTGGAGCATTCGATCCGCTCCTGGAGGACGGCTCCGCCGCCGGCCAGCAATCCACACGCCTCCCGTGGCGCTTCCCGCCGCGCATGTTCCACCATACCCGTCCAGACCTCCGTTCGAATCTCCCACATGGTGTCACAGCAGGTTGACAGGATCGACGTCGACGGTGACTTTCTCCAGGCTGCGCTTCCTGCGCCGCAGCTCGGCCAGAGCCGCGGTCAGGACGCGGTTCAGAAGCTTCCGGCTGGAGCTCTTGACGATCACCTGGATCCGATAGTCATCCTTGATCTTTTCGATGGCGGCGGGGGCCGGACCCAGTACCCGCACCAGCCGTCCGGCCTCGTGGTCGCCGACGGCGGCCCGGAGGGTCTCAGCCAACTCCCGCGCCTGCCGCAATGCCCGCTCGGGATCCCTTCCTCGCACCAGCAGGTTGGCCAAGGCCGAAAACGGCGGGTAGCGGAACTTTCGCCGGAACTCCAGCTCCCGCATGCTGAACGCCTCATACTCCTGTGTGCAGGCGTGTTTGAGGCTGTAGTGATTCGGAAAATAGGTTTGAATCACCACCTCTCCTGGGCGATCGCCGCGGCCCGCCCTGCCGGACACCTGGGTCAGTAACTGAAACGTCCGCTCGGCCGCCCGAAAGTCGGCCAGTTTGAGCCCCAGATCGGCTCCCAGGACGCCCACCAGGGTCACGGCCGGGAAGTCGTGACCTTTGGCGATCATCTGGGTCCCCACCAGAATCTGGGTTCGTCCGGTGGCAAACGATTCCAGAATCCGCTCCAGGTTTCCCCGGCGCTGGACGGCATCGCGATCCAGACGGTCGATGCTCGCCTCCGGAAAGAAGGCTCGCAGCAATTCCTCAACCTGCTCGGTTCCTTCTCCCACATAGTAGAGGTAAGGCTTGGTGCACTGGGGACAGGTGGCAGGTACCGAGCGGGAGTAACCGCAATAGTGGCAGGAGAGGCGGTTGCCCTCCTGGTGATAGGTCAGGGAGATACTGCAGGAGACGCAGGTCTCCACGTGTCCGCAGCTTCGGCACATGAGGAAGCGGCTGTAACCGCGGCGGTTGAGCAGAATCAGCACCTGTTCCTCACGGCCCAGCCGGTCCCGGATCATGTCCCGCAGCAGATCACAGACCACGGCAGCCTTGCCGTGCTTCTGGAACTCCACCCGCATGTCGACGATGTGAACCACCGGCAGCGGCCGGGCCTGAATGCGGGTCCGCATGGGCAGATAGGTGTGCAGTTTCCGGTACAGTGACGCATGCCAGGTCTCGAGCTGGGGCGTGGCACTGCCCAGCAGTACCAGGGCGCCGCTGATCTGACCCAGCTTGAGGGCGGTGTCGCGGCCGTGATAGCGGGGCGTCTCCGCCTGCTTGTAGGACGCGTCGTGTTCTTCGTCCACGATAATCAGACCCAGCCGGTCCAGCGGAGCGAACACAGCAGACCGGGTTCCCACCACTACCGTCAGCTCCCCAGCCCGGATCCGCCGCCACTGGTCGAAACGCTCGCCGTCGGCCAGGGCGCTGTGCAGGATGGCCACGCGGGAACCGAACCAGCCCCGAAACTGACGGGCGATCTGGGGTGTCAGGCCGATCTCCGGCACCAGTACCAGCGCCGTTCTGCCGGTGCGCAGGGTGGCTTCAATGGCGTTCAGGTACACCTCGGTCTTGCCGCTGGCGGTAACCCCGTGAATCAGGGCACTGGAGAAACCACCGCCGAGGCGTTCCAGAATCGCTTTCAGAACCCGTTCCTGCTCCGGATTGAGCGCATGGCGTGTCGTTTCCACGGCAGGTGCCGACCAGGGCGATCTCCAGACATCGATCCGGCCGAGGCGGACGGCCCCCAGTCCAACCAGCGATTTCAGGACGGCATAGGTCGCCAGTTCCTCCCGCAGGAGGTCCCGCACCAGCACCGGCAGGGTCTGGCGGCGCAGATGTTCGAGCACTTGGCGGCGGCGGGGCGTCAACCCCGGGGGGTCGCTTTCAGCCACCTCCACCACCGCCGCCTGCAAGCGTGCCGGCCAGAAGGCCTCGGGGTGGTCGTCCGGCGAGGCCTGTTTGGTCAGCAGTCCGGCGGGCAGCATGGTGCGGAAAACCTCGCCGGGGGGAGCCAGGTAGTAGCCGGCCATCCACATCCCCAGCTCCACCAGGGCCGAGTTGAGAAGCGGACGCGAGTCCAGAACCGAACGGATGGCCTTCAGCCGGGGTGGCGCTTCGCCGTGGCTGCGGCCCACCACCAGGCCTACCAGATGGCGGCGGGCAAACGGTACCAGCACCCGACATCCAGGCTCTGCCGTCCCGGCAGGATCCAGGTAGGTAAAAGTCTGGGGGATTCCCAGCGGAACCGCCACCTCCACCAATGTCCCGTCCGCCGTCATGGTTCTTAACCCCATCCCGCCGCCGATTTCCGCCTTGACAGGCTCTTCCGGACGGGCTATCAAAGGCGGGCGACGCAGGTACCCACTGCCGGGAGGAGAGTCCGCATGCACTGGATCGACTGGCTGATCATCGCCCTGTACTTCATCCTCAGTTTCGGGATTGCTCTCTTTTACTCCAACCGCGCCGGCAAGAGCATCTCCGAGTTTTTCCTCTCCGGCCGCAATCTCCCGTGGTGGCTGGCCGGGACGGCCATGGTTGCCACGACGTTTGCCGCCGACACCCCGCTGGCCGTCACCGAGCTGGTCGCCCGCAACGGCATCGCCGGAAACTGGCTGTGGTGGAACTTTCTTTTCGGTTCCATGCTGACGGTCTTTTTCTTCGCCAGGCTCTGGCGGCGGGCCGGCGTCCTGACCGACGTCGAGTTCATCGAACTCCGCTATTCCGGCAAGCCCGGCTCGTTTCTGCGGGGTGCGCGGGCATTGTATCTGGGACTGTTCATCAACACCGTGATCATGGGCTGGGTCAACTTGGCCATGGCCTCCATTCTCACCGGCATGTTCGGGGTGCCGGAGTCGCATGTTCGTTTCTATGTCTTCGGTGCCATGCTGTTTGTGGCGGTTTACTCGGCGCTGTCGGGGTTGTGGGGAGTCGTGGTCACCGACGCGGTCCAGTTCGTGATCGCCATGACCGGCACCATCGCCCTCATGTTCGTGGTTTTGGGGCTTCCGGAAGTGGGGGGTGTGGCGGGACTGCAGGCCAAGCTGCCCGCCTGGGTGTTCGAATTCCACCCGGCGGTGGGGACGGCCGAAGCGGCGGCCGGCGGTTTGCTGGCCCTTTCCGTAAGCGCCTTCGTGGCCTACATCTTCGTCCAGTGGTGGGCTTCCTGGTATCCCGGGGCGGAACCAGGCGGCGGCGGGTATATGGCCCAGCGCATGATGTCCGCCAAGGACGAAAAACACTCCCTGCTGGCTACCTTGTGGTTCACCCTGGCCCACTATTGCCTGCGTCCCTGGCCATGGATCCTGGTGGGGCTGGCGACCCTGGTGCTGTATCCGGACCTCTCGCCCGAAGAAAAGCGGCTCGGGTACATCTATGCCATGCGGGACTTCCTGCCGGTGGGCCTCAAAGGCCTGCTGGTGGCGGCTTTTTTTGCGGCTTACATGTCCACCATCGCCACCCATCTGAACTGGGGAACGTCGTATATCGTCAATGACTTCTACAAACGTTTCATCCGTACCGACGCCACCGAGAAGCACTATGTCGCCATCTCCCGCGGTGCGACTCTGGTGCTGATGGTGCTTTCCGTCCTGGTCACCCTGGTGATCCAGACCATCTCCGGTGCCTGGGAATTCATCATCCAGGCCGGCGCCGGGCTGGGCCTGGTGCTGATCCTGCGCTTCTACTGGTGGCGCATCAACGCCTGGAGCGAGATCTCCGCCATGGTGGCGCCTTTCCTGGTTTACGGTTACGTGAGCACGTCCACCGACATCACCTTCCCCGACTCCCTGTTCTATATCGTCGGCATCACCACGGTGGTTTGGCTGGCGGTAACCTTCCTGACCCGGCCGGTGGACCAGGCCCGGCTGCAGGAGTTCTACCGCCGCGTCCATCCGGGGGGAATCGGCTGGAAGCGGGTGGCGGCGATGACCGCTGGCGTGCGGGGGGATTCCGGCTACGGCTGGCTATTTTTGGACTGGATCTGCGGCTGCATTCTGGTCTACACGGTGTTGTTCGGCACCGGCAAACTGATCTTCGGCGACTATACGACGGGACTGCTGATGCTGGTGCTGGCGGCAGCGGCGGCGGCCTTCATCTACTGGGATCTGTCCCGGCGTGGTTGGGAGGAAGTGGCGCGGTAGGCGGGAAGCACGATTCCGGGGCAGCCCGCCCTATCCCCCGACAGCCGTCTCCACCTCGGCCTCCACCGGAGGCCGGAACGGTGACAGCCGGTCGCGGAGCACCTTCTCGATGGCGGGCAAAGCCTTTTCGGCCGCCTCGATTCCCCGCTCAATCAGCTCCTGGGAACGGTAGTACTCGATCCAGGTGAAATCCGACAAATCCGGGTTGATCAGCACATCCGCCGAGATCGCCTTGAAGTTTCCCAGCTCGTACTGGAGGATCTGCAGCGAGTTCATGACGATGTCGAACATGTTGGGCAGATCCTGACTGGCACCCAGGTAAGACAGTGGGTTCAGGCGGTTGAGCTGCTTGTAAGCCTGGTTCATCACGGTGGTCACCCCTTTGCGCAGGGGAGGAACCACGTTGACGGCAATGCAGAGGTCGGCCCCCATTTCCTGCACCGTGCTCGCCGGCACCGGATCCGCTACACCCCCATCGACCAGGGCCCGTTCACCCGCCTTCAGCGGAGCAAACACCATCGGCACCGACGAGCTGGCCCGAAACGCCAGATCCAGGCGTCCTTCCGAGATGGCCACCCGTTCGCCGCTCTCGATGTCGGTGGCGATGGCCTGGTACGGATACACCAGGTCCTCGAAGGTCTCCTTGCCCCGCAGATAGGGATTGAAGATCTCCAGCACCCGGTTGCCCGCCAGAAAGCCCGGGCCCAGTAATGTGAAGTCCATCGCCATCAGGAAATTGCGCTTCTGCCCCAGCCGGCACGCGATGGCGATCATCTCGTCCACCGAGATCCCTGCCGCGAAGCCGACTCCGATAATCGATCCCTGACTGCAACCCGCCACCAGGTCGATGGGAATCCGGTTCTCCTGCAGGACCTTCAGCACTCCCAGGTGGGAAATCCCGAACGCCGCACCACCTCCCAGGGCGACCCCCACCGATGCTCCCAGCAGCTTCCGGGCCAGCCGCCAAAGTGGAACCGCCACCGGCAGTGTGGGTTCGCTCCGCAGCCTGGCGAGGCCTTCGGCGGTGGTCAGCTCCGACGCCGCCGGCAGGATGTACGGCTCGCATTTCGAGACGGGTAGTCGGCGGCTCGAGGGGTTCCACAGATTGATCACCCGCGCCGTCCGCGTGTTTTTCTGCATCAGCGGCGCCCACTCTCCCTCAGGCGTGTCGCTGATCTCGATGAAGACGTCCGAAAACTGGTCCGCGGAGCGGATCAGCTCGGGCATGTCCGAGTCGTGGTCGATGATGATGAATGTGAACAGATCATCCAGTTTGCCGATGAAGTTGGCGGCACGTTCCGCGTAGTACTGGATCGGTTTTTCCCGCCGCACACCCAGCGACAGGAACGTGGGGTGAGCGGGATCCCCGGAGGTGAGCTTTCGCCGCAGCTCCGCCGGTAGGGCTTCCAGCTCGTCCCGGAACAGATCGTCGGTGGTATCGCCGCTCCCTTCCTCCCGGGGATACACCTCCAGCACCAGCACCGGAGCTGCGGTGAGATCCTTGAGGAGACATCCCAAGGCCCGCGAGACGAGGGTCTTGCCTTTCAGTCCCTTCCGGCCGGCGACACTGATCACCAGCTTGCGAACGCGGCCGGTGTCGCCGCGGGTGACGCTGGCCAGGCGCTTGGAAAGAACCCGGGCGAAATACTCGAGCGCTTTCGGGTTCTTGAGGAAGAACCGGTCGAAGGAAGCCTTGTCCAGCGACAGAGTCCGCGTCCGGCGGGAAGCGATGATGGTCGCCGTGCGTTTGCCGCCCTGCAGCAGCGCCATTTCACCGAAAAAGTCCCGAGCCACCAAAGTGCCGGTTCTGCGCTGCTCGGTGTCGCCTCCCCAAACCTCCAGCTCACCGCTCAGGACGACGTAGAACTTGTCGCCGGGATCCCCTGCCCGGCAAACTACATCCCCCTTTTGGAAGTTCTCCTCGGCGAAGTACTCCTGAATCTCTTTCAGCTCGTCCCGAGTGAGAAAGCTGAAGATGGGAATTGTCGACAGAAATTCCTTCCACTCCGACATCGGCTGTGCTCCGATCGCCCGCCCTCAAGTCCAAGGGAGACCCCAAATACCGGGATTGGCTGCCCCCATCATACGGGTCCGACGGCAGGAGGTTCAAATATGAGTGAACTGGGGGCTGCGAGGTTCACGGAGCCGTCAAACGGACAGGCATGTCGGCCAGCACGAAAGCCATGACCGCAGCGGCCGCCAGGTTTCTGCGAAGATCGTCGGGGTCCACCTTGTCGAGGGTGTCGGCCTCGCTATGATGCCATTCGAAGTAGCGCCGGCCGGCGGTGCGCAGCCCGAGGCCAGGCACTCCCGCCCTCATCAGGGGTGCAATGTCGGCGCCGCCTCCACCGGTGGTGACGGTCCCAGCCGCAAGCCCCTGCAGCAGACGCCCGATGTCCCGGGCCCGGGCCAAGGCGGCGGCGGACTCCGCCTCCGGCAGCGTCCCGCCCAAACCGAACCCCACCAGCGCCTCGGCTCCCGCATCCAGCTCGATGGCGGCCACATGTTGCCGCACCTGGTCCCCGAGCCGCTCCCGGTAAACCTCGCCCCCCAGCCCCCCGTTCTCTTCGTCGGTAAACAGGACGACCCGCAGGGTGCGCCGAGGACGCAAGCCCAGCTCCAGCAGGAGTCGGGCGGCCTCCATGCACACCGCCACCCCCGCTCCGTCGTCGTGGGCGCCCTGTCCCACATCCCACGAATCCAGGTGAGCCCCCAGCACCACTACTTCCTCGGGCAGTTCCCGCCCGCGGATTTCCCCGATGACGTTGGCCGAACGGGCCGGAGGAAGGTTCCGGGCACCCATTTCCAGGTGGACTACCACCGTCTCCCCGGCGTCGGACAGCCGCTGGAGGAGCAGGGCATCCTCGATGGTGATCGCGGCCGCGGGGATCCGGGGCGAGTCAGCCTCGTAAACCAGCGTTCCAGTGTGGGGCGAGCGCAGGCTCACAGGGGTGACCGACCGCACCAGCACCGCCGCCGCGCCTTTGGCCGCCGCCCGGGAGGCTCCGCGGGTCCGGTACGCCGCGGTCCGACCGTAGCCCTGGAACGGAGCGTTGAAGACCACAATCCGCCCTTCGACCTGGCCGCGATCCATGGCCGCCAGCTCGTCGAAGCTGGAGACCACCACCACCGGGGCGCTGATCCCGCCGGGCGGTGTTCCGACGCTTCGTCCCAGCCCCAGCATGTGCAGCCGATGAAAAACCGGGGCCTGGATCCAGGCGCGTTCCTCTCCCCGCACCCAGTGAGTCACGTCCACCGGCTGCAACTCCACGTTCTCGAGTCCGTCGCGGCGCATTTCCGTGGCCGCCCACTCCACCGCCGCCTCCAGCCGGGAGGAACCGCTGAGGCGAGGTCCGATGCGATCACACAGGTACTGGAGTTTCTCCCAGACACCCTGATTCCCCAGTGCCTTTTCGATGATGCGATCGGCGATCTCCGAGTAATCCGGCGGATCCGCGGCCGCCAGGTCGAGGGGGAGGGCAAGCAGGGCGAGCAGAAGGGTGCAGGCGAGACAGTGGTGATCCCATTTCATGGCCGGTCCGGCACAGTTTACCCTCGCCGCCCGACTGCAACCGAGCTCAGCCTACGGATCGGCCCGATCCTCAGGGATCCAGTACTGCCGATACTGCTCCATCAGGGCATTGAACTCCGGCGTGTAACGGATGGCGTCGAAGTCTCCGCTGACCGCGCGGAGGCTGTCGTAAACCAGGGGCACCAGTTTCGCGGGATCCCGTTGGAACGCTGCCGCCAAGTGATCGAGGGCGTTCCGGTGGTCCTGGCGGCGCGAATAGAGTACGGCCAGCCGGAAGTGCAGCCGAGCCTGGTCGAAACCGCACTCCAGCGCCTTCAGGTAGTGCTCGAAGGCGGCGTCCGAATCCGATTGCCGCTCCAGAACGATGCCCAGGTTGAAGTGGGCCTCCCCGGATTCCGGCTTCAGCTGGACGGCCTGCGCCAGCAGGCGTCGGCTCTCCTCCAGCTTGCCGAGATTCGCCAGCAGGGTTCCCAGGTTGAGGTGGGAGTCGAAGTCACGAGGGTCGAATTCGATGGCCTTGCCGTAGGCGTCGGCGGCTTCGGGAAAGCGCTTCTGCTCCGCCAGCACATCTCCCAGATGCGCCCACACCAGGGCGTTGCGGGGCTCCTCGATCAGCACCTCGCGAAACAGTCGGGCCGCCTCCTCGTAGCGCCCGGCCTGCTTGGCGGCCACGCCCAGGTTGGCCCGGGTCACGGCAGGCACCTTCTGCAGGCGATCCAGACGCCGCCGGGCCTCATCGGGCTGGTCCAGCTCCAGGTACAAATCGCCCAACGCCTGCATCAGCTCCGGCTGTGCAGGTTCGATCCGCTCCGCGATCAGCCACTCCTGGAGAGCTTCCTGCAGACGGCCCTGTTCCCGGTAGACAAGACCCCGCAGAAAACGGGCCTGGAAGTGGCCGGGATGGGCGCCAAGAAATTTGCCGTAGCTGGTGATGGCGTCCTCCCACCGCCCCAGGCTCTGCTGGGCCAACCCCAGGTTGAAGTACACGTCGACGGGATCAGGATGCAGTTCCAGGACCTTCTGCCAGCCACGGATTGCATCTTCGTAGCGGCGAGTACGGTAGGCTGCCTCGGCCCACTCGTCCCACACCCGGTAGTCGGCGGGTGCGAGCCCGGCGGCCTTCTCCAGCGGAGCCAGAGCCTCGTCGGGCCGCCCGGATTCCAGCAGGATGCTCCCCTTGAACCACCAGCCCCGGGCGTCGCCGGGCTCCAGACGGATCAGCTCGTCACAGTGTCGGAGCGCCTCGTCCCAGCGGGACTGACGGCGGAAGATCACCGCCAGGTTGAAGTGAGCCGCCGGGAAATCAGGAGCAGCCGCGAGTGCCTTCTGCAGGTACTCCACGTGCAGAGCCGAGCCTTCCTCGGGGGTTCCAATGAGCTGATCGGCCTTGTGGAACCACTCCAGCGCTTCCGGGGACGGCGGGGGGACAGCCTGAGCCGACGGCTCCGCCACCACACCCAGCAGCAGAACCAAGAGCATGGCGGTTCCTCCCACCAAGCCGGGAAAACAGCTCCTCACTTGGACAGGTTACGGGGAGAACGTCCTTGCAGCAGCCTCACCAGCGAAGCCGCCGGCTTGGGAGTGGCAACCTTGCCCTCCAGCACGATTTCCCGGGCCGAAATCTCCCGGCCGTAAAGGTCCTGGTTGGCGCCGCCGTCCTCGCGCAGCGTTGAGCCTTCCAGTGAGACTCCAGCAAACAACCCCTTGGATCGGGAATAGGACAGGATCTCCGCCTCCATGAAAGCGTCGGTGGCGGCGTCCGCGCTGCGCCCCTTGGGACCGGCCGCCACCTTGGCGTCGGCACCCAGCTTCACCTTGGAGCTCAGCAGGGACTTCACCCCATCCTCATTCATGATCAGCAGGATGTAGTCGGTGGCTGAACCGCCGATCTGAAATCCGATGCTGCCGCCTTCCAGCCGCATCATGGCAGGGGCGCCCCAAGGTCCGCGCTGGTCAGCTCCGCCACGGCACACCAGCACTCCCTTGCCATAACTGCCGCCCACCCCCAGGGCGAACTTCTTCACCGACGGCACCACCACCACACATTCAGCCTTGTCCAGCAGATCCTGCGGAATGCCTTCCGGGATGTTCAGGACCTCCCGGGCCACCTTGGCCGCCTCTTTGAGCCGCTTTTCCTCGGCGCGGCGATCAGCCAGCAGGCCGGCCGTAAGCAGACAGGAAACCGTCAACAACAGTCCGACATGGTGGGTCTTCACGGGGACCTCCTTCCAGCGTCTCCGCCGTCGGCAGCGGGACGCCTGTTGTTTCAATCCAGGAGTACTGGAAGCATCCTACCACGGGGCACGAACCGGGCCGAGGGATGCGCACCGGCTTCAGGAAACGCCCACCGCCACCCGCCCGCCGTCGACCCGCACCGGAAAGTGCCGCAACCGTGCCGCCGGGTTCAGCGTGCAGAGGCCGGTGGCGATGTCGAACGTCCACTCGTGCCAGGGACAGGTGACCCGTCCCTCGCGGATGCGTCCCTCGCCGATGGGACCACCCCGGTGAGGGCACTCGTTGTCCACGGCGAAAACTTGGCCGCCCAGCCGGAACAGCGCGATCTCACGTCCTTCGGCACGAACGATTCTCGCGCCGCCGTCGGGGATCTCATCGACGCCGGCCACCTCGATATAGTTCTCCATGGCCGAAGAACTTACCATGCCGGCGGGCCCGAACGTTCCGTTGCCACCGCCTCACCGAGCCACGTACCCCGGCGGCCTGACCCTCACGATCACGTCCGGACGCGTGCAGGTGACCGCGATCCGGCGGCGGCCCGCCGGCGGCGGCCCAGGGGCCTTGAAGTGCAGGGTGTAGACGTCCAACAGCTCGACGGCGATTTTCTCGTAGGCCTTCGGCAGTTCATCGAGGCCGGCGAGAGAGTACAACACGCCGCCTCCCGCGTCGGCCAGCCCCCGCAGATAGGTGGTGGCTTTCTGACGCATCCGCTCCACCTGGTACTCAGCAATGTCGCGATCCCCGCGCCCGACGAAAATCGGTCCGCGGGGCCCGCCGCCGGGGGGCGGCAGGTTGGTGATATCAGGGCGCTCCGGTGCCGGAAAATGGACTCTCCACGCATGGGCCAGATCGAAGAACTGGATTACGTACGGGACCACGTCCGCCGTCCTCATGAACTCGATGGATTCACGATCCTTGACCGCCTTGCTGCCGGTATCCACTCCGTCGGTGAACAGCACCATCGCCACCCGCGGCTTGCGTTCGGCGAGCTTCTGCTGCACCGCCATGGTCACCGCCTCGTACAGAATCGTGCTGCCTCCAGGCTTGTGGAGACCGAACTCCCAGATGGCCTCATCGATCTTCTTGCGGTCGGTGGTCCAGTCGCAGTCCACGTAAACCTCGACGTCAAAGGTCAGGACCAGGAAGCGGTTCTGCGGGGGAAACCAGGAGACGAAATCGGTGGTGGCCCGGCGGATCGAGTCGATGTTGCCTTCCGTGCTGGGACTTACATCCAGCACCAGCGCGATGTCGAAGGGTTCCTCCGGACCGGTAACCGAGGTGATCTCCAGATCCTGGGCGCCGAGGGAGATGGCGATTTCCTCCGGACGCAGGTTGCGGATGGGGCGACCGTCGTAGCCGGTAAAGGTGGCATGGACGAAGTAGTCCTTCATCTCCGGCTGCCCCCAGAGAGGCGGCACGGCGATCATGACGCTGACTGCGACCAGAAGCGCTTTCACCACGACACAGACTCTCCTGCTTGGATCCCGCAGATCCGGCGGATCCCGCAAAACCTGCAAATACCGCCCGGGCTCCTCGGGCGGGTCCGGCAAACTCCCGAGATTACTGTTTCAGATGCATTCTGGCAGCCGCAGGGTCAGGGACCGTCCGACACGGGCTTGCGTGCCGCCAGCCGGACCAGACGGGTTTCCATCTTCCCGAAATCGGCGATCCCCCTGGTGTCCTCGTAGCGGACTATGTCGAAACCCTGATCCAGAAAGAGTTTCACCAACTGGTTCGTTTCCCAGCGGACTTCCGGTCCCACATTGTGAACCGCCGCCTCCTGGTGAAAGGCCTCGATCACGATCAGACCGCCGGGTCGCAAACCCTCCACCAGCCCGGGCAGCAGCGGCCGGACGTCGAAGTAGATCAGGGCGATGAGGTCCCAGCGTTCCCGCCCGATGTCGAACCGGTACGCATCCTCCTGGACCAGGTTCAACTTCAGGCCCCGGCGGTCCGCCTCCCGGCGGGCGATCTCCAGCCCGGTTTCCGCCACATCCACCCCGGTGACTTCCCAGCCTGCTTCAGCCAGAAACAGGGCATTGCGGCCCTGACCCACACCAAGGTCGAGCGCCCGCCCCGGGCGCAGCCGGTAGACGAGGTCCTGCAGGAAGGCATTGGGATGAGGGTTGAACTGCCCGGCCCCTCCTGCGTAGACACCGTTCCAGTACCGGCGCAGGGCCTCGACGTCGGTCTGAGCGGCGGCCGAGGTCAGGCCCAGCAGGAACAGGACGAGTGCGGCCGGCTGCCTCATGGCAGGGATTATCCCACCGCCGTCGGCGGCGGTCACCGCCGGCCTGCCGGGCTACATCCGCATCGTAAATTCGTCCATGATCTTCTGCCACACCGCTTCCGGCTCGTCCGAAAACACGAAAGACGGCCGGCACGGCACCAGCAGCCAAGATCCGGTCGTCATCTCGAAGTCCAACTGGCCCTTGGCCCAGCCGGAGTAACCCAGGATCAGCTTGACTTTGGCGGGCCCCTTCCCCTCCCCCACCCGGGCCATGATGCGGGTGGCCTCGGTGAGGGCGACGCCGTCGGCGACTTTCCTGCTTTCCGGGAGCATCACATCGGCGGTATGGAGGGCAAAGAGCTGGTCGGGAAAAACGGGACCGCCTTCGAACACGGTGGTGGAACCCGATCCGGCGGGAGCCTGGATGCCCAACTGGGAGAACACATCCCGCTCGGCCACGCGGCCGGCGGGCCGGTTAACCACCAGGCCGACGGTTCCCTGCTCCCCGTCCTCGATGATCAGGATGACGGTCCGGGCGAAGCGGGGGTCCGGGATGGTCGAAGTGGCGACCAGCAACTCGCCCTCACGTGAGATCTGCCCTTGCCGGGCGGCGGCGGCCAACACGCACAGCAAGCACACGAGCAAGGTTCGCCGAACCACGGTTCCTGCCTCCTCGAGGTGATACCGGTGATTATCTCATCTGCAGACCCCGGCTCCCAGCGCAGGTCCGTCCTGGGGCGGTGATTCCGGATGGCAACTGGACGACAATGGGGGCATGCAGCCGACGTCCCCTCAGGTGGCAATTCGCCCTTGCAGAGAACGCAGGGACCTGGAGCTGTGCGTGGCGATCCAGCGGGAAGTGTGGGGAGCAGGGATCCGGGAGCTGCAGGGTGTGCGGTCCCTGCGGAGCGCCTGCGAGGCCGGTGGGATCCTGCTGGGAGCCTGGGTGGAGGAGGAGCTGGCCGGTTTCGTGTTCAGCTACCGCGTCGAGACGAGGTGGGGCGATCTGCAGCACTCTCACCTGCTGGCCATCCGCCCCCGTTTTCGCGGCTCGGGTCTGGCTTACCTGCTCAAGCTGGGCCAAGCGGCCGCGGCCCGGGAGGGAGGCGCCGCCTGGGTGGTCTGGACTTTTGATCCGCTCGAAGCGGTCAATGCCCAGCTCAACGTGGCGCGGCTCGGGGTCACCTGCCGGAAATACTTCGTGGATTTCTACGGCGCCACCGGCAGTCCGCTCCATGCGGGGCTGGAAACGGACCGTCTGCTGGCGGAGTGGGACGTGGCTGCTTCTCCGCCCGCCCGAGAGTCGGGTGGCCAGGCTCCGGCGCCGGCGATCATCCGTTGTCGGAGGGGACAGACGGGGTTACCACAGCCGGGGGTGGTGGAGGACCGGTTGGCGGACCCTCGGCTGGCCTTGCCGATCCCACCGCGAATCCAGGAGCTGAAGCGAACCGATCTGGGTTTGGCGAAGGCCTGGCGCGAGGCGACCCGCCGGGCGTTTCAGGCCTATCTGGAGCGCGGCTATCAGGTGAGCGGCTTCAACCTGCACGGCCACGGGCGGGCCGGCAGTCTTCCGGCCTTTCTGCTGGTGGCGGGTGCCGGGGCCAATCCCGCGGTGGACAGTCTCGATTTCTCGACGGTTCCGTTCCGTCCGCGGCAGGGAGCCTGACGCCGGAGAGCCGCTTCCCGGCAGACTCTTGGTGCCAGCGGATTCACCACCGAACGAGTTGATGGACCGGCTCGCCTCCGGAGACGCCGAAACAGGGCCGGGCAAGGTGTGCGAGGTGACCCCCGTGACCGGGGGCGGGTAGAATGGCCGGCAGGCTGCGAGAGTGGCGGAACTGGCAGACGCGCCAGACTTAGGATCTGGTGGGGCAACCCGTGGGGGTTCGAGTCCCCCCTCTCGCACCAGGAGGTACGAAGGCTGCTTCGAGGAACCTTTGACTTCCGCTCCCGCGCCGCCAGGAGTTGTAGAATCCCTGAATTGTGAAACGCCGTCGCTGTGTGACCGCATGGGTGGGCAACGTGCCCGTGGGTGGAGATCATCCCATCGTTGTTCAGTCCATGACCAACACCGACACCGCCGATGTGGACTCCACCGTCCGCCAGATTGTCGAGCTGGCGGAGGCGGGCTCGGAATTGGTTCGGGTGACGGTGAACACCGAGGAAGCGGCGCGGGCGGTGCCGCACATCGCCGAGCGCCTGCGGGAGCGGGGTGTTGCTGTACCCCTGGTGGGCGACTTCCATTACAACGGCCACCTGTTGCTGACCCGCTATCCGGACTGTGCTCGGGAACTCTCCAAGTACCGCATCAACCCCGGCAACGTGGGAATGGGACGGCACTGGGACTCCAACTTCGCCCAGATGGTCGAGGTGGCGGTCAGGTGGGGCAAACCGGTCCGCATCGGCGTGAACTGGGGTTCCCTGGACCAGAAGCTGCTGGCCCGACTCATGGACGAGAACGCACGTCTGCCGGAGCCGAAGTCGGCGGCGGAAGTGCTCCGCGAGGCCGTGGTGGCAAGCGCTCTCGACTCCGCCCGGTTTGCCGAGTCGCTGGGTCAGCCCCATGACCGGATCGTGCTCAGCGCCAAGGTTTCCAGTGTGCCGGAGCTGGTGGCCATTTACCGGCAACTGGCGGCACGGTGCGATTACCCCCTGCACCTCGGCCTCACCGAGGCCGGCATGGGACTGCGGGGAACCGTCGCCAGCTCGGCGGCGCTGGCCATTCTGCTGGCGGAAGGGATCGGCGACACGATCCGCGTCAGCCTGACGCCGGAACCGGGGGGAGACCGGTGCGAGGAAGTGAGAATCGCCCGCCAGGTCCTCCAGGCGCTGGGGATCCGACACTTCGCGCCGCAGGTCAGTGCATGCCCGGGTTGTGGGCGCACTACCAGCACCTTCTTCCAGGAGCTGGCGTCCACCATCCAGCAAAGGCTCGAGGAGTCGATGGCGTTGTGGCGCACCTGCTACCCGGGGGTCGAAACCCTGAAGGTGGCGGTGATGGGCTGCGTCGTCAACGGCCCCGGCGAGTCGAAACATGCCGATATCGGGATTTCACTGCCCGGCACGGGCGAGGACCCGAAAGCACCCGTCTATGTGGACGGCCGGCACCTGGTGACGCTGAAGGGACCGGATCTGGCCGAGGAGTTCATCCGAATCCTCCAGGAATACGTGGAACGGAGGTTCGGCAACCGGCCCGAGGCGGGAGCCGGGCGGGACCAAGTGCCGCTCCAAACCGGCTGAGCTTGCGCGCCGGGCACGGAGGTCTTAATAGTTCGGTTTCTGCGATAAGCCACGGATTTCAGCAATGACACAGACTTCCCTGGAATCTATCGGGTTTGCCGGTCCGTGGTTTGGGGCATCACACGTGGAATGGGTGGCGGGCGGATTCAGGGTACCCCGCACACCGGGAGGTGGAGACTGACCAAATGATTCAGGTGGAGCAGTTGACCAAGCGGTATGGGCTGCGTACCGCCATTGAGGATGTCACGTTCCAGGTGGAGAAGGGTGAGATTCTCGGCTTCCTCGGCCCTAACGGCGCCGGCAAGACAACCACCATGCGCATCCTGGCCGGCTTCCTGCCGCCCCATGAGGGGCGCGCCGTGGTGGCCGGTTTCGATGTCGAGAAGCAGCCCCTGGAGGCCAAGCGCCGAGTGGGGTACCTGCCCGAGAATCCTCCCGTTTACCTGGAGATGACCGTTGACAGCTATCTCCGTTTCGTGGGGCGGATCAAGGGTCTCCGGTCGGCGGACTTGCCCCGTCGCCTCGAGTACGTGAAAGAGCGCTGCGGACTTGCCGACCAGGGCGGACGGCTGATCAAGCATCTGTCCAAGGGTTACCGCCAGCGGGTGGGACTGGCCCAGGCGCTGATTCACGATCCCGACGTGCTGATCCTGGACGAACCTACCATCGGCTTGGACCCGAAACAGATCATCGAGGTCCGGGAGCTGATCAAGAGTCTGGGGGGGGACCACACGGTGATCCTTTCCACCCACATCCTGCCGGAGGTCAGCATGACCTGCGAGCGAGTGATCATCATCAACAACGGCCGGATCGTCGCTGTGGACACTCCCGGCAACCTGACTTCGCAACTGGGTGGCGGACGGCGCGTCGAACTGGTGGTGGGAGGTGCCGCCACCGCCGCCGAGACCGCGGTCCTGGCGGTGCCCGGCGTGCGGCTCTTGGAACGGCGGGAGCTGGAGCCCGGACGGCTCCGACTGCTGCTGGAAGCCGACGGCAACCGGGAAGTGCGACCCCAGCTCTCGCGGGCGGTGGTGGAGGCGGGCGCCGACCTCTATGAGATCCGGATCGAAAGCATGTCGCTGGAGGAAGTCTTTCTCAAGCTCACCACGCAGGAGGAAGCGGCATGAGGAACTACCTGGCGATTGTCCGCAAAGAACTCCAGTCCCTGTTCGTCAGCCCCATCGCCTATGTGGTGCTGGCCGTCTTTTTCGGAGTTTCCGGTTACTTCTTCTACATCATCCTCTCGTTCTACGTGGAGCAGGCGGCCGCCAGGCAGTTCGGCCCGGCGCCCTTTCCCATGGACATTCCAACGGTGGTGATGGAGAGCTTCCTGGGCGTCCTCAGCACAATCCTGCTGTTCCTGCTCCCCATGGTCACCATGGGGGTCTTCGCGGAAGAACGGAAGCGGGGCACCATGGAACTTCTGCTCACTTCCCCCATCACTCACCTGCAGTTGATTCTGGGGAAATTCACAGGAGTGATGCTGTTCCTGGTGGTGATGCTGACACCGGCGGTACTGAACATCCTGCTGCTGACCGTTTACAGCGAACCGCGGCCGTCCGCCGCCCCCTATCTGGTGGGCCTGCTGGGCGCCCTCCTGCTTGGGGGATCGCTGCTGGCCGTGGGGGTGTTCATCTCCTCTCTCACGGAGAACCAGATCGTTGCTGCCGCCACCACCTTCGGGGTTTTCATCATCCTGTGGGTCCTGGACGCCGCCGCGGAGGCCTCGACGACGTTCTGGAACGAGACGCTGCGCTACCTGTCGGTGCTGAACCACTATGAGGATTTCACCAAGGGGATCCTCGACACCCGGCACGTAGTCTTTTACCTGTCCTTCGTTTTTCTGGGACTGTTTCTGACCTCGGTTTCCCTGGATTCCGAGAAGTGGAGGAAGTGACGTGGTCCGAAAACTCATCGACAATCTTGGTTCCCTCGGCCTCGTCCTGGCCCTCCTGGGCCTGTTCAACTATTCGGTTACCGATCTCTGGGACTGGAAGTCCCAGGTGGGCGTTTACGCCGGCTCGGGGCTGGTCGTCCTCTACATCGTTTTCAATTACTCCCGGATTCTGCAGGCCTTGCGGACCCGCCCCGCCCGGCTGGGCGGCACCGCCATCGCAACCCTGGTCCTGGTGGTGGGAATCCTGGCTCTGCTGAATTTTCTCAACTACCGTCACCACCAGCGCGTTGATCTCTCGGAAGGTCGGGTGCACGCACTTTCGGAGCAGTCCCGCAAGGTTGTCCAAGGCCTGGACCAGGACATCCAGATCATCGGCTTCTTTCAGGAGGAACAGGCTGCCCGGAGTTTCCAGGATCTGGTGACGGAATACCGCTACGCCAGCGACCGCATCCGTTTCGAAATCGTCGATCCCCAGAAGGATCCTGCCCGGGTGGCCCAACACGACATCACTCGGGATCGCCAGGTGGTGGTGGCGGCCGCCTCCGGGAAGAAAGAGGTAGTGGACGATCCCAACGAGGAGAAGCTGACCAACGCGTTGATCAAGGTTACCCGTGACACCGAGAAGACCGTGGTCTTCCTTACCGGTCACGGGGAACGGTCCCTCGACGACACCGACGCCAAAGGCTATTCGGCGATCCGCCAGGCGGTGGAGAAACAGAACTACAAGGTGGTTTCTTACAACCTGGCTCAGGAGAACAAGCTGCCCGAGAACGCCAGCGTCATCGTCTCGGTGGGACCCACCGTGAACTTCTTCCCGAATGAAGTGGAGTTGCTGAAGGGGTTCATCGCGTCCGGAGGGAAGTTCTTCCTGCTAGTCGACCCGGAGTCCGGCTTCCAGATGAACGACCTGCTGCAGGAATACGGTCTGAAGCTGGTCGATGATTACGTGGTGGACGCCAGCGGCCTCGGTCAGCTCTTCGGCTTCGGAGCCGGTGCGCCGCTGGCCGCCGACTACGCCTCCCACCCCATCACCCGCGATCTGGCCGGCACCATGACGATTTACCCGGGAGCCCGGAGTGTGGAGACCACCACCAGCCCCCAGGGATATGCCACCACGGTGCTGGTGCGCACGTCGCGTCAGAGCTGGGGCGAGTCGGATATCCGTCGCGAGCCGGTTTCGTTCGACCCCACGGCCGACCGCCAAGGGCCGTTGGCGCTGGCGGCACTGGCCACCAAGCGCATCGGCGAGGCATCCAATCCGGGGGAGAGCGAGTCCAAGGACGAGGAGACGGCGGAGGACGCGGGTGGGCAGGAATCCAACCCGAAAGAATCGAGGGTAGTCGTCTTCGGCGACTCCGACTTTGCCTCGAACGGGTACCTGAACACCTCCGTGAACTCAGACCTGTTCCTGAATGTCGTCTCGTGGCTCGCGGAGGATGTCGATCTGCTGTCAATCCGTCCCAAAGACCCCACCAACCGGAGCATCACCCTCACCGCCACTGAATCGCGCCTGATCTTCTGGGCAACGGTGGTGTTTTTCCCGTTGGCCACCCTGGTCTTCGGGACGGCGGTCTGGTATCGGCGGAGGTAGCGATGAAGAAGTTGATCGTCCTGGCCCTCGCCTTTGCCGCGCTGGGCACGTTCGTCTACTTCTACGAGATCGCGGGCAAGGAGGCCCGGGATCAGGCCAAGGAACTGGAAGAAAGTGTGCTGCAGATGGAGCGTGATGCCGTTACGGCCGTTTCCATCAGCTTTACGGGGAAAGATGAGATCCGGCTGGAAAAGCAGGACGGCACCTGGATGCTCCGGGCGCCGCTGGAGACCCCGGCCGACACGGGTACCGTCGACTCGCTGCTGCGCAGTCTGACCTCGGCCAAGAGGGATCGGGTGTTCGAGGGTCAGGACCTGGACCTGAAAGCATATGGGCTGGAAGAACCGGCGGGACGGATCGAGGTTACCGCCGGGGACCGGAAGAAGGTTCTGCAGCTCGGCAACAAGGACTTCTCAGGCAGCAAGGTGTATGTCAAGCTCGAGGACACCCCTTCCGTGCTCCTCACCTCCACGGCCCTGCTGTCGGCGGCCGACAAGCCGGTGCTCGACTGGCGAAGCAAGAACGCATTGACGTTCGACCGCACCAAGGTGGAGGAGATGGAGATCCGCCGCGAGGGAAGCGAGATCCGGCTGGCCAAGAAAGACGGGGCCTGGCAACTGCTCGCCCCCCTGGCTGACCCGGCGGACGAAAGCACCGTCAGTACCCTCCTTTCCACCATCGAGTTTGCCAGAGCCAAGGAGTTCGTGGCGGAGGATCCAACCTCCCTCAAAGAGTACGGCCTGGAACAGCCGTCAGTGTCCTTACGCCTGCGCGAAAGCGGCAGCGACGTCTGGCATCAGCTCGATCTGGGTGGGCCGAAGGGCGACGACGCGTATTACGCCCGCAACCCGCAGCGCAAGCCGGTCTTCACCCTCAGCAAGGATGTATTCTCCGACCTGACCAAGGACCTGTGGGCGTTCCGCCAAAAGGACATCGTCGATCTGCGCCAAGACCAGATCAAGACCCTCAGCTACCGGTACGGGGAAAACCGATTCACTGTTTCCCAGCAGGACTTCCGGTGGACTGTGGAGTCTCCTGAGGCGCTCAAGGGAAAGGAGGCCCTGTCCCATAAGTTCTGGTATCCCATCGACGACCTCGAGTTCACGGGCATCGTCCAGCGCGATTCCCTCCCGGAACCGGAAGTGGAGATCGATATTACCGGTCAGGACGACGTCCACCACCTGTATCGGTTCGCCCGTGCGGGGGAAGAATACCTGGCCTGGAAAGGTGACGGGAGCCGGGTGGGCACCATTGCCAAAGACAGCTTTGACAAGATCCTGTTCAAGCCGGAAGACCTGGTGGAGTCGCCCCCTGCCCCAGCCGAAAGTTCCAAGTCCGGCGGCGGATCCCAACCGGATGAGCCTTCGGCAGCGCCCGCCTCCGCGCAGTAACAGTCGCTGATCCCGCCCCGCAGGTCAGGGCCCGGCGCGGCGCGGAGCCGGGGCGGCATCGCCTTTCCACCTCGGGGCGGGCGGCGGCTGTCCAGTGTCCTCACCCCGTGCGGGGGTCGAGGGATCCTTCGAAACCGGCGTGCTATATTAATGCCACTTTTTCCCCACAGTCCGGAACTGCGAGGGACCCGTGCGTTGGTCTCGGAGGACACAACACCATGATTGAGCTGACCAAGTCTACCTTGAGGTACTCGTGGGCCCTGTCGATGCTTGGATTGCAGGAAACCCTGGGCGTCCTGAGCGGGCCCGGCCGTTCCCCGGAAGCCGGGCGGGCAGCCGCGAAGGAGCAACCGGAAGCGGGCACCCTGTCCGCCCCGGAGGAGCACCTGCGGGACCTCTACAAAGCGGCCTACGAAGCCGGTGACAAGGTCCAGGCGGATTTCCTGGACTCCGTGGCCCACTACCTCAGTCCGACCGCACTTTACGATCCCTCCACCGCCCTGCGCCTCGGCACCGAGCTGGTTTGGGATATGGCTGACGCCATGCGCTTCTTCTGGCCGGACGGCAAGACATTGGTGGCTTGGCGTGAGCTGCGGAACAAGGTGGACGTCTACCAGCTGGTCCGGGCGGTGGAAAAGAAACTCCGGCTTCCGCGGGAAGGGGAAATCGATCTGGCCGAGTACGTGGACAAGGCTTACGCACTGGGGCCTTACGCGGCGCTGTGGGCGGTGGAAGGTCTGGGCCATGACTACGCCGACTCGATCCGGGAGCGCGGCGGCGAGTTGACGGGCATCCTGCAGGGCGAGCGGATCGCGGGAATTCCCTCCAAGAGTCTGTTGATGCTGCACGCCGGCATCGGGCTGTCCTTTGCCCAACGACCCATGGAAGCGTTTACCGCCCGAACGCCCGAGCATGAGTTGCACGCTTTCCTGGACGAGTTCATCCGGCTGTGCGAAGTCAATTCGGAGCCCGGTTACACCGGTGCCGCCCTGGAATCCCTGGGTCTGGTGACGCGGACGTTCCACTCGGAGCTGGTACCCGCCGTCGACCGCTACCTCGAAGCGAAGGACCCCCGGGTCCAGGGCTTTTTCTGGCATGGCGTGGGGCGGGCGATCTACTTCCTGCTGGTCAACTTCCTGCCTTACAAGGATCCTGTCTGGCGGGCAGTGGAGATGGGACGGCGGGAGGCCCCTCACGATTCGGCGCGAAACAACGTGCTGGCGGGTACCGCCTGGGCGCTGACCCTGGTCAACATGCGCCAGCCGGAGGTGATGGCGACCTTCCTGGAGGAACACGGGGCCGAGCTGATGCCAGTCAGGGAATCCTTCGCCAACGGTGTGACGTCGTCGGTGGTCATGCGATACGACACTTCCCCCGACGACCCGAATATCGAAACCTTCCGCCACTACCGCCCCGCCGGCGGCGACCGGAGGACCGCCAATTACTGGGAGTTGATCAAGACATCGATGGACAAGGCCATCGACCGCTACCACCCGGTCTTGGCAGAGCGTCGCCGGCTCGACGAAGTCTTCCGCTACCAGTCGCTGGAGGACCTGGTCTGCTGATGCTGTCGGCGGTCCTGCTGGTGATCCTCACCCTGCTCTGCGTGCTGACTGCCTGGGATCCTCCGGCGGGCCGCCTGAACTGGCTGCTGGAGGTGGGTCCCGGTCTGGCGGGTATCGGGGTCATGATCGCCGTGCACAGGCGGTTTCCCTTTTCGCGCTGGGTACACTGGTGCGTCTTCCTGCACATGCTGATCCTGATCTATGGCGGCTACTACACGTACGCTGAAACCCCGCTGGGAAACTGGGCCCGGGACTTCTTCGGCTGGAGCCGGAACCATTATGACCGGGTCGGTCATGTGGCACTGGGGGTTTTCCCGGTGTTCGTGGCGCGGGAAGTCCTGCTGCGGGTGACGCCGCTGCGATCCGGAGGCTGGTTCCACTTCATTTTGCTGAGCATCATCCTTGCGATTGCGGCCTTCTGGGAGATTCTCGAGTGGTGGGTCGCGGTGCTGGCGGCCCCGGATGTCGGACAGGCCTTTCTGGGCTCGCAGGGCGACGTCTGGGACGCCCAGTGGGACATGCTGCTGGCGCTGGTGGGGGCTGCGGCGGTACTTCCCCTGGGTGCCCGTCTGCACGACCGGTCGATAGCCCGCGTTCCGGGGCTGGAGGGCCGGCCCGAGGCCTCGGCTGCGGCCTGATCTGCTAAAATCCCTTCTTACGCATCCCGGAGCCGGATGCCTGCAATGAGGTTCGAAGCATGAATGCCAGCCAGATCCGCCGCGGAATGATCATTCTGTACAACGGACAGCCCCATCGCGTCCTCGATTTCCAGCACCGCACCCCCGGCAACCTCCGGGCCTTCGTGCAGGCCAGACTGCGGAACCTGGCGACGGGGCTTTCAACCGAGGTACGCTTCAGCTCGACTGAAAACGTCGAGCGGGCGGTTCTTGAGCAGCATGAAATGGAGTACCTGTACGCCGACGGGGACCTCCATTACTTCATGAACACTGAAACCTACGAACAGACTCCGCTGTCGGCGGAGATGCTGGGTGATGCCCTGGATTATCTGTTGCCGGGTACCCGGATCGACGTGGATTACTACAACGGCCAGCCCATTGGGGTCGAGCTGCCGTCCTCGGTGGAGCTGGAAGTCGTTGAGACCGAACCGGAACTCCGGGGCGCGACGGCCTCGGCCAGCTACAAGCCGGCTAAGCTGGAGACGGGCGTGGTGGTTCAGGTGCCGCCCTTCATCAAGCAAGGTGACAGGATCCGCGTGAACCCGAGCGACGGGACCTACATCGAGCGAGCCAAGTAGCGCCTGGGATGGCTCCCGTGCCGCTTGAGGCGGCCGGCCGGCGCGGGACCAGGCGAGGATCATGCCGCCACAGAAAGCCTGCGCCGCCTTCAGGGTCAGGGAAGTGCAGCGGTGGGTGAAAGATGACCGTTTCCCCGAAGATGTTCTTCAGGGCCGTATGGGTCTGCTTCGGCCTGTGGAATGCCGTTGTTTACGCGGCACCGTCGACGGTCCTGGTTCTCCACTCTTACGATGAGTCCTATTACTGGACCCGCAGCGTCAGCCAAGGTATCCGCTCGGTGCTGGACCACGAGCACGCGGACTTGCGGTTTGAGTACCTCGATCTGCGACGTTTCGGCGGTGCGGAGTACCTTGCCCAGCTCGAGCGGCTGTTCCGTCTGAAATACTCGAACGTAGTGCCGGCGGTGGTCCTGGTTTCCGACGACCGGGCTCTCACCTTTGTGCTGGAGCGACGCCAGCGGCTGTTCCCCAGGGTGCCGATCGTATTCTGCGGCATCAACTCCCCGGAGAGCTTCGATTTCACCGGCGCCGCACCGATCACCGGCATCGTCGAGGTGCCGGACCTGAGATCCGATCTGGCCGCCATCCGCCGCCTGCATCCGGGGGTGGTGAGAACCAAGCTGTTTTTCAGCGAGGGCACGTCGGCGGTGGTGCTGGACGCGGTCCGGGAAGCGGTCCGTGGACAGGGGGAGCTGGAGGAGTTCAAGGATGTCCGGGTGGCGGAATTCATCAACCAGCTCCGGAACGCCGACGCGCAGAGCCTGATCCTGATCCTGGACGAGCCTGCCGAATGGCCGCTCATGCCTGAGAAGGAACGGGAAGTACTGCTGCGAACCCAGGCGCCGGTCTATCTTCTGTGGACCACGCCGGAGACACTCCCCATGGCACGCGGTGCGGTTGGGATCGCGGTGGTCAGCGGCCATGAGCAGGGCGCGGCCGCCGCGCGGATGGCCTTGTCCATACTTGAGGGAAACGACCCCTCAACCATTCCGATCATCAGCCGCTCTTCCCATACCCTTTACTTCGACTACACGAGGCTGCCGCACTTCGGAATCCGGGAAGACCGACTGCCTCCGGAGTCCCAGGTCATCAACCGGCCTCCCGTTTTCTTCAGCGGCCGCACGGGCTGGTTCTGGGGGATTCTGGCATTTGCCCTGGTCCAGAGCGCCCTGATCGTGGCCCTGCTGGTCAGTCTCATCCAGCGGAAGCGGGCGGAGGCGGAACGCACGCGTCTGGAAGAGGAACTGCGCCAGGCCCAGAAAATGGAGGCGGTCGGCCAACTGGCAGGGGGCATCGCCCATGACTTCAACAACCTGCTGCAGGCCATCCTGGGCTTTGCGGACATGGCACTGGCCGGGATGACGCCGGGCGAGCAACCCCACCGTGACCTGCTGGAGGTCCGCAAGGCGGCCGAGCGGGCGGCGCTGCTGACCCGCCAGCTTCTGGCTTTCAGCCGCCGCCAACTGCTCCAGCCCTCGGAAATCGAAGTCAACCAGTTGATTTCGGACTTCTCGAAAATGCTACACCGGCTGATCGGGGAGCACATCGAGTATTCGTTCATCCCCTCGCCGGAACCGCTGAGGATCCGCGCCGACCGGGCCATGCTGGAGCAGGTATTGCTGAACCTCGCCGTCAACGCCCGTGACGCTATGCCGGATGGCGGTCGGCTCCAGATCCGGACCCGTCGGATCAGCTTCAACGAAGCCTACTGTGCCACACAGTCCTGGGCGCGGCCGGGCCGTTTCGTGGAGATTGCGGTCAAGGACACCGGTTGCGGTATGCCGCCCAACGTCCTCGAGCGGGTTTTCGAACCTTTCTTCACCACCAAGGAACAGGGCAAGGGGACGGGCCTGGGCCTGGCCATGGTCTACGGCATCATCAAGCAGCATGAAGGGCTTATCCAGGTCACCAGTCACGTGGGCCGGGGGACGGAGTTCAAACTGTACCTCCCCCGTATCGAAGAGAGCCTGGTGGCGGCGACGGAACCGGTCCGCCAGAAGGAGGCCGCCCCTCCACCCCGTCAGGGCAACGGCACCATTCTGGTTGCGGAGGACGAGGACACGGTGCGGGAGCTGGCGGTGCGCTACCTCTCCGACCACGGCTACCGGGTGCTGGCCGCCCGGGACGGCGATGAGGCGGTACGGGTGCTGGAGGAATCGGGGAATTCAGTGGATCTGTGCATCCTGGACGTGCTGATGCCCGGACGCAGCGGACTGCAGGTGGTGGAATACCTGCGACGGGTCCGACCGGGGATGCGGGTTCTGCTGTCCAGCGGCTACAGTGAAGGAACGTTGCCGGAAGTGGGCGAGAGCCTGCACCTGATCGAGAAGCCTTACACTCCCCAGGCCCTGCTGGAACAGGTCCGCCGCATGCTGGGGTGAAGCCCCCGGGACGCTCCGGGCGACCTGCAACTGAAGCTGTGGGCTCGAAGAAGACGGATCTGGGGCGGACCGGTCAAACCAGTCCTTCCTGCTCCAGGTACTCCATGAACAGCGGCATCATGGTGCGGAAGCGCTCCGAACGCTCGCCTTCAAACTGGATGCCAAAGGCACCGGGACGGGAGAAGATCACCGTCGCCCCCACCTCGGCCTCGCCCTGCGGCAGCTGCAGTTTCACCAGCAACCCCTCGCCCGGATTGGGTACGGGATCCATACCGGTCACCAGCGCGCCGTTGAAAGAGAGATTCTCCAGGGTGGCCTCCCGCTCCGTGCCGTTCCACAGGCAGCGGCAGGGAATCCCACAGTTCCAGCGCCGAAACTTGCGTCTTTCTTCCACCGGTCCCCCTTTCTCGCGCGAGAACCCGCGAAAAGGCTTCAATCCAGCAACACTGGTGGGCTAGAATACGCCGACGCTGCGGTACCTGGGGTGACCGCCATCACGGGGGGGAGACTGGAGCTTGGGCTGGAGAGGGCTTGCCGCCAGAGCGCTGCTGTGGAGTGCACCACTCGCACTGCTGGTTTCCAGCCTGGTGTGGCATCAGCGTCTGCAGCAGCAACGGCTGCTGTTTGAGGCGCAGGAACTTCTCCTGAGCGGTGAAACCGAGCGGGCATCGACGATTCTCCATTCTCTGAGCCGCAGCTTCTGGAGGTTCGAAGCGGCCCACGTGCCCGCCCTGATGGCGGCGGCTCTGCGGGGTGAAAGCGTTCCGGATCCGCTCCCGCCGGCGGTGCGATTCAGAGACTCAGGCAGCCGCCTCCTCCTGTACCGCACCCTGATCCAGGGGGACTTTGACGCCTGCCTGCGCCTGGCGCGGCTGGTTGAAAGAGCCGGCGACCCCCACGGGAGCCTTTTCGCATCGGCTGTCCTGATTGAACAGGCCAAGCCCGCCGAGGCGGCCCGCCTGCTGCATGGGCTCGACCGGGAGGTGCGTTCGAGCTGGCTCGGCGTCCGGCTTGAAGAGACGCTCCAGCTCCTGAGCCTCGACACGCTGTTGGTGGTGGAAGACCGCCGGGGGACCCGCCTCGGCCGCATCACCCGGGATGGACGCTTTGAGCCCGCCCAACCGGAATACCGCAAACTCCTGCCGGTGGAAGCCATCCGGCAGCTCTGCGAAGGTGAGCCCAGCCGTTCCCTGCGCCTGACGTTGGACCTGGACCTCAGCCGTCGGGTGGCCGCCGCTCTGCACCCGTTTCGCGGCAGCATCGTCGTTATGGAGCCGGCCACCGGACGGATCCTGGCTGCCGTCTCCGATCCGCGCACCCTGCGGCGGGAGCCGGACGCCGCGCTCCACCAGATGCGGGAGCCGGCGTCGATCGCCAAGCTCATCACCGCCAGCGCCGGGCTCCGGGCGGGACTGGATGTCGACGGGGACATCGCTCACCTGCGCTGTCGCGGGGTGGCCCGCTACGGGGGAAATCCGCTGTATTGCGCCTACAGCGCCGGCCGTCTCTCGGGGATTGATGAGGCGATGGCGGTAAGCTGCAACATCGCCTTCGCCGATGTCGGTACCGCGCTGGGTTGGGATCGGATGGTGGCCGAGTTCGAGCGTTTCGGATTCGGGCGCCCGCCGGCCGCGGGCATAGAATTCGGACGCGTCCTGGGACGTTCCGGCGGGCTGCGGACGCTGGCGGACCTCTCCATCGGCCTGGAATGGTCCGAAATCACCCCCGTGCACGCGGCGCAACTCGCGGCGGTCTTCGCCAACCGCGGTACCGCTCCGGAACCCGAGCTCCGCCTGGCCCGTGACGGGATTCTGCGGCTCTCGTTACGACCCGTGATCCCTCAACCGCCGACTCCGGTGCTGGATCCCGACCATGCCGAAGTCATCCGCGGATCGATGCTGGCGGTGACAGCCCCCGGGGGTACGGCCTATCAGGTTGCACCGCCACAGTTTCCAGCGGCCATGAAGACCGGCACCGGCGCCACCCCAGGCCTCGGCTACCATACCAATTACATTGGATTTGCCCCTGTCGATCGACCGCAATTCGCCTTCGCGGTGCGCATCACCGGGATCCGCACCTCCAAGGCGGCCCGGCAGGCAAGCTATGAAGTGACCCGCCGGCTGTTGCGGATCCTGGCCCGTCAGGAACCGGACATCGAACCGGAGGCGACGGTCCCGTGGTTGCTGACCCGCACCGACCTGCCGCCGGCCGTCAGCAGGGAGGTGGCGGCGGATCGCCCAGATGCCAGCCGTAATACTGCTCGGGCCGGCACCGGACGAGCCGCTCGAACCGGCGCGCAAAGTCGTTGAGGGTCAGCTCCAAGTCCGTTCGGCGATCGCCGGTGTCGGCAATCCTCATCGGTGACTCTACAACCACCTGCAGCCGGCCCAAGCCGTCCCTCCAGGCGAACAACGGGAGAATCTGGGTTCCGCTGTTCTTGGCGAGACTGACCATCCCCGTGGCGAACTGGCGGCAAGACCCGAGGAAAGGGATCGCCATTCGCTGGTACCCGCGGCTGCCGTCGGCGGTGACCGTCACCAGTCGGTTGGCGGCCAGATGCTCACGCAGCCGGCGGGTGTAAGCCAGGCTGATCTCCGGGTCGAGGTAGAGAATCGAATCCGCAAACCGGCGCTCCCACCGCTCGAAGCACGGCCGCAGCAGTCGGCGCCGAACCCAGCTCCGGCCCGGCAGGTCGTCGCGCAGGCCGCCCAGATGCGCGAGACTGTGGACCTGGACAACCCTGAGACCACGATCCGCCAGCACCAGTTTGGCGGCGGTCCGGAGGCCGAAGGTGTTCACCTCCCACAACACGGCGCCGCGGCCCGCATCGAGCGCCCGTCGCAGGTGATGCAGTCCGGAGATGTCCGCTTCCTTGACCTCGCGCCATTGGCGGGAGGTCGGACACTGCCAGAACAGCTCCTCCCAACAGAAACGGAAACCGGACTTCACCAGACCCACGACCTGACGCTTTGAGAGGTGGGGAAAGCAGCGGCAGACCCCCATCACACTTCGACGCCGCTTAGCCCTGGAAAAGCGGAACGCGGCGGCGGCGGTCGCTTTCACCAGCAGGCGGCGAAAAGCTTCCGGACGGCCCGCGGCGATCAGGACCGTCACCAGAGCCAGATAGCAGGTACTCAGCCACGGAGGAAGCATCGGAACCCGGCGTCAGACCAGCAATTTCTTCCGGACCTTGCCCGCCGGACTCTTGGGCAGTTCCTCCCGGAACTCGATGATGCTCGGGATCTTGAAATCGGCGATCCTGCCGCGACAGAACGCCATCAGTTCCTCCGGTTCCACCGGCGCCCGGGGAACCACCACCGCCTTAACCTTCTCGTCGTCGAATGCGGTGGGGACCCCCACCACCGCCGCCTCCTCCACCGCCGGGTGGGAGGCCAGCAGGTCCTCAATCTCCTGGGGATTGATCTTGTAGCCGCCCTTGTTGATGAAGAACTTCTTGCGGCCCACCAGGTACAGGTTTCCCTGCCGATCCCGGCGTCCCAGGTCCCCCGTCAGAAACCAGCCGTCCCGAAACGACTCCGAACCCCCCTCGGCCCCTTCGTAGCTCCGGATCGCCGCCGGGCTGCGTACCACAATCTCGCCCGTCTCACCGGCCTCCACCTCCCGACCCGACTCGTCCCACACTTCAACTTCGACCCCCGCCAGGGGACGGCCCACGGATTCCAGGGTGTCCGAGATATCCGGTTCCAGGTTCACACTGATGGTCCCGGTTTCGGTGGATCCGTAAAGCTGCCGGACCGGCCGGCCGAAGCGCGCCAGAAACTCCCGGTTGAGCTGAGCCGGCATCGGAGCACTGGCCGAAACGCACAGGCGGAGCGAAGAGAAGTCGGCAGGAGGGTCGAACCGGCTGCGTGCCAGCATCCCGAACATGAACGGCACGGCAATAAAGACCGTCAACCCGGCATCGCTTACCAGGCGCGCCACCTCTTCCCGCTCAAAACGGGGGACGGGATACAGGCAGGCACCCGTATACAGCGAAGCCATCATGCTGCGCATGAGTCCGTTGACATGGGTAAACGGGGCGACACCCAGGAACCGGTCATCGGGCCGGATACCCAGAGTCGTGCGAAAGCTCTCCAACTCGAACAGCAGGTTGGCGTGCCGCCTGCCGACGCGTTTGGGCATGCCGGTGGACCCCGAAGAGAACTGATACATGACCGGCTGGTCGGGAGGTGAAGCCGACGCTGGATCCCTCAACTTTCCGTCCGGCGACGGATTCCATTCCTCAGCAACGATCAGCTCGCAGGGAGACGGGCGCTGCGCCAGCACCCGGCTGCAAAGCTCCCGGTGTGCAGCAGCAGCGATAACGCGGGACACTCCGCAACTGTCCAGAAAGGTGCCGAGTTCCCGTTCCTGGTACTGGTCGTTCAGGGGCACCACGATGCCGCCGGCACGCAGAACGGCGAAGAAAGCCACCACAAAATCGACACCGTTGGGGAGCAGGAGAGCCAGCCGGTCGCCGCACCTCACGCCGCGCCCCACCAGATCGGCGGCGCAGGTATCCACCCGGGCATTGAGGTCGGAATAGGTGAGCCTCAGGCTACCCGACACCAGCGCAGGCCGGTCGGGATCGCGCAAGGCGATGGCAGGCAAGATCTCCGAAACGTGGATCATCGGCGAGGCACTTCCCGGCCGTCCAGTTTTTCTTCCACAAACTCGACGAACCCTTCAAAGCTGCGGAACAGCTCGGGAGTCAATTCCTCATCCCCCAGCCGGATGTTGAAGGCACTTTCGACCGCGGTCGCCAACGTCAGGGCCTCCATGGAGTCAAAACCCAACCCTCTTCCCAGCAGCGGAGTATCGGGTGCCAGCGTCTTCAGGGTTGCCTCCGGGACCCGAAGTTCCCCGCGAAGGATTTCGAGAATCCCGGCTCGAATGTCGTCCCGCATGTAAACCGCTATCCTAGCGCACCGGCAGGCTGGACCGCCACTGGGTCAAAATCCGCCCCCTCTGGGTGTATTGACAAAAGAGCTAACTGTCTCCGCCGGAGTGCGGTATAGTGGACTCAAGTCTCCGGTACTTCGTCAGGAGGTGTGCAATGGGCGGGGTACTCTCCGATGTGGGTCGCTTCCTCAAAGTGAATTTCTATGAGGGCGAACATCCGGTCGAGCCGGATCTCCGGCGGGGGCTGTATCCTTTCGTCACCGTTTCGCGGGAGTACGGGGCGGGCGGCCGGACCTTCGCCGAGGTCCTGCTGGAGCTGATGGGGCAGGAGCGGGATTCGGTGTTCCACAACTGGCGGATCTTCGACCGGGAGCTGTGCGAAGAGCTGGCGGGACAGGAATCGTCTCACAGCGCGCTGAGGGCTCTGGTCACCGAGGAGTACCAGTCTGAGATCGAGCGTCTGATCCTGACCTTGCTGGGGCAATCCAGCGGGCAGTCGCTGGCGGTCAAGAAGCTCTTTGAAAGCATCCGCATGTTGGCCACCTTCGGCAAGGTGATCATCATCGGCAGGGCGGGGGCCTGCGTAACCCAGTCGCTGCCCCTGGGTGTGCACCTGCGGCTGACAGCTCCGGAATGGCTGAGGATCCACCGGCTCCGGCTGGGTTCCATGAACCCTGCCCAGGCCCGCAAGATCCTGAACCGGACCGATCGGGGACGGGCGTTGCTGGTCCGCAACTGCTTCCAGCGGGACATCGCCGATCCCACACTGTACGATGCGGTCTGGAACACCGCCCGGGTTCCCTTCCCCACCATCGCACGCCAGACGATCCATCTGATCCGCGAGCGGCTCAACACCTGCCGCGTGTCGCTGCCCCGTCATGGTTCTGGCGTGGAACTTGCTCTCCGCCAAGGCTGACAGCCGCCGGTTCGGCCCAGGACGGAACGGGGGACGGTCCCCCTTCCGCCGTGAAGCCCCGCCGGCTGCGGGATTCAGGCCATGGATCAGGACCGGGTGCTCCTTCACGAGGTCGGTTTGCGTGACGGACTCCAGATGGAGTCCCAGATCGTCCCCCTTCACACCAAGCTGCGCTGGGCCAGGCGGCTGGTTGCCTCCGGGATCGAAATCCTGCAGGCGGGTTCGTTCGTCCACCCCCAGTTGGTCCCCCAGATGGCGGACACCGATGAGCTGTGCCGGCTGGCTGCGCCGGAACTGAGTTCTGAGGTGACGCTTTCGGCACTCGTGCTCAATGAAAAGGGGGTCGAACGGGCCCTGAAGACGGACGTTCACCTCTTGTGCATGGGCGTTTCCGCCAGCGAAACCCACAGCCTTAGAAACACCCGCATGCCGGTGGAAGAGGCGCTGCAGCGGACGCTGGGCATGGCCCGGACGGCCCTGGCCGCGGGACGTTCGGTCCAAGTCTCCATCCAGTCCGCGTTCGGTTGCGGATTCGAGGGACCGGTCCCAGCCGACCGGGTTCTGCGCCTGGTCAGCCGTTATCTGGAGGCGGGCCTTCGTCGGCTCAGCCTGGCCGACACCGCCGGCCACGCCACCCCGCGGCAGGTGGCGGCGATGGTGGAGGCGATATCCAGCCTGGATTCCCAAATTGAGCTGACCTGCCACTTCCACAACACCTACGGGGCCGGAATCGCCAACTGCATGGCCGCACTGGACGCCGGAGTCCGCCGCTTCGAAACGGCGTTCGGCGGACTCGGCGGCTGCCCTTTCACGAAGGTGGCCGGGGGTAACGTCTGCACTGAAGACCTGGCTCATCTGCTCGAACGAATGGGGTTCCTGTCCGGATTCCGGCTGGAGGAGGTCCTGGAGGTGACCCGCGACGCGGTCCAGGTCCTGGGCAAGGAGCTGCCCGGTTGCATTTACCGTACCGGGCCGATTGGAGTCGGACCGGGCGCCGGCGTCCCCCGCGAGTTCACAGGGAGGTGAACATGAGGAAACTGATGGAAGGGGTCCGGGTTCTGGACCTGACCAATGTCCTGGCCGGGCCGTTTGCCACGGTCCATCTGGCGCTGCTGGGAGCGGAGGTGATCAAGGTGGAGAACCCGGACGGCGGTGACCTGGCCCGAATGCTGGGCAACGTGCCCGATTACAACCGCCGGCTGATGGGAACCAGTTTCCTGGCCCAGAACGCCAACAAGAAGTCGCTGACCCTGAACCTGAAGCCGGAAGCGGGCAAGGAGGTCTTCCGAAGGCTGGTGCCCACCGCCGACGTGCTGGTGGAAAACTTCCGGCCGGGCGTCATGGACCGTCTGGGAGTCGGCTACGATTCGCTGTCCAGCCTCAATCCCCGCCTGATCTACTGCGCCATCTCAGGCTTCGGCCAGACCGGACCGGACGCCATGAAACCGGCTTACGACCAGATCATCCAGGGGCTGAGCGGCGTCATGGCGGTCAACGGGGACGAACGTCTCAACCCGCTGCGCTGTGGCTTCCCCGTCTGCGACACCGTGGGCGGCCTCAACGCGGCGTTCGCCATCATGGCGGCGCTGTTCCATCGGGAACGCACCGGCGAAGGTCAGTTCATTGACGTGGCGCTGCTGGACTCCATCATGCCCCTGATGGGCTGGGTGGCGGCCAACTGGCTGATCGGCGGCCAACCCCCCGTGCTGTTGGGCAATGACAACTTCACGGCCGCACCATCCGGGACCTTTGCCACCGGAGACGGTTACATCAACATCGCCGCCAACAAGCAGGAGCAGTGGGAGGCGGTGGCGGACGCGCTGGGAGTGCCGGAACTGAAGACCGATCCGCGATTCCAGGAACGGGAGGCCCGCAAGCGGAACCGCAAGCAGCTGACCCCGCTGCTGGAAGCGCGGCTGCGCGAAAAGCCGACCGCCTGGTGGGTGGAGGAACTCAACCGCCGGGGCGTCCCCTCGGGAGCAATCCTCTCCCTGCAGGAGGCTCTCGATCAACCCCAGATCCGCCACCGGCAGACCCTGGGTAAAGTGCGCGAACCGGAACTGGGCGAGCTGACCCTGTTCAACCTGACCGCCCGTTTTGAGAAGACCCCCGGCACCCTCAGCGACCCGCCTCCGCGGCTCGGCGCCCACACGGACGCAATCCTGCGGGAAGCCGGCTACAGCCCCGAGGAGATCTCGGCCTTGCGCAGCCAGGGAGTGGTATAGGCTTCCCCGGATCCCAGGGCGCTATTGCCGCAAGGTCAGGCGTTTTCTCACGTACGGGATCAGGCCCCCGGCCTCCACGATCGCCTTTCGGGCGGGCGGCAGCGGTACCGCCGCAAACGTTCTGCCCCGGGTCCGGTTGACCACTGCATCATCCCGCAGTTCCAGCTCGTCCCCCACCTCGGCCTCGATCTCCGGACACGTCACCGTCCGCAGGCCGAGATTGATGCTGTTTTGGAGGAAGATCCGGGCAAAACTGCGCGCCACCACCACCAGGCCGTGTCCCTTGATGGTGGAAACCGCCTGTTCACGGGAAGAGCCGCTGCCGAAGTTGTTGCCGGCCACGATTACACTTCCTGGCTCAATATGACCCTCCCGCAGCGCCCGGTTGAATTGCGGGTCATCCGCAAAAGCGTGCTGGGGAGTCTCCGAGGGCAGCACGGTGGCCATGAAGCGTCCCGGGTAGATCACATCCGTGGAAACGTCGTCGCCAAGCTTGAGCACCACCCTGGCCATCGCTACGCCACCTCCCGCGGATCGGTGATACAGCCCCGCAACGCACCCGCCGCCGCTACCGCGGGGGAGCAAAGGTAGACTTCCGCCGCCGGATTGCCCATGCGCCCCCTGAAGTTCCGGTTGGTCGTCGAAAGCGCCGTCTCACCGTCCCCCAGTGCACCCTGGTGGACACCCAGGCAACAGCCGCAGCCCGGGTTCATGATCACAGCTCCGGCGTCCACCAGGTCCGACAGATAGCCACGACGCATGGCCTCCCGATAGATCCTCCAGCTCGCCGGGAACACCAGCATCCGGACATGACGGGCGATCCGCCTGCCCCTCAGCAGGCGGGCGGCGATTTCCAGGTCGTCCAGGCGCCCATTGGTACAGGAACCGATCACTACCTGGTCCACCTTCTTTCCCGCCGCTTCGCCCACCGGCTTGACGTTGTCCACGCGATGGGGACAGGCAAGCTGTGGGGCCAGTTTCCCCACATCGATCTTCAGGGTTCTTTCATACTCGGCGTCCGGATCCGGCAACTGCGGCTCGTAGCCATCCCGGACGCCGGCTTCCTCATGGAGGTAACGGTCCGTTTCCTCATCCGGGGGCACGATTCCCGCCGTCGCCCCCGCCTCCACCGCCATGTTGCAGATAACCAGGCGGCCCGAAGTCGACATCTGCCGGATGGCGCTGCCGTGATATTCCAGCACCCGGAAATTGGCCCCCTCGGCGGTCAGTTGTCCGACCAGGAACAGGGCGAGGTCCTTGGGGCTCACCCAGGGTGCAAAAGCGCCCTCGACCACAACCCGGATCGATGCGGGTACCTCCACATTGAGTACCGTGCCCAGGGCCCACACGGCGGCCATTTCGGTGGCACCGATGCCGAAAGCGAAGCTGCCCAGGGCACCGTGAGTGGTGGTGTGACTGTCCGTTCCCACGACCACCGATCCCGGCAGCACATACCCGTGCTCGGGCAGGATCTGGTGACAGATCCCGCCCTGATCCCCCCGGATGTCGTGAAAACGGGTGATCCCCTGGTCCGCCACAAACTCCCGGATCCGCTTCTGGTTGGTGGCGGTCTTGGAGCTCTCGGCGGGAACCCGGTGGTCGAAGATGACCGCAATCCGCGAGGGATCCCACACCCTGGCAGCCAACCCCGTGTCGCGATAGATCTCGAGGAACTGGTTGATGACCAGGGCTGCGTTCTCGTGGGACATGGCCAAGTCGACCGCGGGCTCCACGACGTCGCCCACCGCAACCGAGCCGACTCCCGAGGCCCTGGCCAGGATTTTCTGGACGATGGTGCTGCCCATGGCTGCGCCTCGCTTTCAGGGATCGATGCGGTCAGCCACCGCCTCCGCCATTTCGAGGGTGCCGTCGGTCCCGCCCATGTCGTACGTCCGGACCCGTCCCTCGGCAATGACCGACGTCACCGCCGCCTCGATCTTACGGGCCTTTTCGGTCTCGCCCAACCACTCCAACATCATCTTGGCGGCAAGGATGGTGGCCAACGGATTCACCTTGTTCTGCCCGGCGTACTTCGGTGCCGAACCGTGGGTAGGTTCAAACACCGCCAGGTTTTCGCCGATGTTCCCGGAACAGGCGAAGCCGAGTCCGCCCACCATCTGGGCACAGAGGTCCGAGATGATGTCCCCGTACAGGTTGGGAGCCACCAACACTTCGTAGTTCAGGGGGTTCTTCAGCAACCACATGGTCATGGCGTCGACGTTGGCGTCGTCCATGGCTATGTCCGGGAACTCCCGAGCCACCCGGCCGGCGGCTTCCAGGAAAAGGCCGTCGGTGGCCCGCACGACGTTTGCCTTGTGGATCACCGTCACCCGCTTCCGCCCGTACTGTCGGGCGTACTGGAAGGCCGCCCTCATAATCCGTTCCGAGCCCTTCCTGGTGTTGATCTTGCAGGAGATGGCCCACTCGTCGGGGCCCAGATGCTGAAACGCGCAGGCGGCCTTGGAAAGCTGGCACAGACGCTGGGCGATTCCCGTGGGGACCGGACCGAACTCGACGCCGGCGTACAGATCCTCGGTGTTTTCCCGAAACACCACCAGATCGATGCCCTCCCGGTAGTTCAGCGGGTTTCCCGGGTAGGCTCGACAGGGCCGCAGGCAGATGTAAAGGTCGAAAAGCTGCCGCATGCGCACGATGGGCGAGCGGTAGAGCAAGCCGGTCCCCTGCAGTTCCCTCGCCAGCTCCGCCTCCGCCGCCCGGGCGGGCTTTGACGTGATGGCACCGAACAGGGCGGCGTCCACCGTCTTGAGCAGCTCGATGGTGCGTCGCGGCAGAGCGTCACCCTCGCGGCACCAGAACTCCCAGCCGATGTCGCCCGGAAGGTAGTCTGCGTCGAGCTTGACCCGGTCCAGAACCACCCGCGCCGCTGCCATGACTTCCGGACCCACCCCGTCCCCGGGAAGCCAGGCGATCTTGTACTGAGCCACCTCTCCCTCCTTTCCAGGGCGCCAATCCCGTTGGAAAGGCAGGCAGTTTTCGTGCCAGTCAAAACCGCCCGCTCCGGTGCCGAGGCACGCCTCGCAAAACCGAAGGTCGTTTTCCGCTCCGGTCGGCCAACCGTGCTATCCTCCTCGAACCATGCGCTGGGGGACTGTCCTGCTGACCGGAGCTCTGCTGTTGGGTACCGTCAATGCACCACTGGCCGCCCAGAGTTTCCAGGCAGGCGTGCATACGGGAGTCGCCCGGCTGGGCGGTGGCGCCCCACTGGGTGATGAGACCGACTTTGAGTACGGCTTCTGGGTGGGGCTCGAGCTGGACTCCCGGCTGGACCTCATCGCGGACTGGACCCGGATCTCGCGGGAGTCTTTCCGCTGGGAACCGGGTGGTTTTCCCTTGGGAGAGGACAAGCGTAACCGGCAAATTGTCGATGTCACCCTGCGCTACCATTTCCTGGAAGCAGGCGGTTTCCGGTTCTTCGGAGAGTTCGGGGGCGGCTCCTACTGGAACAACCGGACGGTGTTCAACCCGCTGGGCTATCCCGGAGCACCGGAGGCGGGCAAGGAAAGCACCCGCCGGAATCTTTGGACGCTGGGCGCGGGCGTACGCCGACGCCTTGCGCCGCACCTGCACGGGATCCTGCAAGGTCGCATCCATAACCTCTCCTGCAGCGAAGATGCCGCCCGCCTGATGGGGGGCCTCATGTTCACCTGGCGGTAGCCTTCCCTCGTCCACGGACCCCAGCCTCAGCGAGGCGGCCCGCTCGGGATCGCGCGTTGCGGCGCCGGGTCTCCCTGACACCGACCGGCTGGAAGCCGTTGCTCCGGCTTGCTAGAGTTCCCCTGGACACTGAGCGAAAAAAGGAGCCTGGAATGGACGATCCCCTGTTGATCCGCACCCAGCCGCCGCGTCAACGACTGTCGGGCACCCTGCCGAAAGTCGGCATTCGTCCGGTCATCGACGGACGACGGCAGGGCGTGCGCGAATCGCTCGAAAACCAGACCATGCAGATGGCCCATGCGGCCGCCCGTCTCATCACGGATTCCCTGCGACACCCCTGCGGTCTGCCGGTGGAGTGCGTCATCGCCGACACCTGCATCGGAGGAGTGGGTGAAGCCGCGCAAGCCGCCGAGAAATTTGCCCGCCTCGGCGTGGGCGTCTCGCTGACGGTGACGCCCTGCTGGTGTTACGGCACCGAGGTCATGGACGCCGATCCTCTGCTGCCGAAAGCGGTGTGGGGTTTCAACGGCACCGAGCGCCCGGGGGCCGTGTATTTGGCGGCGGCCCTCGCCGGCTATACCCAGAAGGGTCTGCCGGCCTTCGGCATTTACGGTCGCGACGTCCAGGACCGGGACGACACTTCCATCCCGAAGGACGTTGCCGACAAGATCCTCCGCTTCACCAAAGCCGGCCTGGCGGCGGCCGAGCTGAGGGGCAAGTCCTATCTGGCGATCGGGGGAGTCTCCATGGGCATTGCCGGCTCCATCGTCAATCAGGATTTCCTGCAGGACTACTTGGGAATGCGTACGGAATCGGTGGACATGAGCGAGCTTGTCCGCCGGATGGAACGAGGCATCTACGACCCGGACGAATACCACCGGGCGCTGACCTGGGTCCGGCATTACTGCAAGGAGGGAGAGGACATCAATCCGCCGGCCGTTCAGCACTCCCGCCGGCAGAAAGACCGGGAGTGGGAACAGGTGGTGCAGATGACCCTGATCGCCCGGGACCTGATGATCGGGAACCCCCGGCTCGCGGAGTTGGGCTTCGGCGAGGAGGCGCTGGGCCACAATGCCCTCATTGCCGGCTTCCAGGGCCAACGCCAGTGGACCGATCACTTTCCCAACGGCGACTTCATGGAGGCTCTCCTCAATTCGTCGTTCGACTGGAACGGGATCCGCGAGCCTTTCCTCATGGCTACCGAGAACGATTTTCTCAACGGCGTGGCCATGGCCTTCGGACACCTGCTGGCGGACACCGCGCAAATCTTCGCCGACGTGCGGACCTACTGGAGTCCGGCGGCAGTGCGCCGGGTAACCGGGAGAGACCTGCCCCCCGAGGCGGCAGAAGGTGTGATCCATCTCATCAACTCCGGGTCCTGCACCCTCGACGGTACCGGACGCCAGGACCGGGACGGCAAGCCCACCATGAAGCCGTACTGGGAAATCAGCCCCGAGGAAGCCGCGGCCTGTCTGGAGGCTACCCGCTGGTGTCCCGCCGACCTCGGTTATTTCCGTGGCGGCGGATTCTCCTCGCAGTTCCTGACCAGAGGCGGGATGCCGGTGACCCTGTCACGGGTGAACCTGGTCAAGGGGCTGGGACCGGTACTCCAGTTGGCCGAAGGCTATACGGTGGATCTGCCGCCGGAGATCCACCACGTACTCGACCGCCGGACGAGTCCGACCTGGCCCACCACCTGGTTTGTACCCCGCCTGACCGGCAGCGCCCCCTTTGACGACGTCTACAGCGTCATGGCCAACTGGGGCGCCAACCACGGCGCCGCCAGCTATGGTCATATCGGAGACCGCCTGCTGACCCTGGCGGCGATCCTGAGGATTCCCGTCTGTATGCACAACGTCGGCCGCGACCGGGTGTATCGTCCCAGCGCCTGGAGTGCCTTCGGAACTTCGGACCTGGAGGGTGCCGATTATCGTGCCTGTGCCCGCTTCGGACCCCTGTACGGTTCGGCACGGGGGTGATCGCAGGACAGGATGAAGGGTTCAAAGATTGAACCGGTTCGAGGGATGGGGAACCGGTCGGTGACAGGAAACAGCAATGCCTGAGGCGTCCGTTGCACCCCCTTCTGCCAAGTTCGCCGCCTGCGACTTCGGAGCGGAGAGCGGGCGGATCATGCTGGGCCGGCTGCGGGACGGCCGCGTCGAGCTCGAGGAGATTCACCGGTTTCCGAATCGCCAGGTGAAAATGCTCGGCCACCTGTATTGGGATCTCCCTGCCCTCTTTGCCGAACTGAAGGTCGGCCTGACCCGGCTGGCTTCCGGCGGCCACCGGGACCTGCTGGGAATCGGGGTCGATACCTGGGGCGTCGACTTCGGGCTGCTGGACACCGACGGACAGGTTCTCGCCAATCCCTGCACCTACCGGGACGCCCGCACCGACGGCATGATGGAAACAGCCTTCGCGAAGCTGTCCCGGGAGGAGATGTACCGCATCACCGGCATCCAGTTCCTGCAGCTCAACACGGTCTTCCAGCTCCTGAGCCTGGTGAGAACTCGACGGCGCTTCCTGTCCGGAGCGGCCCGCCTGCTGTTCATGCCCGACCTGTTCCACTACCTGCTCACCGGCGAACCCGTAACCGAATACACGATCGCTTCCACCTCGCAACTCCTGGACGCCCGCAGCCGAAACTGGTCCAAGGAGCTGTTCGCCCGGCTCGAACTGCCGCTGGACCTGATGCAAACCATCGTGCCGCCCGGTACGCCGGTGGGGCCGCTGTTGTCCGAAGTCCAAAAGGAAACCGGCCTGGCAGCGGTACCGGTATTGGCCCCTGCCGGCCATGACACCGCCTGTGCCGTGGCGGCGGTGCCGGCAACCGGTACCGACTGGGGCTATCTCAGCTCAGGCACGTGGTCGCTGGTGGGGGTGGAAGTCCCGGAGCCGGTCATCAATGCCGAAGCTCTGGCCTGCAATTTCACCAACGAGGGTGGGTTCGGCAACCGGATCCGCCTGCTGCGCAACAACATGGGACTCTGGCTGCTGGAACGCTGCCGCAGTGCCTGGGCGGCCGCCGGCCGCCACACCACCTACGAAGAACTGATCCGCGAGGCGGCGGCGGCGCCCCCATTCCGGAGCCTGATCGATCCCGACGACCCAGGCTTTCTCAACCCCCCCAACATGCCCGAAGCCATCGCCGCCTGCTGCCGGCGGGCGGGCCGGCCGGTGCCGGCGACCGAGGGACAATTCGCCCGGGCGATCTTCGAAAGCCTCGCCCTGAAGTACCGGGTCATCGTGGACCAGGCCAGCCGGCTGCGGGGCAGGCCGGTGCAGGTGCTCCACGTGGTGGGAGGGGGAAGCCGCAACGCCCTGCTGAACCAGTTCACCGCCGACGCCCTCGGCATCCCCGTGGTAGCGGGCCCGGTGGAAGCGACCGCTCTCGGCAACATTCTGGTCCAAGCCACGGCTGCCGGCGAACTGTCGGGACTGGACGAGATTCGGGAAACCGTGCGGAACTCCTTCCAGTTGACCTGGTACGAACCCCGCAACCACGAGGCCTGGCTGGAACAGCGGCTTCCCGAAGGGGTCGAGGACTGACCGGGGCCGGGCCGAGTCGATGAGCGGCCTGCGGGTCCCCGGCGGTCCTCCTACTGGATCCGGCTCCAGCTCTTAAGTTCGGCCACCGCCTGATCGAACGCTTCCTGGCAGATCCGTTCGAAGGCCGGGCCCAGCACGGGGTCCGCCGCCACCCCAGGGGCAGCCTCACGGTGCGCCCGCAGGGTTCCCGATCCAGCGTCATACCTGAAGGTGAGATACCCCAGCCAGAGGGACCCCGACAACAGGGCTTTTTCCAGCTCGGTCCGCAGCTGGGGCCCGAAGCGGATCAGCAGCGGCAGCCGGGTGGGTCGGGAAAGCAGGACCAGATACGCGCCGTGACTTCCCTCCTCCATTCGACCGGCAAGTTCGACAATCAGGTCGAGATCCAGGGGCATCGCTTCAAAACCGAACCGAGCCCGCTGGAGCAACGTGGCAGCCGCTGCGATCAGAATTCAGATTGATTCGATCTCACCGCCCCAATGGGCCCGGCAACACGGACAACCGGCTGACCTCGTTGCCGCCGCAACACGGTCAGGAGAGCTGGGCGTCAATCAAACGGGCGATGTTGTCCTTCGAGGTCGCGCCCACGATCTGGTCACGCACCTCTCCGTTCTTGAACAGGAGCAGGGTCGGAATCCCACGGATGTTATAGCGGAAAGAGGTCTCCTGGTTGTCATCCACGTTCAGTTTCACCACCTTGGCCCGGCCCGCGTACTCAGCCGCCAACTGGTCGACCGTCGGGGCCAGCATCCGGCAAGGGGCACACCAGGGAGCCCAGAAATCCACCAGCACCGGAATATCAGACTTCAGTACTTCGCGTTCAAAGTCCTGGTCGGTCACTTCTTTCACATGCTGACTCATCAGTTCCTCCATCTGCGTTCACAGCGGAAATCGACGCCGCTTCCGGCAGTGCTCATGTTAGCATTACGGGCACCTTGGACCCGCAGCCGGAACCGCGGAAAGCCTTGGGCCAACACTTCCTCCACGATCCTGCCTACTGTCGACGGATCGTCGCCCTGGCGCAGGTCGCTCCCGAGGATCCGGTGCTCGAAATCGGACCCGGTACGGGCGCTCTCACCGAGCACCTGCTCGCCGAGGGCGCAGTGGTGCGGGCCGTCGAGGTCGATCCGCGTCTCGTTGAACACCTGGCCCGACGCTTCGCGGAGCCGATCGCCCGGGGCCGGCTCAGCCTGGTCGGGGCCGATGTCCTGCGCCTGGACTGGCACGCTCTGACTGAGACCGTCGCGCCGCCGGGTCAGCCCGAGGCCGTCCCGCGGCTCAAGCTGGTCGCCAACCTGCCCTACAACATCGCGACCCGCATACTGACCTTGACGACCCGGGTTGCGAATCGGTTTCACTCCCTGACGGTGATGACCCAGAAGGAAGTGGCACAGCGGGTCACCGCCCGGGCCGGCTCCCGGGACTACGGCTATCTCAGCCTGCTCATGGAGTACTACTACCGGACGGGTGCCGGTTTCGATGTGCCGCCGGGGGCATTCTCTCCTCCGCCCAAGGTGGTGTCCCGGGTGTTTCAGCTCCTACCGCTGGAGCCGCCGCGCAGCTCCCCCGCCCCTGTCGAGTTCCTGCAGCTGATCGCGGCCGGATTCCGACATCGCCGCAAGACGCTGTGGAAAAACCTGCTGGCTGCGGGCTATCCCGAGCATCTTGTGCGGGAGGCTTTCAAAGCCGCGGAGCTGCCCCCCGGAGTGCGTGCCGAAGCGGTTTCCCTGGCCGGATTCCTCTCCCTCAGCCGCGTGCTATCCTTTGGCGCATGAACGACTTCGTGGATGTCATCCCGCTCGGTGGTCTGGGCGAGTTCGGGATGAACTGCACCGTCCTGCGCTGCGGCTCAGACCTGCTGGTGATCGATGCCGGGATGGCATTTCCGCGCGGCGACCACGGCTCGGACCTGGGGGTCCAGGCGGTCGTTCCGGATTTCGCCTTCCTGAAAGAGAACCGGGATCAGGTGCGGGCCCTGATCCTCACCCACGGTCATGAAGACCACGTAGGGGCCGTCTCCTTTCTGCTGCAGGAGTTGCAGGTGCCTGTATACGGCAGCCGGCTTACGCTGGGACTGGTGGGAGAGAAGCTCAAGGAACGCCGCATCCCCAGCCCCAGCCTCAACGTCATCGGTCCCCGCGAGCGGCTGGAGTTCGGGCCCTTCCGCATCGAAGCGCTCAACGTGACCCACTCCTACCCGGAAAGCTTCTGTCTGGCCGTGGACTCCCCCGTGGGTTGCCTGCTGTGGACCGGAGATTTCAAGTTCGATCCCACTCCCATCGACGGCAAGGTTTCCGATCTGCACCGCCTGGCCGCTTACGGCGAGGCGGGGGTAACCGCCCTGTTCTCGGACAGCACCAACAGCACACGGCCGGGTCTCGCCCCGTCTGAGGTTTCCGTCATCGAGCCCTTGCGCGACATCTTCCGCAAGGCCGGTGGGAAGATCATCGCCAGCACCTTTGCCTCGAGCATTCACCGGATCCAGATCCTGACCGACCTGGCGGAGGAGTTCGGCCGGCGGGTGGTTCCCATCGGCCGCAGCATGGTGACCAACATCCGGATCGCCGAGGCGATGGGATATCTCAACCCCTCGTCACGAGTGCTTTCCGCGGGCGAAGCCGGCGGCCTGCGTCCGGATGAAGTGCTGGTGCTCGCCTCCGGCAGCCAGGCGGAGCCCATGTCGGCACTGACCCGGCTGGCAGTGGGCCAGATCAAGAACTTCGAGGTGGAGGAAAACGACACGGTCATCCTCTCCACCCGGATCATCCCGGGGAACGAGCGGGCCATCGCCCGACTCATCAACCTCTTCTACCGCAAGGGTGCCCGGGTCTACGACTCGTCTCATTCCCAGGTGCATGTTTCAGGGCATGGGTACCGTGACGACCTCAAGCTGATGATCAACCTGACGCGTCCGCGCTTCTTCGTTCCGATTCACGGTGAGTATCAGCAGCTCAAGACTCACTGCTGGATCGCCCAGGAGCAGGGAATCCCCGCCGGGCGGGTGGCGATCGTGGAGAACGGGGAAGTACTGCGAATCAAGCGGGACGAGATCGCGATTGTGGACCGGGTGGCGGCGGGACGACGGTTCATCGATGAGGGCGCGCTGGAAGAGGTTCACGAGACGGTGCTGCGGGAGCGCCGCTATCTGGCCGAGGACGGCTTCGTGATGGTGCTGCTGCAGATCGACCGCCAGACCGGGGATCTGGTAGCGGAGCCCGATATCGTTTCCCGCGGCTTCCGGAGCCTGGACGAGTCCGAAGATCTGGTCAACACCATGAAACGGAGGGTGGAGGAGGTGATGGAGCAGGTCTCGCTCGAGGAAAAACTGGACGAGGATCTGCTCAACGAGATCCTGCGCAAGGAGCTCCGCCGGGTCCTGAGAAAGCGGACGGGGAAGCGCCCGCTGGTGCTGTCCATGGCGGTGGAGATTTGACGGGAATCGGTAGTCGGGAGTCAGGAAACAGGAGATGGGGAAGCCAGTTTTCGGGTCGGGAGGCGGGTTCGCAACCCTGTCTTCCTGCGATCCTGAAATCGCCGGCCTCGCGGCCCACGACGTCGCCGTCCGGTGATACCCTTCCTGATGGGATATGGCGACCCAACCCAAACAGCGCAGCCGCGAAATCTCGGGACTCCTCTACCTGCTGGCGGCAGGGCTGATGCTGGTGGCTCTGGCGACCTACCAGCCGCTGGACCCGTCGTGGAATGTGGCCACCCCCGGGCAAGAGGTGGCCAATCGTGTAGGCAGATTCGGCGCGGTCGCCGCCGACCTGCTCTTCCAGCTCCTGGGACTTGCCGCCGTGTTGCTGCCGCTGCCGCCGATTCTGGTGGGATTCAAGAAGCTGCGCGGCGTACCCATCGAGGACCCGTGGCTGAAGCTGCTGGGATTTCTCGGCCTGCTGCTTTCCCTCGACGGTCTGCTGACCCTCCTGGAACCTTACCTGGCCATGGCGGTGGAGTTCAGTTTCCAGCCGGGTGGCGCCGTGGGACTGATCGTTTCCCGGTTCCTGACGGGACAGCTCAACTGGACCGGATCGCTGATCGTGCTGGGCACCTGCGTGCTGATCTTTCTTGTCCTGACCACCCGCTTCTCCATGGAGTCCACCCTGGACAGCTTTCAGCGTCTGCGGGAGCGGTTCTCTCCCGACCTGGCCGGACGCTGGCACCGATGGCGCAAACGCCGTGAAGACCGCCGCCGCCTCCGCGAGATCCAGGAAGCGGGAGGCGAGCTGGTGACCCAGCCGCCCCCGCGACGGATTCCTTTCGAGTCTCAGCCCCCCGCCGGTCCCGAACGGGAGGAACATCCCACCGTGGTGGAGCCGGTGTTCCGAAAACCGGAGACAGCGGCCCTGCGCCCCGCCGCCGCCACCGAACAACGGCCGCCCGCCGGGGAGCCGTCCCTCCAGTTCACACTTCCGGACCTGGAGTTCCTGCAGGAGCCTCCGGAAGAGGTGGAGTACGACGAGGCCGAACTCATGGACCGGGCCCAGAAACTTCAGACCAAGTGCGCCGAGTTCGATGTGCATGGCCGAGTCCAGCAGATTCATCCCGGACCCGTGGTCACCACTTTCGAGTTCAAGCCGGATCCCGGTGTCAAGTACTCCCGCATCACAAGCCTGGCCGACGACCTCTGCCTGGCGCTGAAAGCGGAGTCCGTCCGTATCGACCGGGTGCCCGGCAAGAACACGGTGGGGATCGAGGTCCCCAACATCAAGCGGCACGTCATTTATCTGAAGGAGATCCTGGCCTCCGACGAGTTTCAGCAGGCCGGTTCCGTGCTGACCCTCGGACTGGGACAGCGGATCAACGGCGCCACCTTCGTGGCGGATCTGGGGAGGATGCCCCACCTGCTGATCGCAGGCTCCACCGGCTCCGGCAAGAGCGTCGGTCTCAATTGCATGGTGTGCTCAATCCTGTACAAGGCCCGGCCGGACGAAGTCCGTTTCATCCTGGTCGACCCCAAACGGCTCGAACTGGGGCTGTACGAGAACATTCCCCATCTGCTCACTCCGATTGTCACCGATCCGAAACAGGCCGCCAATGCCCTGGCTTGGGCGGTCCGGGAGATGGAGGAACGTTACCGGATTCTGGCCCGGCGCGGCGTGCGCAACATCGCCCAGTACAACACCATGGTGCGCAGCGGTGAGCAGTTGCCCGGCGAGGAACCGGCCCAGCCGCTGCCCTACATCCTGATCATCGTCGATGAACTGGCCGACCTCATGATGACCTCGGGCAAGGCCGTGGAAACAGCGGTGACCCGCCTGGCGCAGATGGCCCGCGCAGTGGGGATCCACCTGATTCTGGCCACCCAGCGTCCCTCGGTGGACGTCATCACGGGTCTGATCAAGGCCAACTTCCCTTGCCGGATCTCGTTCCGGGTGTCATCCAAGATCGACTCCCGGACCATCCTGGACGCCAATGGAGCGGAGTCGCTGCTGGGCATGGGCGACATGCTGTACCTGTCCCCCGAAACCTCCCGTCTGGTCCGCGTGCACGGCGCCTATATCAGCGAGAAGGAGATCGGCCGCATCGTGCAGTTCCTGTGTGAGCAGGGGCAGCCCGAATACCGGGAGGAGATCCTGTTGGGGGATGCCGACGAGGAGGACGACGGGACGCCGGATCCTGGGGAGATCGACGACCAGCTTTACGAGGAGGCCGCACGCTTCGTGGTGGAAACCCGCAAGGCTTCGACATCGCTGCTGCAGCGCCGCTTCCGCATCGGCTACGGGCGGGCGGCGCGGTTGCTGGACATCATGGAGCATGAAGGCCTGATCGGTCCGCCCGACGGCAGCCGTCCGCGGGAAGTGCTGGTGCCGGTCAACTATTTCGACGAGCCGCAGTCGTAGCGCCGAAGAAGGAGCCAAGGAAGCTTCCCAGCACGTTGCACCGGCCCTCCGCCGTCCATCCCGTCCATCCGCGCC